>Ga0157372_10004886_pt1 | contig 14256 bp, 11 predicted proteins | sample C55metaG_FD_115307 | JGI IMG/M metagenome (GOLD analysis project Ga0157372, IMG submission 115307) | Corn rhizosphere microbial communities from Kellogg Biological Station, Michigan, USA - C5-5 metaG | ecosystem: Host-associated > Plants > Roots > Rhizosphere > Soil | place: USA: Michigan... | reverse complement strand
CTGTTGGGCGGAAGTCTGCTGGGGAATCTGGCAGGAGCCCAGACGCTTTCGTCGGAAGTCCAGGCTTTCGTGAAGGTCAACGCCCCCGCGGTGGCGCTCACTCATGTGCGGGTGATCGATGGCACAGGAGCGGCAGCCCGTGAAGATCAAACTGTGCTCGTGAACCGAGGAAAAATTGCCTCGCTTGGCGACGCGAACTCTGTCTCTGTCCCGAAAGACGCGCAGGTCATAGACCTGAAGGGGTACACAGTAATCCCAGGGCTCGTGGGCATGCATGAGCACATGTTTTATCCCCTGCGTGGGGTGAACTTTGGAGAAATGGGCTTCAGTTTTCCACGTCTGTACTTGGCGAGCGGAGTTACCACGGTTCGTACCGGCGGCTCGATTGAACCCTACTCCGATCTGAGCCTCAAAAACGACATTGATGCCGGCAAGATTCCTGGCCCGAAGATGCACGTGACCGGCCCATATCTCGAAGGGGAGGCACCTGGGCTTACCAGTTGCATCCGCTAAAAGGGCCTGAGGACGCGACGCGCACCGTGAATTACTGGCTGGATGAAGGAGTCGATAATTTCAAGGCGTACATGTTCATTACACCGGCGGAATTGTCGGCTGCGGTCGCGGCGGCTCACAAGCGCGGCGCCAAGGTTACCGGTCATCTCTGTACGATCGGCTTCCGAGAGGCAGCACAGTTGGGCATCGACGATCTCGAGCATGGGCTGCTTGTGGATACAGAATTCTTTCCATGGAAGAAGCCGGATACCTGCTCCGACGAAAAGGCCGATGAAGAGGCGCCGTTCTACGCCAAGCTCGACATTCAAAGCGGGCCGGTGCACGACATGATTGCGGATCTCGTGAACCATCACGTCGCGGTCACCTCGACATTGCCAGTGTTCGAGATGTCGGTGCCGGGGCGGCCCACGGTGCAGAAGCGCGTGCTCGATGCCTTGTCGCCGGATGCGCGCTCGTACTTCTTGAACAACAAAGTGCGTAACGACGACGTCGCCGCAACCAAGAAGCTCTACGGGACAGAAGTTTCCCCGTGGATAGGGGCTTTCAGAAAGTCTATGGATTTCGAATACGCCTTCGCCAAAGCGGGTGGGCTACTGCTGGCCGGGGAAGACCCGACCGGTATGGGTGGTGTTCTCGCGGGTTTTGGCGATCAGCGCGAAGTTGAGTTGTTGGTGGAGGCGGGTTTTACTCCCGTCGAAGCGATTCACATCGCTACGTCGAACGGAGCGCAATATTTGGGAGAGTTGAATCGGATCGGCACGATCGCGGCCGGCAAACAGGCTGACCTGGTGGTGATTAAAGGAGATCCTTCGAAGAAGATCGAAGACATCGAGAATGTTGAGATGGTTTTCAAAGATGGCGTGGGCTATGACTCGGCCAAGCTGATCCAATCAGTGGAGGGAATGGTCGGCACGCGGTAATTAGAAACAGCAGATTGCGTCGAACGTTAATCTTCGGTCAGGCCGCGCATTTTGACCGGGGGATGGATCGAAGAACTAGGTTCCGTTCCCAGGAGACGTACTCGGGCCTGTAGTCTTATGGATCTGCGCGCTTGCTCGACGTATGTAGAATGGCGACGGCCTGGCGCAGAGCTGCATCATGCCGGTCACGAAGATCTTCGATCGTGAGGGGAACATCGACATCGGGGATCACGCCCGTCCCTTCCAGGCGGTGCCCCTTCGCCGTGAGTACGTTGTATTCGCTGATATCCAGTTCGCTTCCATCTTTCAGAGTGTGATGAATGTTGGCCAGGAGGCATCCACACGTCTGACGGCCAATGACAGCTGCCCGTCCATTTTCCTGCATGCCGGCAGCGAATAATTCCGCGCCGCTCGCGGATCCTTCATTGACGAGAATCACGACCGGGCCAGTGTAAGCACTCTCGCCGAGGTTTCCGACGTTGAGGTCCGCTGGTATGCCGAGCATTCGCAGAATGAGAGAAGGCTTCTTGCCGGAGCGCGCGACGATTTTTCCAAAGGAAACCTTCTCGGGGAAGAAATAATCTGCCGAACTCAAGACCGTTCGAAAGTCTCCTCCCGTATTGCCGCGCAAATCGAGGATCACTCCGGGCGCATTCTTATACCGGTTCAACGCCTCTTTTAGCTGTTTGACCGTATCATCATCGAAACTGCGTAGCCGCAAGTAGGTGTAGCCGGACGGCAAGAGCTTTGGCATAACGCTGAGATTGTGACTAAAGACACGGCGGGTCAGGTTGGTGTCGAAGGCGGTTCCATCAGGCCGAATAAAACCGATACGAACGGAGGTATTGGCCTCGCCCGAGATCAACCAATAATAGCTCAGAAGAGTGGTAGCACGCCCGGTAGACGAATACCCTACGGCCTTGCTCGCATGCTCCAACTGAAGGGCAACGGGCTTGCCGTCGATGGTGTTGAGGACCATTCCTGGCTCGATTCCAGCGTGTTCTGCTTCCGACCCAGGCTCGACGCTGAGAACGACCGGGCGGCCATCTAATTCCCCAACACTTAAGCCCGGGTCGACCGATTGCAGACTATTACCACGCCGCTGTTCCTCGGGAGAATGGAAGCGGGTGTGGGCATCGTGCAACTCGCCTGTCATCTGGCGAAGCAGCGTATAGAACTCCGCATCCGAGCGCACCTGAGCCAGGCGAGGCCGATAGCGGTCGTGTACGGCTTTCCAGTCCACTCCGTTGAAGTTCGCGTCGTAGTATTTCTCGTCGATTAGGTTCCAGACTTGCTCGAAGACTTTGGCTCGCAGCGCTGGTGGCATCGTTGCCGGTTGCTGTCCGGTACAGACGGACGCCAGCAGACTCCAGGCAAGAAACTGGCGCAGGACGGAGCGGAGGAGTGCGAGGCGGAGCGGCCTGTGAACCATGATCGTCGCCCAGGTAGCTGGTGTAAGAGTACTTAAGGCAGGGCAACTATGGAAGCCGGGAGTTCAGAGCAAAAAAACTCGGGGAGAAGGTCTCCCCGAGCCAGGATGTTGATTGAGGCTGCTATTGTTGGTCGGCTTCGAGTTCTACGTCGTCTCCGATATGAACATCTTCCAATGCGAACGTGATCATCCCTGTAGAGCTGGTAGGTGTAACGCTAATCACGACAACCTCTCCTAGAGCGCGACGCGGCATGTCAGACACTTCAATCGTAGGTCCGTTGCTTTTGGTCAAGAGGTGGTGACCATAAGACGGCAGCTTCTTTTGAGTGTCCTCGCCGATGGAAGCCTTGAACGAGAGCGAATCTACGGGATCTTTTAGATCGTCGGTGTAAGGACGAGCAGCGCGTAGGTAGTTCCCGACCTTTACGCCCTGGTTGGAGCCAATGTTCATATAGACCTTGGCGCCCGTCCCCAGGATCGTGTCGAAGTCCTTCGCCAGCAGGATGCGGCCACTGAGGCGCCCGGACGGAGGGGCGAAGCGGTCGAACTTTGTGGGTGGACGGAAGTTAACGCTCGGCTTCTCGGCAAACGGGACAGCAATGTCGCCGGGCAGGATGCTGTCGCAGCTGAACTCTATCTGAGCGACCGCAGTCTTGCTACGCGTATCGAGAACCTTGACGCGGCCCATTTCTGCGTAAGGTTGACCCGCAGCGGCCAGGAGCTTGTGCTGGCCGGGATAAACCTCGTACTCGTTCACATCATGCAGTTCACGAACAATCGTGTACTGGGCGCCAGTCTGGTAGCCTGAGCCCGCAAGATAAATGATGTCGCCATTGGCAAATTTCGTCGTCGAAGGAGTTTCAACTCCACCTGCGATGTAGTTTGCGTTGGGCAGCAGCTGCTTACTGATGAACCCGGCGCAATAGACATCCGCGTAGGTGGGCGTCGCAAACCGGACATTCGGCATGTTCTTCGTCGTCTCGGTTGGCGCCGTCGAACTGGATGAATTTGTATCGGGGGCGGCGGCGCTCGCGACGGCAGTTGGTTCGCTTTGTTGCGCGCATGCACCAATCGCTACCAGCAGCAACAATATCAGTCCTGTTTTCTTCATGTTACCTCCGAGTCAGCGAGCCGACTCGATTTTCCCGGGTCTTGGCTAAGTACCCACAAAGACAGGGGCTTGCATTCGGAAAGTAACAAGGGGCTGGAGGAGGGTCAAGGTTACGAGGGTGTCATAGCGGGAAGGTCAAAAAGTTTGTTCCCTGCCTTCCCGCATAATCCGTTGTTGCATCTGGAATTAGGGGCCTGTAATATCGCGCCGACCGAACATGGCCCTAGCCCCTAACAGTATCGTCCCACGCCTTTTACCGCTACGCTTGCCCAAAGTTTGTGTGGCTGTTACCGGCGAGGATGCCGCTGAGATGGTCGAGAAGGCCGAGACCTTCGTCCGGGATAACCCCTTCATTGAATTCAGGTTAGACTACCTGGCGCGACCTCTGCTTGCGTTGCCGAAGCTGAAAAAATTTGCGGAATACCACCCCCACGTTTACTCGATTGCTACCTGCCGGCGCGTTCCGAACGGGGGTAAGTTCAAGGGATCGGCGGCAGCCCAGATTCAGATCCTGACTAAGGCGGCTGACCATGGCTGCCAATTGGTTGACTTGGAATTGCAGACCGCGGAAAAAACGAGACCGGACCACATTCAGAAACTTCGTACGCGCGCCGCTCTGATCCTTTCCTATCATGATTTTCGCGCTACCAGGAAGCTCGAAGACACGCTGGAAAGGATGGTTGCGATACCGGCGGACTTCTACAAGATCGTACCCACCGCGACCACTCTGGCCGACAACGTAACCCTGATGAAATTCATGGAGAAGCATGGGGATAAACATTCGTTGATTGGCATGTGCATGGGGGAGCAGGGAATCATCAGCCGGGTCCTGGGTGTGCGAGCGGGCAGCGTTTTCACATTCGCTGCCGCCAATCCCGGCGAACAGACGGGCCCGGGTCAGGTGACCGCTCAGGAGTTGAGGAATACATACCGCATCGAGCAGGTTGATCAAGCTACCCGGGTCTATGGGGTGGCCGGAGATCCGGTGGCGCACTCGTTGTCGCCCGTCATCATGAATACGGCTTTAAGGCGTGAGAATGTAAACGGTGTATATCTGGCCTTGCATGCGCGGGCCCTTCCCGACCTGTTGCATTGTGTTCGCGAGATTCCAATTCACGGTCTCAGCATCACGATGCCGTACAAGGAAGAGATTCTCAAATACCTGGATAACACGGATTCACACACCACGAAGATTGGTGCGTGCAATACCGTCGTACGCGCCCAGGATGGAAAGCTCTATGGCTTCAATACCGATACATCGGGTGTCGTCCGTCCACTGGAGCAGCGTATTACTCTGGAGAAAGCGCGAGTACTGGTGTTGGGCGCCGGAGGTGCCGCTCGTGCGGCCGTCTTCGGTCTGAAGGAGCGGGGATGCGAGGTCTACATTCTAAATCGGAGTGTTGGACCCGCTCAGAAACTCGCCCGGTCAGCGCACGCTCGCCTCTTCAAACGTGCCGACTTGAAGAAGGTCTCATTCGACGTGATCATCAATGCCACCCCCGTGGGCATGGGGACCGCCGAGGAATCGCCCCTAAGCGAAAAGGAAATTAACGCACGCTATGTGTTCGAAATGATCTACGATCCGGCTGAAACGCGATTCGTGCAATTGGCTAGGGCACGAGGTGCGGAGATTATCCCGGGAATTGAAATGTTTGTTCATCAGGCTGCGCGCCAATTTGAGATATGGACAGGGAAGCCCGCCCCCTGGGATGAAATGCTGCGAGCGGTTCACCTGACGATTCAAGAGCGCGCTGCCGCGAAGGCAGCTGGAAAGAAGAAGTGAAACGGCCGCCAACCATGCGGCGTCTCTCGGCATGACCAGAAGTCATTCTGCAATTGAGCTGCGGTTCCATTCATCGAGACTTCACCCGCCTCCCGAAAATGGTAGATTTCTGGGAAGTAAAACGAATCACTGACGATTCTTTTGCTACGAAAAGGTTGCAATTTTTCAGCGTACCGAAGTAAGATGATCTTGGGACGTGCGAATTGTCCTGATCTCGCGGTACCTAGCCTTTCTTCCAGATTCGAAGTTCCAAGCTTCGTAAAACACTCCCCGCAGATCTTTTGCTGGGGTCCAGGTTCGGAGAAAAAACTGCATGGCGTGGTACGCATATTGCCTCACTGAATTACAGACCCTCTCCAATGGCACTCGCTCCCGGCGGCCTTTCATACTGGAAGGCGTACAAGGCGTCAATGGCGCCTCGGTGCTGGGGTATCCTAGCGGCGAATTTGCAGTGATCGTCAGCGAGTATGAACGTAACAACGGTGAATTGAGCGAGAAGTCCGTACTGGAGCATGCGCGTGTGGTAAGCGTCTGCTTCCGGCAGGGCACCGTTCTTCCCTTCCGGTTCGGCACGGTGTTCGACACCGATGATGCCTTGCGGCAAGCGGTCCGCACTAATCGGAAGGCCTTTGGCCAAAGCGTTGAAAGGCTGCGCGGCAAAGCCGAGATGCACATCAAGTTGGTGGTGCGCGACGGCTCGCTCCGCGAAGCCATGACCGACACGCTCTTGCCCGATACTGTGGGTCGAGAGTATCTGGCGCAGCTGCGGGTAAAGGCTTCACGGGACCGTGAGCGCCAGACGAAGGCGCGCGCACTCTCCGTACAGGTCCATAAGCTGTTCAATCCGTTGGAAGAGGAGATCAGCTGCAAGAAGGTGGACGCGGAAGGCATGCTCATTGACATCGCGCACCTCATTGATTCCAAGTCCATCGAGAAATACCAGAACCGTTATTCGACCGCCGCCAAACAGTTAAAGAACTGTGAAGTGGCGATCAGCGGACCCTGGCCTCCGTACCACTTTCTGCCCGGTAAGTTAAGAACCGTAACCGGCAGCAGCTAGTAGAGCAGCGACATCCCTGACCAAAGCGCAGCTTGGAGCTGCGCTTTTTTGCTTTGGGTCAGTTTCCCCAAGTTAATTACCGTCCGGACATATTTAACAGACTAGTTAATAATTAGCCGATGAAACGGGACTTCTATCCGAATAGCGAGACTGGCTTGGTTTCCCCAACCAAATAGATAGGAAAGCAAAACATGTGCAGATCGCTTCATCTCCGGAATACAGACAAAACCTGAGAGGAGATTTCCGACGGCTGCTTTAGGCGTTTCGTAAGTTGATGCTAAATAACAGGTTCAGCACTTATCGTGAATGATTGGGCGGAGTCTTCCAATTTGGTCGGGCAAGTGCATGAAGCACAGTAACAAAAGAGGCCGCATAAAGTGACCATCTCTCGACTCGATCGCTCTCGACTTTTCCCATTGATCAGTTCCGCTTTGCGGAACGACGCCTAGCAACGCCTTTCCTGATTCCCTCCATTCGCCTCTTTCTAAGGGGTCCTCAAAAAGGACCTCTTTTTTTCGCTCCAGAATTCAACCGGCGTAGGTTAGATCGCACTTTGCCGAAGGAGCAAAGACGTTGTCTGGTAAGCTACGACGTTTTTAGATCCGCCTGACGAGGGTGCGCCGAGAACAATGTCCCCCAGAAAGTGTTACCGCCGAACGCGGTTCATTCTATGTTTCTGCTGCTTGGTTGTCCCGAGAGCATGGACCCAATTCCACCCTAAACAGTCGACTGTGGTGTACCCGCCACAGTTAATACAGGATCTGACGTCCTTACGCGACAAGGCACTTTCCAGCGATTACGCCTATCAGCAGGTCTCGCATTTAACCGAGAACATTGGTCCTCGAATGGGCGGTTCGCCCCAGGCTGAATTCGCGGTCCAGTACGTTGCGGGCGAGCTACGGAAACTCGGGCTGGAGGTTCGTCTCGAAGACGTGCTCGTGCCGCGATGGGTGCGGGGGACAGAGACCGCTGAGCTCGTCCGATATCCGGGACAAGCTCCGGGAACGACGCAGAAGATCGTGCTTACTGCCCTTAGCGGCAGCAGCGCGACCCCAGCTAATGGGATAACTGCCGGGGTGGTAGCGGTGAGGAGTTTCGCCGAATTGAGCGCCCTGGGACGAGCCAAGGTAGCAGGCAAGATCGTTGTCTTCAATGTACCGTTCGACGCCAGAAAAGCGGCGGCTGGTCAGGCCGGAGAGGCCTATGGTGAAGCGGTGATTTACCGCGTGACCGGCGAGAAAGCTGCCGCAGACCTGGGTGCGGCCGCTTCGCTGATTCGATCTGTTGGCGGAGCCGACTTCCGACTGCCACATACCGGTTACAGCAGGGGCGCCGGGATCCCATCTGGAGCGCTGGCGGCGGAGGATGCTGAACTCATTGCTCACCTGGCGAGCCAGGGCGAGGTTCAGATGCACCTCACGTTAACTCCGCAGGCCCTGCCAGAAGTTGTTTCGCACAATGTGATTGCGGATCTGAAAGGCAACGAACACCCGGAGCAGGTGGTTGTGGTCTCGGGCCATCTTGACTCATGGGAACTTGGGCGAGGCGCAATCGACGACGCCGCTGGTGTAGCCGTGGCTATGGAAGCAGCGAATCTGCTCCAACAACTGCATCTCCATCCCAAGCGAACCATCCGCGTGATTGCCTGGATGGATGAAGAGAATGGCGGGCGAGGGCATGATACCTACGCCAAAGATTATGCGGCCGATCTTCCCAATCACGTGGCGGCCGTCGAAAGCGACTTAGGTGCGGGACATCCGCTGGGATATGTGATGAAAGCGAGTCCCGCGGTAGCTGCCGTCCTTCAACCTATGTTGGACATTATGAGCGTCATAGGAGCGAGCAGCCTGCGGCAGTCGGAGTACAGTCCGGGGTCGGATATAGCGCCTCTGGTACAGGCGGGAGTTCCGGGATTCGCTCCCTGGCAGGACGTGCGCACCTATTTCAATTATCACCACAGTGCAGCTGACACGCTCGATAAGATCGTGCCCCGGGAACTGCAGGAAAACGCTGCGGCCATGGCTGTATTGGCGTACACGCTTGCGAGTCTGCCTGAAGCGATCCGGCGTGGGGCTCAGTAGCAACAGGCGTTTTCGCGTGTGGACAGCCTGCTTACCTGGGCCTGCCGGTTGTACTTAACTGACCCGGGCTGCTCTAGTGTCTTGGCCGCGGCGATCCATCATGGTTTCGATTCGCGGCTGCCGTTTCGCTCGTGCAACCAGGCGTACGTCGCTTTCTTCACGGAAGGTGGGCGAAAGGAATCCGGCACGGTGTAAGGCTTTCCGCATGCCGGCGACGGTCTGGAAGGATTCCCAGCGCGACCAGCCGGTCAGGTGAAAAATCAATCCGTTCGCGAGTACAAATGCCCGGAAGAGGAGCGGTTTCAGACGGCGGCACCGCTTGAACTCACTTATCGTGAAACGCGGTGGGTGGACGGCGGCGATGAGTTCTCCCGACGGTGAAAGGACGCGATACATCTCACGCAGCGCCACTGGGATTTGCATGTAGGGCAGGGCCACGTTGCAGACGACTCGATCAAAAGAGCCGTCCGTAAAGGGCAGCGCCTCCGCGCGGGCTTTGATGAATTTTCTCTTCGGGTGTCTTCTGGAAGCTTCCGATAGCGAGCGCTCGTTTATGTCGATGCCGATAATTTCCGCATGGGGGTCACACCATGCCGGCGTACCCCTTCCACAGCCAACATCCAGGATTCGCACACGAACTTCCGATCGGGCAGTGGGCAACAGGACAGCGAGGTGTACCCGTGGAACCTAAACCAGCAAAAATCTTATCTAGATTTCCTGCGGACTTAGAGTCGGACGAACATACGGCCGGCGGAAGAGCGACCACTGCTGAAAATCACCAACACCAGCAAGGGGCGTTGCTGCGGGGCTGGTACCCGGGCATGTTACGCCGCGATTTTCCGCACGCAAGTGCAATCGTAAGTAGAGGATGGATTCTTATCGCCAAAACCCAACCGCATGGCAGGAGCGCGACGTAAGTACCTCCAGTTGACGCATCTCGACTCGGACGCTTATGATTTTTGTTTGACCTCAGCACAAGAAAGGGTTCTGGGAGACGGCTTTTGGGTCGTCGTACGAGCCTAAGCAATGGATAAGAAGAAGCTAGAACAATTCAAAAAGAGACTGGAAACCAGGCAGCAGGAACTTCGCCGAAACGTTTCGCGAACCGAGCAGGATGGGCGCACCGTTGACGAGGACACGGCCCAGGACATCGCAGATAGGGCGGCCAGCTCTTATAACAAGGAATTCCTGTTCCACCAGAGCAACAACGAGCGGCAGCTCCTGCAGATGGTGGAAGGGGCGTTGGATCGAATCCGCGAAGGCAACTTTGGGGAGTGCATCTCGTGCGGGAAAGAGATCAACCCGAAGCGCCTGGAAGCGGTGCCGTGGACGCGTCACTGCATCGAATGCCAGGAAAAGCTGGAACAGGGCGTGCTAGAGCAGACCCCGCAGTAGCCGCATCCGACCACCGGTTCAATCTAATCAGGGACGCAGAAGGGACTATTCGTGCGCGCAGAGACCCGACATTCCTTAAAGGAAGATCGCTTCAGCAGAGCCACCATCAACGCCGCGGAGCGGACCGTCCACTGGACCGTTGAGCACCAGAAAAAATTGATTATTGCGAGCGCTGCGGTCGTAGTACTGATCGCCGCTGCTGTAGGCATCTGGTACTACCTGCAGCAGCAGGATCAGAAGGCGAGTGTCGAGTTAGGGAAAGCGGTGCGGACAATGGAAGCGGGCATTCGTCCCGCTGGTGCGCCGGCGCAACCGGACGTGCAGAGCTTCACCTCTCTTAAGGAACGCGCTACTGAGGCACGCAAGCAGTTTGACGCTGTAATCGCTCAATATCCCCATACTCGAGCGAGTGACTTTGCGCGGTATTTTGCGGGGATCACTGCTTCGTCACTCGATGACAATGCCAATGCGGAGAAGAATCTCAAAGAGGTTGCATCGGTGCACAATGCCGACCTCGCGGCTCTGGCGAAATTCGCGCTGGCTTCGGTCTATCGAAAGACGAATCGCGACAAAGACGCAATTGAGCTTTACAAGCAACTGATGGACAAGCCGACCACCTCAGTTGGCAAAGCGACGGCTCAGATGGAATTGGCGGATCTCTATCAGCAAAAGCAGCAGCCCCAGGAAGCCAAGCGAATTTACGAGCAGGTTCAGAAAGAAAATCCTAACAGCGAGATTGCGCAACTCGCGCAGCAGAAGCTTGGCGGGCTTAAGTAGACCTTAGGACTTCAGCAGGTTATTCCTAAGCGAGTGGAACACCCTCCGGCTAAAACGTTAACTTGAGGCGAGCCGACACGCTGCGGGGCGGGGCGATGGCTGTGCCGGAAAACAAGCTGGCGAAGTTGATCACGTTCACCCGATTTGTCAGGTTCGCGACTTGAAGTTGCACTGACGCGCTGCGCTGTTCTTTGTGATACAGGTCCACTCCACCTGCCACGCCCACAGCGAAGTTGGGTCTCACTCGCTGACGATCGAAGTCCACTCGATTGAGGACTGCGGGTCCGTACTGCGCCAACAAGAACTTTACATCGGCATCGCCGACTTCTGCGGGTAGTCCACTGCCGTACTGGCCGTCCATTGCAAGCCACACCCGGCCGCTAGCTTGGAAATGGAGCCGAGCCCTGGCCGTATTCCTCTGGTCCTGAGTGACAGGGAAACCGCCGAGATCGGTAGTTGCGTTGACGACATCGCTGCCCAGAAATAGTCCACCGGTAATCGGTCCTTGGCCCGTACCTACCTGGTTGGTGTAGCTCAAGTATCCGGAAAAGCGGCCCCAATGTGGAACTTCAAGCCGCAACTCCTCACCGGTAATGCGAGCCTTAGCGAATGCCGTCGGGAAACTCACGCCGGTGTCGAGCAATACGTCGTCATCGGAGTAGTTGCGAAAGTCCCGCCGAAAGACATTGGCATCCACCCTCAGAATCCCAAGCAATGCCTTGCTGAAGCCAACTTCATAGAAGTTGCCGCGGCCCGGGCGAACGGGTAGCCGCAGCACGAGTGGATTCAACGAGTTCACTTGAGGCGAACTGGCGAGCAGAAGATTCTCGACGGCGGGTGTCTGGAAAGCCCGGTCATAAGATGCATGCAGCACGAGGCTGAGGGATGCGAAGTATCTCGAGATACCGAGCCGAGGGCTCCACGCACTTTCATGAACTACAAACCTGTAGTGATCGAAGCGCAGGCCCGCACTGAGACCCCAATTGCCGAGGTGAATCTGGTCTTGGGCATAGGCCGAAGGTTCCACATCCCAACGTTGATCTGAAAACTGAAAATGTTGTTGTGTGCCAGGATCAAATTGCGAGGGATTCGTGATCGTGTACTGCAAGTTCTCGTGAACCGGATTAAGAATTGTGTCCCCACCTACCTTCCAGTCGTGGCGACCGTGATGTCCAGCGAGGTCCCCACGGAAATAGCCTTCGCGGTAGCCGCGGTTCTGCGACACGATCACGGGCGTCGATTGCTCATTGGAAGACAGCGTAGCCAGGGCCTCGCGGACGCTTCCTGAAACATTCAACATCAGGTCTGGAGAAATGACGTGCTGGAAGTAGAGTTGGCCAGCGCTTTCGGTATTGGCGCCGTCCTGCCGTTGTCCAGCCTGCTGCTGAACCAGCTCGTTCGGGATCATGAAGTGAACAACGTCATGGGAAACACTGACACGCAAGCGGTCGCGATCCGAGAAGTCGCGGGTGAACGAGGCCGTAAACCCAGCTGAGCTGGCGTGATTGGTGTAGTTCGCCAGGACTGGCGGGTCGAGGTAGCGGTCGGTCAGAAATCCGTCACTACTTAACGAGAGGCGGTCTTTGCCATGCGAATAGGAAACTCCGGCAAAGCCGTTGATGGTTGTGAAGCTGCCGCCGCTCAGATCTAGTAGCTCATGCCATCCCGTAGGTACGCTCTTTTCAGTTACGACTTCCACGATCCCGCCCAACTTGCGCCCATATTCGGCCGGATAGTTAGCCGTCAGCACCCGCATGGAATCCACCGCATCCGGGTCGAGGGACGGTGCGAAGGCCGGCGAACGATTCTGTGTCAGCGGCAGTCCATCGATTACGTATTGAACGTCGTATTCTGAGCCACGCGGATGGAGCACGCCGTTTGCTTCGTAGAGCCATCCAGGCAAATCGTTCACGGCGTCGGAGAGGCCGCGTCCCGACTGCGCGGGAACATCCTGGCCAAGTGTTTGGCGACCGATGGAGTGGAGCATTCCGGCACGTGACGGATCGAGTAGGGTTGCCGCGTCATTCACCTGAACCTGCGTTGCCAGAGGAGCGATGCCAAGGGTCAACGAGAAGTGGATGGGAACCTCTGAGCGAACCTCCAGCAGGCTCGATGAGGACGCGAACCCGGGAGCAGTGAGGGTTAGCCGATAGACACCGAAAGGGAGATCCTGGGCTATATAACGCCCATCGTCGCTCACTTGGAACGTGCGTCGAAATTGGTTGGAATCACTGACGAGCTCGCCGGCCGAAGAAACAGCAGCGCCTTGCGGGTCGCGGACGGTGATCCGCACTTCTCCGCGCGCGCGCTGAGCTTGCGCGGCAGTCACTGAAAATAAGAATGCAAAAAGTGCGACGGCGAGACTGATTTTGGTGGCGCGCGTCTCCATACTGTCCGACGTTCCGTTCTGTAAGCCTACATGGGATGAGGACGTCCGTGCATCAGGTTTGATCCTGAGTCACTCCCGAGTTCCCCTTTTCTGACGATCCGAGTAGGATGATGAGCTCTAACAAACCACATCGGGGCTATAGATGGCTGAGATCTCACTCCGGGTAAACGGCAGCGAGCGAAAGGTCAGCGTTGCTCCAGAGACGCCGCTGCTCTGGGTATTGCGCGACACCTTGAACATGACGGGGACGAAGTTCGGTTGCGGCGCGGGATTATGTGGCGCCTGCACCGTCCACGTCGAAGGAGCGGCGGTACGTTCTTGCTCGACACCACTTTCGCAAGTCGCTGGAAAAAACGTCACTACAATAGAAGGTCTCTCCGCAAATGGGCTCACAGAACTGCAGAAGGCATGGATTGCAGAAGAGGTACCGCAATGCGGTTACTGCCAGACGGGGCAGATCATGGCCGCGGCGGCAATGCTGGCAAAGAATCCCCATCCCTCGGACGACGAGATAACTCGAACCATGACGGCGAATATCTGCCGGTGCGGCACGTATGACCGGATTAAGCGCGCTATTCTGCGTGCGTCGAATGCGAGAGGTGGACAATGACGCCTCTAACCCGGCGAGGATTTCTCACAACCACTGCCGCAGCAGGCGCAGGGCTGGTCATCGGCTTCTACCTACCCCACGGATCATCGAGTAAGAACGGCAAGGGTTTCTCTCCCAATGCCTATCTGAGGATCACACCGGATGGAAAGATCACAATTGTGGTTGCGCGCTCGGAAATGGGGCAG
>Ga0157372_10004881_pt1 | contig 14258 bp, 10 predicted proteins | sample C55metaG_FD_115307 | JGI IMG/M metagenome (GOLD analysis project Ga0157372, IMG submission 115307) | Corn rhizosphere microbial communities from Kellogg Biological Station, Michigan, USA - C5-5 metaG | ecosystem: Host-associated > Plants > Roots > Rhizosphere > Soil | place: USA: Michigan... | reverse complement strand
GCAGTCGAGGCGCCGCGCGCCGCGCACCATGCCGGTCGTGGAGATTTCGCCGAGCGTCGGTTTGAATCCATAGACACCGCAGTGACTCGCCGGAATGCGCACCGAGCCGAGCGTATCGGTGCCGAGCGCGAACGCCGCGAGTCCGGCCGCGACTGCCGCGGCCGATCCGCCCGACGAACCGCCGGCCGTATAGCCGAGGCGCAATGGATTCTGCGCAGGCCCTGTGTGCAGGTTGGCCGTGGTCGTGCCGAGCGCGCCTTCGTCGAGCTGCGTCTTGCCGAGGATCACCGCGCCTGCGGCGCGAAGGCGTGCGACCGCGACTGCATCTGTGGGAGCGATGCGACGCCGGCCGGGCAATCCCGCACGCGTCGCCATGCCGGCGACGTCGAGATTGTCCTTGATCGCGACCGGCAGGCCATCGAGCCGGCCGATGGTCTGTCCCTGGCGGCGCCGCGCTGCGCTGGCCGTCGCGGCGGCGAACGCGCCGTCGTCGAGGTCGACGTAGGCATTGAGGCGCGGATTCTCGCGTTCGATCGCCGCGCGATACGCCGCCGTCAGCCCGCTGCTGTCGATGCGCCCCGACGCGAGCCAGCACAGCAATTGGAACGCCGTCGCGCCGCGCAGTGCGTCGTCGGCGACGCCGTCTGGTATTTTCTCCGCCATGCCGATCATCCCAAAGCCTGAGCGCGGATTATGACGCATGCGAATGACGCGGCCGCGCACGCCGCGCGCGAGGCGCGACTTCATCGCGGTGTGCGCAAGCCGCGCTATCAACAGATTGCGGACACGCTGCGCGAGGAGATCCGCCGCGGCGAGCACGCGGTCGGACGCTTTCTCTCGAGCGAGGCCGAGCTCAAATCGCGCTTCAAGGTGAGCAGACACACCGTGCGCGATGCGCTGCGCGTGCTCGATGAGCTCGGCCTGATTGCGCGCCGTCGCGGCGCCGGTAGCGTCGTGCGCAACGTCGAAGTGCATCGCCATTTCGATCAGGCGTTGCATTCGATCGCCGATCTCCTGCAATACGACGAATCGAGCGACTTTCATGCGCGCTACACCGATCGCCTGGTCGCCAACCAGCAACTCGCGGGCTGGCTGCAGACGCGGCTCGGCACCGAATGCATCCTGCTGCACGGCGTGCGCGTCGGACGGCGCACGCGCCGGCCGATCGCGAGCGTCTATGTCTACCGTCGCGCCAGCTGGCACGGGTTGCCGACCGGGCACGCCAGCCAGGAAGACGCGATCCGCGCATTGCTCGAGGATCAATTCCTCGCGCGCGTCGGCCGCGTCGAGCAGGTATTGAGTGCGATTGCGATCCAGGCCGAGGCCGCGACCGAAGTCGAAGTGCCTGAAGGCGCGCCGGCGCTGCAGAGCCTGCGCCGCTATTTCGACGCGCGCGATCGGTTGATGCTGGCGGTGATTTCCATCCATCCGGGCGGTTCGTACTCGTACCGCAGCGAGTACCGGCGCAGCGATATCGCGCACGAAGACTGACCGCTCGAACGCCTCGACGCCCTCGCCCGCCGAGCGCATTGGCGCGCGCGCGCCGAATCCGCGAAAATTCATCGCCAGCGACCCATCGGAGCCAGCATGAGCGAGCGCGACATCATGGAATACGACGTCGTGACCGTCGGCGCCGGGCCTTCGGGTCTCGCGTTCGCGATCCGGCTCAAGCAGCTGAAACCCGACATCCGCGTCTGCGTGATCGAGAAGGCGTCGACGATCGGCGCGCAGATCCTGTCCGGCGCCGTGATCGAGCCGGAACCTTTGAACGCGCTGCTGCCCGAGTGGGGCAAGAGTCCGCCGCCGATCTGCGTGCCGGTGACGAAGGACGAATTCTGGTGGCTGCGCGACAGCGTTCGCGCGCTGAAATCTCCGGTCGCGCCGCCGCAGATGCACAACCACGGCAATTTCATCGTCTCACTCGGTGCGCTGTGCGCATGGCTTGCGCCGCAGGCCGAAGCGCTCGGCGTAGAGATTTATCCGGGTTTCGCCGCCGCGGAAACGTTGTTCGACGAAAACGGCGCCGTCGCTGGCGTGCGCATCGGCGACATGGGCGTCGCCAAGGACGGCTCGCACAAACCGAGCTTCACGCAAGGCATCGACATCAAGGCGCCGCTGACGGTGCTCGCCGAAGGTTGTCGCGGGCATCTGACCAAGCAGCTGATCCGACGCTTCAAACTCGACGCGAATTCCGATCCGCAAACCTATGGCATCGGCATCAAGGAGCTTTGGCAATTGCCGCCCGGTCGCGCCGAGGCCGGCAAGGTCGTGCATACGATCGGCTGGCCGCTCGATGCCGCGACGTACGGCGGCAGCTTCATTTATCACCTCGACAAGGATCGCGTCGCGATCGGTTTCGTCACCGGGCTCGACTACGCGGATCCGGATTTCGCTCCGTTCGAAGCGTTCCAGCAGTTGAAGCACCACGCGATCGTGAAGCCGCTGCTCGAAGGCGGTTCGATCGTTTCTTCGGGTGCGCGCGCGATCGTCGAAGGCGGATTTCAATCGCTGCCGAAATGCGACATGCCGGGCGCGATCCTGATCGGCGACACGGCCGGGCTTCTGAATGTGCCGAAAATCAAGGGCACGCATCAAGCCATCCGCTCGGCAATGCTCGCGGCCGAACACATCGTCGAAACCGGCAAAGCCGACGGATGGGATGCAAAGCTGCGTGCGTCGCCGGTGATGGCGGAGCTCAGGAAAGTGCGCAACATCCGGCCTGGCTTCAACAAGGGCCTTTGGTTCGGTCTCGCCAACGCTGGTTGGGAAACGATCACCGCCGGCCTCTCGCCGTGGACCCTCAAGAATCACGCGGATTTCTCGTCGCTCGAAAAAATCCCGGCCCACGAATCCGCAAGCGGTGATGCCGTATCGGCTGAAGAATCGCAAAAGTACCACTACGTCGAGCGCACGTTGCCGCCGCGCGATCGACTCGCCGAAGTCTATTTCGCCGCGACCGAGCACGACGAGGATCAGCCGGTACACCTGCACGTCGCCGACACGAACATCTGCGTTACGCGTTGCGCCGAGGAATACGGCAATCCGTGTCAGCGTTTCTGTCCCGCCGCGGTTTATGAAATCGTTGCCGACGGCGCGGGCAAGCGCTTGCAGATCAACGCGGCGAACTGTGTGCACTGCAAGACCTGCGATATCAAGGATCCCTACCAGATCATCGACTGGGTGACGCCGGAAGGCGGCTCGGGTCCGAATTACCAGAATCTGTGAGCGGAACCGTCGGTTGTTCGACGCGCACGTCGAGTCGCGCGCGTCGAATGCTCGCCGCACGCCACCACAAGTCCAACGGAACGCTTATTCATGAGCCGACTTGCGCTGATTACCGCCGCTGCCGCGCGCGACCTCGACGAAGATCTTCAGCCGCTCGTCTCGGCGATCCGTGCCGCGGGCGTCGAGCCCTCGGTCGTCGATTGGGACGATGGCGAGATCGACTGGTCGCATTTCGATCTCGCGGTGATTCGTTCGACGTGGGACTACACGCAGCGTTTTCCGGAATTCCTGCGCTGGGCGAACGATGCGTCAACGCGGACGACATTGCTCAATCCGGTCGACGTGGTGCGCTGGAACACCGACAAGCACTACCTTGCGCAGCTCGCCATCGCCGGTGTGCCGGTGGTGCCGAGCACGTTCATTGAGCCAGCCGAGAACGCGCGCGATCGACTGCGCGCGTTTCTCCACGACGCCGGCGCGGAATTCGTCGTGAAGCCATCGATCGGTGCGGGCTCGCGCGATGCGCAACGCTACGCGCGCGGCGAGTGGGAGCCTGCGCTCGCACATGTACAGCGTTTGCTGGACGCGCAACGCAGCGTTCTGCTGCAACCGTACCTTGGTCGCGTCGACGCGCACGGCGAGACGGCGCTGGTGTTTTTCGAAGGTACATTCAGCCACGCGATCCGCAAGGGCCCGTTGCTGAAACGAGGTGAAGGCCCGACGCGCGCGCTGTTCGCGACCGAGCACATCACGCCGCGGATGCCGACGCCGGAAGAAATCTCGATGGCGACGCGCACGCTCGCGGCCATGCCGTTCACGCAACCGCTGTTGTATGCGCGCGTCGATCTCATCCACGACGACGACGGCGCGCCGCGCGTGCTGGAGCTCGAGCTCACCGAACCTTCCCTGTTCTTCGAACATGCGCCGGGTTCGGCCGATCGTTTCGCGGCGGCCATTCTGGCGCGCGGCGCTGCGCGTTGAAGGCCAGACGCACCGCCAACTGACCCGCTGCCGAAACCACGTTACAATTCGCCACCCGTTCTTTTCGCCCGCGCGCCGCGCGGATTCCCGAGGAATTTCAGGACCATGAAGATCCTGGTCGCCTACAAGCGCGTGGTCGATTACAACGTCCGCGTGCAAGTCAAACCCGACGGCTCTGGCGTCGTCACCGACGGCGTGAAGTTATCCGCCAATCCGTTCGATGACATCGCGCTCGAAGAAGCGCTGCGGCTGCGCGAAAAAGGCGTCGCGAGCGACGTCGTCGTCGTGACGATCGGGCCGACGGATGCGCAGGCGCACATCCGCAATGGTCTCGCGATGGGCGCGAACCGCGCCATCCATGTCGTCACGCCGAACGCGGTGCAGCCGCTCACAGCGGCGCGCGCGTTGCAGAAGCTTGTCGAAAAAGAACAGCCCGGCATCGTGCTGATGGGCAAGCAGGCAATCGACGACGACTGCAATCAGACTGGCCAGATGCTGGCCGCGTTGTGGGATCGCCCGCAAGCGACGTTCGCCTCGAAAGTCGAAGTGAATGGCAACGTTGCGCGGGTGACGCGCGAAGTCGACGCTGGCCTCGAAACGATCGAAGTCGATTTGCCTGCGGTGATCACGACGGATCTTCGTCTCAATGAGCCGCGCTTCATCAAGTTGCCGGACATCATGAAAGCGAAAGCGAAACCGATCGAGACGCTACAGCTGGCTGATCTCGGCGTCGAGTCGGGCGATCATCTGAAGACGACGCACTACGCGCCGCCGGCGAAACGCAGCAAGGGTGTGATGGTGAAGGATGTGCAGGAGTTGGTTTCGGCGTTGAAGGCGAAAGGGCTCGTGTAGTTTTTCACTTCACCCGCTTGCGGGACGAGTTAGCGCGAAGCGCCGGATGAGAGGAGGCGTCGCAAGAATGCCCTCACCCGCGCCTCTGGGACGACCTCTCCCGCAAGCGGGAGAGGTGATTGAGATGGCCGCGACCTCTCCCGCAGCAGGAGAGGTTAAGGAAATACCAAGGAAAAGACATGAGCAAAGTCTTGATCATCGCCGAACATCTCGACGGCAAACTCAACGCTAGCACGGCGCGCTGCGTCACTTGCGCCAAAGATCTCAAAGCCGACGCGATCGACGTGCTCGTACTCGCGGCGGACGCAGCCGGCATCGCCGCCGAGGCTGCAAAGATCGAAGGCGTCGCGCAAGTTCTCACGGTTTCGCGCCCCGAAAACGCGCACGCACTCGCGGCGATTCATGCGCCGCAGGCCGCCGCCGCGGCAAAAAACGGCTACACCCATGTACTCGCGCCATCGACGACATTCGGCAAGGATCTCGCGCCGCGCGTTGCGGCGCTGCTCGGTGTCGCGCAAGTGTCCGACATCATGGCGGTCGACGGTGCGCACACGTTCAAGCGGCCGATCTATGCGGGCAACGCGATCGTCACGGTCGAAGCGCCGGCCGATCAAATCGTCGTCGGAACCGTGCGCACCGCGTCGTACGCCGCGGCCGGTGGCGTGTCGAACGCGGCATCGATCGAAGCGCTTTCGCTCGATGTCGCCGTGCCGAACCACACACGTTTCGTCGAACTCGCGCAGGGCAAGAGTGATCGGCCGGATCTGCAGGGCGCTGCACGCGTCGTTTCCGGCGGACGCACGCTCGGCTCGGCGGATAATTTCAAGATCATCTACGCGCTCGCCGACAAACTCGGCGCCGCGGTCGGCGCATCGCGCGCCGCGGTCGATGCGGGCTATGTGCCGAGCGATCTGCAGGTCGGCCAGACAGGCAAGATCATCGCGCCCGAGCTTTATATTGCGATCGGAATCTCCGGTGCTATCCAGCATCTGACCGGCATCAAGGACGCCGGCACGATCGTCGCGATCAACAAAGATGCCGAAGCGCCGATCTTCGAGATTGCGGATTACGGACTCGTCGGCGATCTGTTCAAGCTCGTGCCCGAGATCGAACAGGCGCTTTGAAACCACGTGCGTCGAAGGAATCCTTCGGCGCGTTCGATCAGATCGACGTCAAGAGAGTCGCGGCGCGCTCGGCGATCATGATCGTCGGCGCATTCGTATTACCGCCGATGAGCCTCGGCATCACCGAGGCGTCCACGACGCGCAGTCCCTCGACACCGCGCACGCGAAGCTCGCTGTCGACGACGGCGCCGCTGTCGTTGCCCATGCGGCAGGTGCCGACCGGGTGATAGATCGTTTCCGCTTTGCGTCGCACGAATGTTTCAAGATCGGTGTCGGTCGTCGCGGTCGGGCCGGGAAAGAGTTCCTCGCCGCGATACGCAGCGAATGGCGCCTGCGCGAAGATCTCGCGCGAAAGCCGCGCGCCTTCGAGCAGTACGCCGAGATCGTGGCCTTCGGCATCACCGAGATAGTTCGGACAAATCGCCGGATGCGCCGCCGGATCCGACGATTTCAGTCGGATCGTGCCGCGGCTTTTCGGACGCAGCGCGCACGCATGCAGCGTGTAGCCGAACCCTTCGAGCCGATGTCGGCCGTGCTGATCGAGCAGCGCGGGCACGAAGTGGAACTGCAGATCGCATCGCGCGTCGTTGGCGAAGCGAGAGCGCGCGAAGCCGCCGGCCTCGGCGATGTTCGAGCTGCCGATGCCATCGCGCTTGAGCAGAAAGCGAAGTGCGACCGCAATGTCGTTGATCTTGTCGTACGTCACCGGCTTCGTCGAACGCACCAGCGTGCAGATGTCGAGATGATCCTGAAGGTTCGCGCCGACGGCGGGATTGTCATTCGTCACCGCTACGCCGTGTTCGCGGACATGATCGGCAGGTCCGATGCCTGACAACATCAGGATCTGCGGCGAATTGATCGCGCCGCCGGCGAGGATCACGCAGCCGGCGTCGACGCGCACGTCGCGACCGCGATGCCGATATTCAACGCCAACCGCGCGCGCGCCGTCGATGAGCACGCGGCGTGTCAGCGCATGTGTGAGTACGGTCAGATTCTGACGGCTGCGCGCCGGCGCAAGATACGCGCTCGCCGCCGAACAGCGCAGGCCATTCCGCTGCGTGACCTGGTAGAACCCGAAACCTTCCTGCGATGCGCCGTTGAAGTCGGCGTTGCGCGCGAAGCCTGCGGCCGACGCGGCATCGACGGCGACGCCCGAAAGTTCGTTGTGGTGACGCAGGTCAGCCACGGCAAGCGGACCGCCCGAACCGTGCCAGGCGTCAGCGCCGCGGCTGTTGTCCTCGGCGTACTTGAATACCGGCAGCACCGCGTTCCACGACCATCGCGCATCGCCCGTCGATGCGGCCCATTCGTCGTAGTCGCCCGGAGCGCCGCGCGTGTAGCACATCGCGTTGATCGAGCTCGATCCGCCCAGGACCTTTCCGCGTGGCCACCAGAGTCGGCGATGCGCGAGCGCGGGCTCGGGCTCGGTGTGATAGTCCCAGTTGATGCGCTTGTTATTGACCAGCTTGGCTAGACCCGCCGGCATATGGATGAACGGATGCCAGTCGCGACCACCGGCTTCGAGCACGAGCACGCGATGCGCAGGATTTGCGCTTAGCCGGTTCGCCAAAACGCAGCCGGCGGAGCCGGCGCCGACGATCACGTAGTCGTAGGTCATCGTGAATTGTGCTTCGGAGGACACTTGAGACTAGGCGGCGCGGCTAGAGCAGATGCTCCAGCGCGATGCTTCGTCTCGTTGGGCCGGCGAAGCGTCGGACGGACTCCATCGGCGAAAGGCGCTGAATCCCGGCCCGGGATACGAATTGCAAGGGCCTGCTCAGGCGAGCACTTCGATTTCGTCGCCGACGCGCACCGTGCCGGTCCCGCGTGGAATCACGTTCTGACCGAACGTCACGCCGCGTTCTGTGCGCCGGTAGGTCGTCAGCGTGCGCAGCGGCTCGCCGGAAGGATCGAACGTACCTTGCGTGAAATCGACGGTGGTGAACACGCAGCGCGAGCACGGCTTGACCACATCGAACTCGACCGCGCCGACACGAATCCGCTTCCAGCCGTCTTCGGCGTGCGGCGCCGTGTGCGCGGCGACGAAGTTCGGCCGGAACCGCAGCATCGGGACCGGCTGTGCCAGCTTCGCGTTCAACGCATCGAGCGATCCTTGCGAGATCAATAGCATCGGAAACGCGTCCGCGAAACTGACTTCGTCGCCGGGTTTCGAAAAATCCGGATTGACCGGCCGCTCGCAGCGGTCATCCATATATGCGATGCGCGTCGGCGCGCCAAGAAACCCGGTAATCCACGCATCCGCTTCTTCGCCTGCGGGCAACGCCGCGACGGTATTCGTCCAGACCGTTACTTCGACACGATCACCGCGCGCGGGTGCCTCGAGGTGCAATGAAGGCATGCCAGGCGCAGAGAGTTCGAGCGCAGTGCCGTTGGGGATCGCGCGCAACAGCGTCAGGCGTGGATGTTGGCGTCCGGTCAGGAATCGGCCCGTCGCGTCGATTGCGATCCAGCGCCGGTCATGGCGAAGTCCGCGCGGCTCGACGGCGGCACTCTCGATCGGCAGTGGCGCGCACGACTTGAGCGGGAAGATGTGCAACGCGGAGAGCAGCGACTTCATGGGCCTAGTATGCCGGTGGCGCGCAAAACGCGCATGGTAGTCTTGCGCGCCGCACGCAGCGCCGCTTTTTCGACGACTTGCCACCGGAGCGAATGTGCCGACCCGCCCAGCCATCCAGCGTCACGAATGGTTCGCCGTCGCGGTCGCGTTCGCGTACTTCTTCTGCGTGCTGGCCGCCTACTACGTGATACGACCGGTGCGGGACCAGTTGTCGGCGGCGGTCGGATCGACGTCGCTGCCGATCTTCTATACCGCAACGTTCCTGGCGACGCTTGCACTGACGCCATTGTTCGGCGCGCTCGTCGCGCGCTTTCCACGACGTCGGTTCGTGCCGATCGTCTATCTCTTCTTCATCGCCGGCATGATCGCGTTCATTCCCGCATTCGAATTGCAGGATGTGATCGGCGCCCGCGTGCTCGGTTCGATTTTTTTTGTCTGGGTCAGCGTCTTCAATCTGTTCGTCGTCGCAGTGTTCTGGAGCTTCATGGCCGATCTCTTCGACGCGGAACAGGCGCATCGTCTGTTTCCGGTGATCACGCTCGGCGGCGCGGTCGGTGCGCTGGCCGGACCTGCGCTGACCAAAGCATTCGTGTTCGTCGTCGGAGTGTCCGGGCTGCTGATCGTGTCGTCGTTGCTGCTCGGCATCGCGATCGTGTGCATTCTCGCGTTGTCGCGCTGGTCGCGGCGCCATCCGGTTCTCGGCGATGACGAGCGCGACGAGCGCGTCATCGGCGGCGGCCTTCTCGCCGGCGCAATCGAAACACTGAAATCACCGCTGATGCGGCGTCTCGCCCTTCTCATGTTGCTCGGCGACGCGGTCGGCACGGTGATCTACGCGCTGCTCGCGGATTACAGCGGCGCGACGTATCCGACGCGCGAGGCACGCATCAACTTCGCCGCCGGCATCGACCTTTCAGCGAACACATTGCAGATGGTTCTGCAGCTGGTGTTGACCCGGCCGTTGATGGTGCGACTCGGCCCTGCCGCCGCGATGGCCATGGATGGGCTGCTCAAGGCGATCATGCTGGCTGGCCTCGTCGTATTCGCGGGACCATGGATTGCCGTCGTCGCGGTCGTCACGCGCGCGAGCGCTTACGGCGTGTTCAAGCCCGCGAACGACAGCCTCTATACGCGCGTCGAGGCGGAAACGCGCTACAAGACCAAGAATTTCATCGATACCTCGGTCTGGCGCTTCGGCGATGTCGTCATCACCAGCGCTTTCAATCTGTTGCGTTCCCTCGGCGTCGCGCTGCCCGGTTTTGCGGCGTTGACGATGCTGGCGGCGTTGAGTTCGGGCTGGCTCGGCTGGCGCATCACGCGCACGCCCGAACTGGCTAAAGAGAGCCAGTAGGCCGCGGCGCGCCGCGCACGCATAATTCCGCTCCGTTCCTTCTCCGGCGAGGCGCACGATGGCCATCGAGACGATTTCCGAGCAACGCTGTTTCGGCGGCGTGCAGGGTTTCTACAAGCATGCGTCCGAGGAAACGGCCGGCACGATGAAATTCGGCGTGTTTCGTCCGCCCCAGGCAGCCAAGGGCAAGGTTCCGGTTCTGTATTACCTCGCCGGACTCACCTGCACGGAGGAAACATTCGTCATCAAGGCCGGCGCGCAGCGCGTGGCGGCGGAACTCGGCCTGATGCTGGTGACGCCCGACACGAGCCCGCGCGACACCGGCATCGAAGGCGCCACCGGCGATTGGGAATTCGGCGAAGCGGCCGGCTTCTATCTCGACGCGACCACGCCCGCGTTCGCCAAGCGCTTTCGCATGTACAGCTATGTCACCAAGGAATTGCCGGCCGTGATCGGCGCGAGTTTCGCATCGGCTGACCTCAATCGCGAAAGCATTTTCGGTCATTCGATGGGCGGACACGGCGCGTTGACAATTGCGCTCAAGAATCCGCAACGCTACAAATCGGTGTCGGCGTTCGCGCCGATCGTCGCACCGAGCCAGGTGCCGTGGGGACAGAAAGCGCTGCCGCGCTATCTCGGCGACGATCGCAAAACCTGGCGCCCATACGACGCGTGCGCGCTCATCGAAGATGGCAATCGATTCCCGGGAACGATCCTGGTCGATCAGGGTTACGCGGACAAATTCCTGGAAGTGCAATTGCAGCACTGGCGACTCGACGCGGCGTGTCGCGGGGCGGGCCAGCCGCTGACGCTACGCGTACACGCGGGCTACGACCACAGCTATTACTTCATCGGCACGTTCATGGAAGATCATCTGCGCCATCACGCGGCGGCGCTGGTTGCGGAGACCGACTAGCTAGCGCCAGCCCGAACTGATCGGATAGCGCCGATTGCGTCCGAACGCGCGCGTCGTGATCTTCGGACCCGGCGCGGCCTGCCGCCGCTTGTATTCGCTGCCCAGCACGAGCCGCGCGACGCGGCGCACGGTCGCTTCGTCAAAACCCGCCGCGACGATTTCGGCTTGCGATTCCTCGCCATCGACGAATCGCTCGAGCATCGCATCCAGAATCGGGTACGGCGGCAATGAATCCTGATCGGTCTGGTCGACGCGAAGTTCGGCGGAAGGCGGACGCTCGATGACCGCCGGCGGAATCACCCAGGTCTCGTCGCTGACGTTCCGACTTGTCGCTCGCGACGCCGCGAATAGCATCCCTCCTTCCTGCTCACGCGCATTGCGCCAGCGTGCGAGATCCCAGACCAGCGTCTTGTATACGTCCTTGAGCGGCGCATAGCCGCCGCACATGTCGCCGTACAGCGTCGCGTAACCGACTGCCATCTCGCTCTTGTTGCCGGTCGAAAGCACCAACCGGCCGAATTTGTTGGACAGCGCCATGAGCAGCACGCCGCGGCAGCGCGCCTGCAGATTTTCTTCGGTGATGTCTTCGGGGCGGCCCGCGAAAACCGGAGCAAGAGTTTCGCGGAACGCTTCGAACGCGGCCTCGATCGGCAGCACGTGATAGTCGACGCCGAGATGTTCGGCCTGTGACTGTGCTTCTCGCAATGAAAGATCGGAGGTATAGCGACTCGGCATCATGACCGCGGTGACGCGTTCCGCGCCGAGCGCGTCGACGGCGAGCGCGAGCGTCAGCGCCGAATCGACGCCGCCAGAAAGTCCGAGCAGCACACCCGGAAAACCATTCTTGACCACGTAGTCGCGAATGCCGCGGACGAGTCCCGTGTATATGACCGCATCGGTCGATTCATCGGCGGCGACAGGCCAGTCGCGCGCATGGAATCGCCGCGTAGTGGCGTCGTAGTCCGCGAACAACAATGCGTCGACGAATTGCGGCGCGCTTGCCGCGATGCGTCCGTCGGGCTCGACAAGCAATGCGCCACCGTCGAAAAGTAGATCGTCCTGACCGCCGACGACGTTGACGTAGGCGATCGCGACGGAATTCTCGCGCGCGCGGTGCGCGAGCAGCTCTTCGCGCGTCTTCGATTGCGGAATGTCGTACGGCGAGGCGTTGATGATCACCAGGAGCTCGGCGCCGGCGCGCGCGGCGCCCGCGGCGGGTTCGGCTTCCCAGATGTCCTCGCAGATCAGGAGACCGACGCGGACGCCGGAAATCTCGACGACCGCCGCTTCGTGACCGGAGCGAAAATAGCGCTTCTCGTCGAACACCGTGTAGTTCGGCAGCGCCTGCTTGTGATACGTGACTTCGATCGCGCCGTCGCGAAGCAGGCTCGCTGCGTTGTAGACCTCGCCTTGCGAGTGGGGATGTCCGACATAAAGCGCGATGTCGTGCGCATCGCGTGCCAGTGCATCGATCTCGCGTTCGCACGCGGCGAGAAATGTCGGGCGCAGCAGAAGATCTTCCGGCGGATAGCCGCAGATCGCGAGCTCGGGAAACGCGATCAGCGCGGCGCCGTCGGCACGCGCCGCATCGGAAAGCTCGCGCATGCGCGCCGCGTTTGCCGCGACGGCGCCCACCGGGAAATCCATCTGGGCGAGCGCGAATTTGAGGGTCGGCATTCGGCGAGCAGTCGATTGGAAGAAACGCGCTCCGCACAGCGATGGGGCCTGCCGACACGAAGCCGCAACCGAATTGTAGCGGACCCGTGCGCCGGGTTCGAATCCGTTGCGGGCCGGATGTCAGTTGATCGTCACGGTCACGTTGGCCGTTGCGCTGCCGCCGCGGCCGTCGCTGATCGTGTAGGTAAACGTGTCGATACCGGTGAATCCGCGCTGCGGCTGGTAGATCACTTCATTGTTCGAAATCTGCGCGCCACCGTTGGTGGGCTGCGTGACGCTGATAACCGTCAACGGATCGCCATCGGGATCGCTGTCGTTGGCGATAACGTTGATCGTCACCGGCGTGCTGACGGTCGTGACCGCGACGTCATCGACGGCGACGGGCGGACGATTGATCGGCACGGTGATCGTGACCGTCACCGTGGCCGTCGCGGTGCCGCCGCGGCCGTCGTTGATCGTGTACGTGAAGCGATCCGTGCCGGCGACGCCGGCGGCCGGCGTGTAGATCACCATGTTGTTGCTGATCACCGCGGTGCCGAACAGCGGCGCCGTGACGCTTTGCACGGTCAAGGGATCGCCGTCGGGATCGCTGTCGTTGGCGATCACGTTGATGGTCACCGGCTGGCCGGACGGTGTCGTCGCTGCATCGTCTACCGCAACCGGCGGGCGATTCGGCGGAAGGCCGACCGTGACCGTAACGGTTGCCGAAGCCGTGCCGCCGCGGCCGTCGTTGATCGTGTAGTTGAACGTGTCGGTCCCGGCGGCGCCGGTCGGCGACGGCGTGTAGACCACCATGTTGTTGCTGATCACCGCGGTGCCGAACTGCGGCGTGGTCACGCTCTGCACGGTCAGCGGATCGCCGTCGGGATCGCTGTCGTTCGCGATCACGTTGATCGTGACCGGCGTGCCGATGGTGGTCGCCGCAGTGTCGTTCACTGCGACCGGCGGCCGGTTCGGCTGCGCGTTGACGGTGACGGTGACGTTCGCCGTCGCCGTACCGCCGCGGCCGTCGCTGATCGTGTACGAGAATGTGTCGGTGCCGACAAAACGCGCCAGCGGCGTGTAGGTGATCTGTGTCGCCGTCGCGGACACGCTGCCATTCGCCGGCGTCGTGACGCCGATGATCGTCAACGCATCGCCATCCGGATCGCTGTCATTGGCCAGCACGCTGATCGTGACCGGCGTGCCGGCGATCGTGGTCGCGGTGTCGTCGACCGCGACAGGCGGTCGATTCGGCTGCGGCGTCACGGTGACGACGACGTTTGCCGTCGCAACGCCACCGTGGCCGTCGCTGATCGTGTACGTGAAGCGATCGGTACCGGAGAATCCTGCGACCGGCGTGTAGACGATGGCGGTGCCGGCAATCGTCGCGGTGCCGCTCGCCGGCGGCGTGACAGCGGTGATGGACAGCGCGTCACCGTCGGGATCGCTGTCGTTGGCGAGCACGTTGATCGTGACCGCGGTGTTGAATGTCGTCGTGGCCGCGTCATCGGCGGCAACGGGCGCGCGATTCGGTCGCGCTGCGACGAACACGCTGACGCTTGCCGTCGCGGT
>Ga0157372_10004880_pt1 | contig 14259 bp, 9 predicted proteins | sample C55metaG_FD_115307 | JGI IMG/M metagenome (GOLD analysis project Ga0157372, IMG submission 115307) | Corn rhizosphere microbial communities from Kellogg Biological Station, Michigan, USA - C5-5 metaG | ecosystem: Host-associated > Plants > Roots > Rhizosphere > Soil | place: USA: Michigan... | reverse complement strand
GTCGGAGCTCATGCCGGCGTAAACCAGCGGCAATTCAACGTTGTGCAGCGCGGTCGCGCGAGGAAGGAGGTTGAACGTTTGGAAAACGAATCCGATCTCCTTGTTTCGGACGCGCGCGAGCTGATCGTCGCTCATGGTCGACACCATCTGACCGTTGAGCCAATACTCGCCAGCGTTCGGCGTGTCGAGGCAGCCGATGATGTTCATGAGCGTCGACTTCCCTGAGCCCGACGGCCCCATGATGGCGACGTACTCATTCCGAGCGATCGCCAAGTCGATGCCGCGCAACGCGCGCACGACTTCGCCGCCCATGTCGTACTCGCGCTTGATACCGCGCGTGACGATGACCCATTTAGGATCAGGCGTCGAGCCTGGCTGTCCGACGATGGCTCGACGCTCGGCAGTTTCAGTAAGTGGTGCTTCTACGTTCTGTGCGCTCACGACTTTGTCCCCGGGGTCGGCTTCTTCGCGTCAGCTTTGGTCTCACGCACCAGCGTGCCGTCCTTCAGCTCACGAATTGCCTGGTAGGTTCCCGCAACGATCTTCTCGCCGTCCTTGAGACCGCCGGTGATCTCGAAGTGTTTCTCACCCGCGATACCTACCTTTACGGGGCGGAACGTCACTTTGTTGTCGGCGCCCACCACGAACACGCCTTCGACGTCTTTCTTCCCGATGTCTTTCGCCGGTTTTGCTTTGCCGAGACCAACCGCGGTATCGCCCTTGGAGAGCGACTCGTTCTCGCGAACCGTGAGCGCGATGATCGGCACCGAGAGCACACCGGTCCGCTTGTCGGTGATCACTTTGGCCGTCGCCGAGAAATCGGGCCGCGTATCGACTGGCGCGTTCAATAGTTGAATCGTGACTTCGTAGTCCACGGCCTGGTCGGTCGTCGTCGTCGTCGTCGCTTTGACCGAGCTGTTCGAGATCTTCGTGACGCGGCCGACGAAGGTCGTGTCGGGGAACGCGTCGATCTGCACCTGCGCCGAATCACCGACCTTGATGCGCGCCACGTCGGTCTCGTCGACCTTCACGCGCGTCTCGAGGACAGACATGTCGCTGATGGTGAGCAGCGTCGCCGCGTCCTTATTGAAGGTGCCGGGTACCGCCGTTTCGCCCTGCTCGACCGCGAGACGCGTCACGCGCCCCGCCATTGGGGCGTAGATCGTCGTCTTCGAGAGCGCGCTCTTGGCGTCGTTGAGCGACGCGGTCGACTGATCGACGGCGTGCTTGGCTGCGTCGACGAGTGACTTGTCGACCTCGGCCGCCGTGCGAAGCTGCTCGATCTGCTCGTCGGCGATCAGCTGTGGATTTTGCTTCTTGATCGACAGCGTTCGCTCGTAGCTGCGCTGTGCTTGATCGAGGCTCGACTGCGCTTGCGCCAATTGGGCCTGCGAGGACGCGACTTGAGCCTGTGCCCGATCGACCGCCGCTTGCGGCTGCGACGGATCGATCTGAAGCAAGAATTGGCCGGACGAGACGATCTGGCCCTCTTTGACCGCGAGCTTCATGATCTTGCCGCTCACATCGGAGGCGACGTCGACTTTCGTTTGCGGTCGCACCTGCCCGCTCGCCGTGACCGACGAGACCAGATCCCGCTTCTGCACGGGCTCTATGCGCACCTCGACTGCCTTGTTCCCGCGTTTTGCAGCGCTCAGCGCCAATACCGTCCCGATTCCGACGATGGCGATGATGCCGATTGCCCACTTGGGTTTCTTGCTCATGAAGTGCTTCAGCCTCAGCGGAGAGGGCGGCCGACCGCACCTTCGAGTGCGGCGAACGCTTTATGGTATTCGTAAATGGCGTTGACACGGGCGATGAGCGCTTGCTCATAGGTGCCGCGAGCGGTGGTGACGTCGAGGAACGTCTTGGCGCCGACCTTGTAGCTCTCTTCGGCAAACGCGAGCTCTTCGGTCGCCTTGGCCGCGTTCTGCTCCTGCAATTGCACTGTCTTCGAGTCGGTCACGAGCGTGAGATAGGCCTGCGTGACCTCGGTCGTGAGTTGGAGATTGCGGGATCTGACATCGTAGGCCGCGTTGTCGCGGGCGACCTTGGCCTGCTCGATCTGCGATTCGCGTTGATAGTTGTTGAAGATCGGGAGCGACAAGGTGGCGGAGACGCCGATCGGGTTGCGGCTGAACTTGAAGGGGAACTGATTGTTCCCGGCGCGAATGGCGTCGATCCTTTCTTGCGACAGTGTCCCGCTTCCACACGTGAGCGCGGGGAGACCCACCCGGGTCCGCACTGAATCCTGCGACAGACAACCGGCTGCACTTTGCGCCGCCTGCTGCGCCGCGTTGGCGACCGGGAAATTCGGGTCGACGTACTCGAACGAGTTGCCGCCGACGCCGGTGTTCAGCGACAGCGAGGGGATGTATTGCGTCTTTGCCGCGCGGACGTTCATCTCGTCGGCGAACTGACGTGACTTCTTCGCGGCCACGTCGGGATTGACCTTCCGCGCCAGATCGATCAACGAGTCGAGCGAGAAATTCGGTTCGGCGACGGCGAACTTGGTCGTCAACTGCGCGGCCGTATCGGGTATGATGCCCATGAACTGAAACAGCCGAAGTTTGTCGACCTGCGCCTGATTGTGCGCGGTCAACGCGGCCACCTGCGCCTGTCCGACAGCGACTTCGGCCGTTCGCACGTCGAGGATCGTGCCCGCGCCGACCTTCATTTTGGCGTTGGCAAGTTCGAGTTGACCGGCGGCCGTCTGGACCAACGTGTCTTGCAGCGTCGCCTGGGCCGCCGATTGCAGAGCCGTGATGTACTGCTGTGTCACCTGCGACCGGAGGAGTTCGGCCTGACTCGCAATGTCCGCCTCGGCGGCATCCCGGCTCGCGTGCGCCGAGCGCGGCGCAAACGCCACCGACCCGCTGATGAAGTAGCTCAGACCGACCGAATAGGACGACTGCCGCGTGTCGGCACTCCCGCCGAGCTGGACGCCCTGGACCAGCTGCGTTCCGCCTTGTTGATACCGCGTCGTGAAGCTGGCGTTGGAGCTGGGAAGCAAGGCCGCATAGGCTTGGCGAACGGTCGACTCTGAATTACGGAGATTGTTTTCGATTTGCAGGAACGCTGGGTTGTTCCGGTGCGCGGTCGTGATCGCGTCATCGAGCGACAGAGGGGTTCCGCGAACCGCGGACGACACTTGCTGACCGAACGCGATCTGGCCGGGCAGCGCCAGGAGCGCGATGAACCTCAACGAACGCATGTGGGGTTGTCCTTATGGATGGGGTCTGCGGGGGAGTACGGCGATGGCCGTACCCGAGTTTCAGCGAGGAAGCTCTTCCCGAACTGCCTTCAGGCCTTGCGACGTCTCGACCCGGAGCACGCGGCCCGCGGAATCAATCCAAAAATCGCGTCTGCCCAGGCCATTGCCAAGCGAGTAGTGAGTCGCCGTGGTCGTCCGGCCTCCGATCACGACGGGCTCGAGACCGATCGCGGACAGCGTCAGACTCAACCGATGGGCGCCGCGAGGCTCGATCACCTGAACGGTTCCCGTACGCTTTCCCAGAGTGATGAAATAGCTCTGGTGGACGAGGTCATTCTCGAGGAGGAGGGACTTGCCGCTGGCAAGAGGATACTCGGTCATGGACTCGTTGCCGCGTCCGTCCTTGGAGAGCGCCGACAACCGGCCGCCTTGGGCCAGCGCGCTGACATGCTGCGTCAGCGTTCCGTTCTCATAGACCGAGAGGTCGTACTTGACCGGTGTGCCAACCGAATCCGTCGTGAGCGACGATGTCACGCGCCGCGACCCCGAAACGAATTGGCCCGTCGCCAAAATAGCGTCGCCTTCCGCGCGGACGATCCTGAAGCTCTCCGTTGCCGCAGGGCTTCCGGTTCTGCTGATCGTGAAGACGCCTTCGTCGAGGACGCGACCCTGCGCGAGGGCAGGTGCGCCATACAGAACGGCGAGGAGGGAAACGGCGGAACGAAGGCGCATCTTGGGGTAATTGTACCCGGACCAGGCCGGCGGGTTCACGATTCGGCGGGCGGCGCCACGAAGATCCGATCGCGAATTCGGCGATAAATTCGCTCGTACACAGCTCGACCCTTCTCGGGCGTGGCCAGCGTCGGCCGACCAATCGACCCGGGGCTTTGGCGTGGGACGCGCAGCCAGCCACGGCGGTAACGACGCAGCTCGTCGCGCGACATCATATAGTCTTCTGCGAGGGACATATTGACGAGCTCGGGTGCAATGTACAATAACAGCGACGTATCTACCTCGTCGCCGTGCATGGGCTCGGCTTGACCCTCCAGGAGATCGCTCAGATCCACGCCGAAAATGTCTGCTACCCGGACCCGCGCTCCCGAGGTGATCAATGTCGACAGGGCCTCGAGATGCGGGTCATGTTCATGCGCGGTCAGCAGAATGAACTCTCGAACGCCGGTCGATTCCCATGTGTCGAGGAGATCGTTGAGCATTCGGTGCAGAGTCTTCTTGCGCAGCGACGCGTTTCCAGCGAACCCGCGCTCCGTCACGACGTTCACACCATACTCGACCGTCGGAGCGACCAACACGCCAAACTCGGCCGAGAGATCGGACGACAAGCGCTCGATGATGATCGAGTCGGAGCCAAGCGGGAGGTGAGGTCCGTGCTGCTCGCAGGTGCCGACCGGGATGATCAGTCGTGGATCCCGCTCCATCGCCGCCGCGACGTCGCGAGGCCGCATGTGCTTGAGGCGCCGCGGACCGCGGGCTTTCGGCGCGTCCGTGCTGGCGGACGGCGCAAACGGGGACGTCGGAGGTTGACTCATTTCCGCTGAGCGAACGTTGCGAGATTCGCGCGCCGCGCGTGCGCGCTGGAGCTGGTGGGCGGTCGCGGCCGGCGCCGCGCTGCTCGCCGCGAGCCAGTGGCTGCATGCACCCAGCGTAGAGTATCTGGTCCCGCTGATCGTCGCCACCGTCCTCGCCCTCGGCACAATTTGGCTCGTGCGCGGGCCGCAGCGATGGTGGGCCATTGCTTGTGGGACGCTGCTCGCCGTCGCGACCGGTCTGGCAACGGATGCGCAACGCAACTTGTGGCTCGTGTCGCATCGCTGGGATGATTGGCAGCGCGGCGCCGCCGTTCGTGGCCTCGTGGAGCTCAATCGAGCGATCGACGATGCGGTCGTTCGATCGGCAATCGCGGTGAGCCAGGCGCTGAGCGTTTCGCATGATCGTAGTCGCGCTTTCGACGAGCTCGCGCCGCTCGTTGCCAAGCACGATGAGCTGGGTGTGGTGCTCTACAATGCGGACAGCGCATTCGCTTGGGCCGGTGTGATCCGGGCGCCAATCGACCAGGCTCGCGAAGGACTGACCGTTGTCGCGACGCCGTTCTATCTGGCCGTGCAAATAGTTCAAGGACGCGGCGATGTCCGCGCCGCGGCGATCGCGCTGCTCGACGCCGAGCCGCCCGCAGATCGACTGTCGGCGCCGCTGACGCGGCGAATTGCCGAAGTGACGGGACTCAGCGGGTTCAGCTTCGCGCCACCGACGGACTCGTCGACCAGTCCGGAAGTGTTGCGCTATGCGGTCCGCGGCCAGCGACTGTTCGACGTTCGCGCCGATCCCTCAGCCCAGGGAACTGTCGCGCAGAGAATTGCCGAGACAGTACGCGCGCGGGCCGGCGTTGTGTTCGCGTTGGCGCTCGCGTTCTTCGTCATCGGCGTTTGGCGTGGAACGCGCACGCTGACCGAGCGACTAGGCGCTCTCGCCGTTGCGCTCGCGTGCACGGCATTGGTTCCACTCAACCAGTACTCGAATCTCACGCGACTGTTCGATCCCGCGGTGTACTTCACACCGCGAGGCGGACCGCTGACCGGCAACGCCGGCGCGCTGGCGACGACGGGAGCGATCGCGCTCTTGGGAGTGCTCGCGGTGTTTCGCCGACGGGCGACGCGCGTGCCACGGTGGGCGACAGTGGCCACCGTCGTCGTCGTCGCCGGGCTTGGGCCGTTTCTTCTGCGTGAATTGTCGCGCGGCGTTCAGATTCCCGCGCACGGCGCGGACGCGCCGTTATGGCTGATCTGGCAGATCCCGCTGTTCCTCGCGGCCGTATCCGTTCTTCTTGCCGGCGCCGCTGCCGGCGCAGCGGTGCTCGGTCCGCGTCGTGGACTCCCGCCAGGGGTCGCGCCGCTGGCCGCGGGAATCGCGGCGGTATTGGCGCCCGTAGTCTGGGAGGCGCCCGGTCGCTGGCCGTGGTGGTATACGATCCTATGGATCGTCGCCATAGGAATGCTCGCGCTCAGCCGCCGCAGCCGCTTCGTGATTTTGAGCGCGTCGACGGTGGCGGCACTCGGCGCAACGACACTCGTGTGGGGACGCACGGCTCGCGGCCGCGTCGACGCCGCGCGCCGAGACGTCGCGGGGCTCGGTCAGACCGACTCTGTCGCCGTCACGCTGTTGCGTCGGTTTGGAATCAGCCTGGCCGCCGACTATGCCCCGACGACGCGTCAGGCGCTGCTCCAGCACTACGCGACGTCGGACATCGCCGCGGCCGGAAATCCAATCGCGCTGTTCGCGTGGCCGACCGACTCCGGGCCGTCCGCGCATTTCGAGACCGCTCAGATTCCGATTCCAATGAGCGTTGTCTCACAGCTCGTGCGGCGCGCTCGCGCCACCGGCTCGATCACACTTTCGAGCGTGCAGACCGATGTTGCGCTCGAGCTGGTGCTGACGGCGCCCTCCGTGTCAGGCGGCGTCACCGCGGTGGTGCTTGCGCCCAAGAGTCGATTGTTCGAGATCGATCCGTTCGCTCGGTTGGTGGGACTCGAGCTCGATACCGACGCCGAGCCGCCATATACCGTGAGGCTTCGAGAGTCCGTACCGGGCAATTCAGCCAATACGAGCGTCACCTGGCGTCGAGACGGGAGTGAGCTTCATGGCGACTGGGCCGTGCGCATGGGCACGGGCCTGACTCCAGTGCATGTCGAAGTCGAGCTGCGCCCGCTTTACGCGCTGATCCAGCGCGGCGCGCTGATCGTCCTGCTCGATTTGGCAATCGTCGGCATGTTGTGGTTGGCCAGCGTCATCGCCGACGGCGGAGCGGGCCGCTGGATTCGGGTACGGTGGCGAACCTGGGGACGCAGTTATCGCGTGCGACTCTCGCTCGCGCTATTCGCGTTCTTTGTCATTCCGGCCATCGCGTTCGCCATCTGGTCTTACGGACAGCTGGCGACCGATGCGACCCAGTCGCGTGCGCTGCTCGTGAGCGAGACACTGCGGGCGCTCGCGCCGCCGCCGAACGCGCCGATGTGGCTGCCCGCCGAGAGTGATCGGCTGGACACGCCGTTGATGCTGTACCGCGCTGGCGAGTTGTCCGAGGCGAGCGACCCGCTTTATGGCGACATCGCGCCCATCGGCCGGTATCTCGGACGCGACGTCGAGCTCACGCTCGCGGTTCGCGACGAAGAAACGACGTCGCGGCTCGAGCGCATCGATGACGGCTCGGCGCTGTTCGGCTATCGGTCGTTCAACGACGTAGGCAGCCCATCGACCGTCATCGCCGCGCCCGCGCGCGCCGACGAGCTTCCGCTCGGACGGCGCCGACGCGACCTCGGCGTGCTGGTGTTGTTCGCGACGGCGGTTGGCGCGCTCGCGGCGCTCTGGCTGAGCGGCATCGCCGCACGTCAGCTTGCCCTGCCGATTCGCACGTTGCGCGAGGCAGCGCTCGCTCTTGCGAGCGGCGCTCGAACGCCGCCGCTCGCGGGCGAGCCGACCGTCGAGTTTCAACCGGTGTTCACCGCATTTCGGCGGATGGCGTCGGACCTCAACGCCAGTCGGACGGCACTCGAGGAAGCGCAGCGTCGGACCGCGGCGGTGCTTCGGAATGTCGCAAGCGGCGTGGTCGCAGTCGACGTCGACGGTCGAGTCGCAATCGCGAATCCGCGCTCGCAAGCATTGCTCGGCAACATGCTGGCGGCAGGCGAGCGGTTCGCCAATGTCGCACCACAGCCACTGGCCGCCGTCGTCGAGCACTTCCTGGATTCGCCGGACGACGAGCATGATTTCGAGCTCGCGCTCGATCAACAGCAGCTTCGCGGTCGTCTCACGCGGCTGGAGCGCGGTGGTGCGGTCGTCACGCTCGATGACGTTACAGAGCTCGCACGCGCTCAGCGGGTGTTAGCGTGGGGTGAGATGGCGCGGCAGGTCGCGCACGAGATCAAGAATCCACTCACACCGATTCGCCTCGGTGTGCAACACTTGCGTCGTGCGCGCGCGGATTCACGCGTGGATTTCGATCGCGTGCTCGAGCACAACGTCAATCAGATTCTGACGGAGATCGACCGGCTCGACGAGATCGCTCGCGCGTTCAGCCGCTATGGCGCCGCGCCAAATGAGCGTCCGACTGCCGCGCCAGTGGACGTTGCGCGCGTGGTGCGGGAGGTGGTGTCCCTCGAGCGCATGGGCCAAGAGCAGACGCTCGAGTGGCGCGAAGTCGGCGTGGACGTGCCGGTTTATGCGCTCGCGCGAGTCGACGAGCTCAAAGTGGTCCTGCTCAACGTGCTCGAGAACGCGCGACACGCGGGCTCGACGATCGTCACGATTTCCGTCACGCTCGACGATCGCGACGGCGACGACGCGCGCGCCGCGATCTCGGTTGCCGACAATGGCCACGGCATTCCGGCCGACGTGCTGACGCGTGTGTTCGAGCCGCATTTCTCGACGCGTACCAGCGGAAGCGGCCTCGGATTGGCGATCAGCCGTCAGCTCGTCGAAGGCTGGGGCGGAACGATCGATATCGAGAGCTCGGGGGAGGGGACGACGGTGACTATTCGGCTGCCGCTGCCTTCGCCGTCTCAGGCTGCATTACCCGCACAGTCTTGATATTCACGAACTCTCGGATACCGAACGCGCTCAGCTCGCGTCCGTAGCCTGATTTCTTCACGCCGCCGAATGGGAAGCGCGGATCCGACGCGACCATCCCATTGATGACGACGACGCCCGCCGCGAGGCCGCGACTGAAGCGGTCGATCTCGCCCTCGTCGCGCGTCCACGCCGCCGCACCCAAGCCGAAGCGCGAGTCGTTCGCGATTTCGATCGCATGATCGATATCACGCGCCCGCGCGATTGCTGCCAGCGGGCCGAACGTTTCTTCCCGCATCACGGGCGACTCTGGCGATAGCCCCGTGAGCACCGTCGGCTCATAGAAGAATCCGTCGCCGTCGCGGGCGCGTCCGCCGAGTCGAAGCGTTGCGCCGGCGGCAACGGCGCGAGTGACTTGATCGTGCAAGTCGCGTCGAATCTGCTCCGTCGCCAACGGCCCGATGTTCGTGCGCTCGCTCATTGGATCCCCGACGACCAACGTTCGCATGCGCTCGACAAACGCATCGGTGAATCGATCGGCGATCGCCTCCGCGACGATGAATCGCTTCGCCGCGATGCACGACTGGCCGTTGTTGATCGCTCGCGCGGCGACGGCGGTCTTGACGGCGGCATCGAAATCCGCGCTCGCCATCACAACGAACGGATCGCTTCCACCAAGCTCCAGCACAGTCTTCTTGATGTGCTTCCCGGCGATCGACGCAACGCTGCTTCCAGCACCCTCGCTTCCAGTCAACGTTGCCGCGGCGACGCGATCGTCGGCGAGAATCTGCGCCACCGGTTGCGAGCCGATCAGCAATGTTTGAAACACTCCACCCGGGGCGCCCGCTTCCTCGAACAGTTGCTCGATCGCCAACGCGCACTGCGGAACGTTGGACGCATGCTTCAAGAGGCCCACATTCCCCGCGGCGAGCGCGGGCGCGGCGAATCGGATCACTTGCCAGAATGGGAAATTCCAGGGCATCACTGCAAGCACGACACCCAGCGGCTCGAACGCGATGTAGCTCCGCTCGTCTTTCGCGTCGACCTTCTGGTCGGCCAGAAATTCAGCGGCATGATCCGCGTAGTAATAGCACGCCGTCGCGCACTTCTTTGCTTCGTCGATCGCGGCACGGATTGGCTTCCCCATTTCCAGCGTCATCAGCCGTCCGTACTCGATCGATCGCTGCTCGAGCAGTTCGCCCGCGCGCCGCACGACCGCAGTGCGCTCTTCGATTGGCGTCTTGCGCCAGATCTGCGCGGCACGATGCGCGATGTCGAGCTTTTCGTCGATCTCCCGCTCAGTGAGCGCGGGATATTGGCAAAGCCGCTCGCCCGTCGCCGGATTGATTGTCGCGATCGCCATGGTGCACCATCACGCTGTGAAGAGAGAGTCTCCGGTCCATGCGACTCCCGCGCCATCGGCGCCGAACCACCGACGCCACCAGGGAACTTGCCGCTCGCGCTCGAAGACCGCCTGTACCGCCTCGCGCCACGCGGCCTGCATGGCCGCGGCGTCCTCGAAGCGATCTGCCGCGTTCGGCGCCAGGCCATGTCGCAACCATTCCGCGATTTCCGGCGGATAGGCATCCAGGTCGACCTCGCCGCGCAGCTCGCGCGCAAGAATGGTCGCGCTGTCTCGGTCGCCAAACGGCGGCGACCCATTCAGTGCGAACGCAACGATCGCCGCCACCGAAAAACAATCCGCCGGCGCGTCCTGCGCTTCGCCGAGGAGTTGTTCGGGCGACGCGAAGGCTGGCGTTCCCGATGCGCCGGTGACCTCCTCGCCCGTCACGTTCGCGATACCGAAGTCGGCAAGCCGCCACCGGCGATAGCGATCGATCAGCACGTTCTCGGGCTTGAGATCGCGATGGATGATGCCGACCGAATGCGCCGCCGACAGTCCACTGAGAATGAAGTCGACCTGTGGCGCGATCTCCGTGAGCGGACGCGACCCGGATCGCGCGATGAGATCGGCAACCGAACCACCCTCGGCGAGCTCCATCGTGTACCAGGCGACGTCGCCGCGACTATCCCAGTCGAAGATTGGAACGATCGCCGGGTGCGCGAGCTGCGCGGCAAGACGCGCTTCGCGCCGGAATCGTCCGACGACGCGTTCGTCGCGCGCCACGTGTGGGTGGAGCAGCTTGAGCGCGACTTCGCGACCCAATGTGAGATCTCGCACGCGCCACACTGAGCCGAACGATCCGGCGCCCAGCGCGGCGAGCACTTCATAGTCGTCTGCCAACGCCCAGCGTAGCTGAACTTCGGCGGACTCGGTGGTGTAGCTCGTCCCCGGTTCGTCGCCGGCGAGCATGACCATGGTGCGACTCCCAACGACGCGGTCGACGGCGCGCAGTAGTGCCGCCATCGATGGAAAGCGTTCCGCGGGATCAGGGCGCAGTGCCCGGTCGATGACCGTCGCGACGGCTTGTGGGCAGTCGGGTCGCAGGAGCGCGATGGGCGGCACTTCGCGCGACGGCGGCACTTCGCCGATGAGAAATGCGAAGCAGATCGCCGCCAACTGCCATTGGTCAGACAGCGGCGTCGGCAACCATTTTCCCTCGCTCCACTCGCTTGGCACCGGCATGAAGCGGAAGTCCGGCGCCAATCCCGGCGGGATTTCGCCGACGGGCATTGACCACTGCCAGCCAATGATCCAAAGTCGTCCCATCGGAGTCGTCCACACGGTTTCGGGCGACATGCATCCGTGAACCGTGCCGAGGTCGTGGAGGTAGCTGAGCGCCGAGCCGATCTCGCGCATGAGACGCAGTACGCCCGGGACATCGTCGGTGCCCATCCGGCGAATGCGGGCGCCGATCGTTTCGCCGGCGATCCATCGCCGCAGATAGCCGGGTCCGCGTCGGCTTTCAGAAAACGACGCCCAGTAGTGGTACGTCGTCGGCATCGCCGTATGGTTGCGATGCGCGAGATGTCGCGCCTCGGCTTCGAGCCACGCGTGGTGCGCCGGGTCTGGAGCGCTTACTAGAGAGAGCGAGCGCCCCAGAGCGTCGATCAATTCCTGGTAATGTCGATGCTGGCCGTTGAGTCCCTCGGCGCCCCAACTCCATCCCGGTGGTAGCTGCCAATCGCGGAGATGCGCCGGCAACTCCTGGGTGACGCTGTAGCTCTCGCGTTGGGACGAGGTCATCGTGGAACTGTTCGGCACATCGTCACATCTTCGACTCGGACAGAATCTGCGCGGCGGCGGCTTCGAAGTCGGGCACGAGGGCCACGTCGGGAAGCACGGCCACTTCGACGAGCTTGACCGCGAGGCGAGCTCCGTCGCGCGGCGCCGAGGATGCGAGCGACGGAACGTGCAACGTCACCGAGACGACGCGCCAGAGCGTGCTTGGTCGAGACTGTTCGCCGCGCTCGTCCAGCGTGTCCAGCTGCACGACCTCGCCTCTGGCCGGAACCACGGTGCTCGAGCATTCGGCGAGCACTTGCTCATGGCGACCGTGACGAATGATTCGCAGAGTGACCATAGCGGCGCGTGGGAGGCGGAAGCGAAAGCGGAACGGCGAGCGGAGCTTCAGGGAGGCCAGACGGCGTCAGCGTCGACCCGCCAAAGCTAGCCAACACTGCCCAAAGTTACCAAAAGCTATGGGTCGGCCGAACACGAAACCAGCGCCGCCCTGAAAAGCCGGGAGCGACCAATGTCTCTGAAACTACACGGCAACCGCGACGTATACGTTATCATCGTTGTGCATGTCACAGGGAGGTCAACGTGTTTCATCTGATCGCCTCACTCGCGACTGTCGCCATCGCCGGCGGTTCCGCGCTGTTTGGATATTGGCAAGCGCGCCAGTTCACGCAGAACAAGCTGCGCTACGTCGACGGGGTTCATAAGGCGATCGTGCCGGTCCTGGCCGGCGTCGCCGCTGTGGCACTCGCGACACCGATTGTCTGGCTTCTTCCGCTCGTCGGCGGCGGGACGGCGCTCCTCTTCGGCGGCGGCGTTGCCATGGGCGTGTCGGCCGGCGCGCGCGATATAAGGAAGCGCCTGCCCGGCGGCAGCTATTAGCTGCATCTCGAATCGCGTTTGGCGACTCCCTGGCTCAAATCTATTCGGCGCTGCAACGTTCGACGCATCAACTCGTGACTGGAGTCACTCGATGCGTCTCATCGTTGCCGGCGTCGCAACGCTCGTTGTTCCCGCCATGCTCGCGGCGCAGGCTCAGCAGGGTACGGCGCTGTCGCCGAATCAACAGCTCGCCCACGACATTTACAAGCAGCTCGTCGAGATCAACACCGTTGATTCCGTCGGCAGCACGACCGTCGCCGCAAACGCGATGGCGAAGCGATTCCTCGACGCCGGCTTTCCCGCGAGCGACATCTTCCAAGGCGGCCCGAAGCCGGAGAAAGGCAACCTCGTCGTTCGCTATCATGGGTCGGGCGCGCGAAAGCCACTGATGCTGCTCGCGCATCTCGACGTCGTCCAGGCACTCAAGTCCGATTGGTCGCCTGACCTGGATCCGTTCGTCTTCACCGAGCGCGACGGATATTACTACGGTCGCGGTAGCGGCGACGACAAAGCGATGGCATCGATTTTCGTCGCCAACCTTCTGCGCTTCAGGAAAGAAGGATATGTCCCCGATCGTGACATCATTCTCGCGCTCACCGCGGACGAAGAGGGCGGTGGATCGAACGGCGTTCGTTGGCTGCTCGCCAATCACAAGGAGTTGATCGACGCCGCCTACGCGCTGAACGAAGGCGGTGGAGGCGCACTGCGTGACGGAAAGCCATTCATCAACTCCGTTGGCGCCGCCGAAAAAGTATCGGCCAACTTCACGATCTCGACCGCGAACAGAGGCGGGCATTCCTCTGTCCCGCGAGACGACAACGCCATCTATCAGCTCGCACAAGCGTTGACGCATGTCTCGGGGCATCAGTTCCCCGTCATGCTGAACGAAGTCACGAAGGCGTATTTCTCGCGAACCGCGGCGATCGAGACGCCGGAGATGGGCTCCGCGATGCGCGCGATCGTCGCGAACCCGAACGACGCCAAAGCGTCTGCGACGCTCTCACGCGACCCGCGCTATCGCTCGATGCTTCGCACCACGTGCGTTGCGACCATGCTTTCTGGCGGTCACGCACGCAATGCGCTCCCGCAATCGGCCACCGCGAACGTGAATTGTCGCATGGCTCCGGGCCATGATCCGGCCGACGTCCGCGCCGGTCTGATCGCCGCGATCGGTGACACGGGCGTCACGGTGTCGAAGGGGCCGGCGATGGAACACGCCGCACCGTCGCCCCTCTCGCCCGAGGTGATGGGTCCGATCGAGAAGGTGACGCGCGACGTCTTCGGCCCGAATGTGGCCGTCATTCCGACGATGGGAACGGGCGCAACCGACAGCAAATATCTGCGCGCCGTCGGCATCGCCGGATACGGCGTGTCCGGCTTGTTTGGCGACCCCAATGATAGTCGCGCGCACGGAAAAGATGAGCGGGTGCTGATCAAGTCGTACTAC
>Ga0157372_10004879_pt1 | contig 14259 bp, 7 predicted proteins | sample C55metaG_FD_115307 | JGI IMG/M metagenome (GOLD analysis project Ga0157372, IMG submission 115307) | Corn rhizosphere microbial communities from Kellogg Biological Station, Michigan, USA - C5-5 metaG | ecosystem: Host-associated > Plants > Roots > Rhizosphere > Soil | place: USA: Michigan... | reverse complement strand
ATTATTGGCGATCGTCGATTTGATGTCCACTTTCGACAGATCGGGATCGTTTACGTCTTTATTGGTCTGTTTGCTCACTTCCCCAAAAAGCCTGAGTCCTTTTACCTTCACCTTCCGGATCGACAGCGTGCCGCCACCTTTTAGCGACGGATACACCGGCCGCATATTGCCGTCGAGGCGGCCTGCGAGCTTATAGTCGAGGGAAATAAGGCCCTGGGCCTTTGCCGCGGAGGCGGCCATGTCATGAAAAAGCCTTACCTCACGATACGCCCGCTGAACATCGAAATCCTTCGCTGCAAGGCGATAATCGAATAAGGCCCGTTGCGCATCGACGCTCTTGTACAGCGCGGTCATCTGTACGGCCGCACCCGCGAGATGGAACGCCGTCGTATCGAGATGCAAAGCTCCGCTGTCTACATGCACGCCGCCGGCGAAGCTGTCGATGCGTAAGCCATTGTAGTCGATCCTTTTTATGTTGGCATGGAAGGCGACGCTAAGATCGCCCGGAACCATGACGACACCCGGTGTCGCCGAACCCGAAGAAGGCGCCGCCCCCGCAAACGCCGTGAATTCGTCCGCATATAAATAGTCACTGTTGAGGGTGAAGTTGCCTTTCAACGGCTGCCCCGTCCGGGACATATACCCAAACACATCCGACAACCAGCCATTGACCGTAAAATGTGTCTTCCCATAACTTCCGGCAAAAGCATCGAACCACATCTTATCCTGTTCGAAGTGGAAGTTGCCGGTGTTGATATAAAAAGGCAGGGGGAAGAGCTCGGAGCGGACCATGAGGTTTTTGACGCGCAGGGTCCCTTCGTTGAAGAGCCGGTCATAGCGCCCGGCCGTGGCATCGCTTTGCCGCCCTCGAAGGGTAAGCCGGGTGTCTACGAGCCCGGAGATCTCGTAGTCTTTCAGAGCAAAGACCTTTCCGATACGTCCCAGGTCGAGCGATCCCCGGGAAATAAGGGAATAGTTCAGGTCCGTAAAGTTTTGCAGATCGGCCTTCAGCGTGAACGGTTGGCCTTCGAACACCAGGGAGACCGGCGTGATCGCCACCTGCAGGTCCTTCATCGAACCGGCCTTGCTGGTCATCCGCACGCCCACCTGGATCTGCTCCAGCGGGCGCGGGTAATACTTCGTTTGTATCCGCCCGTTGTTCAGCTGAAGATTGGCTTCCGTAACGGGGAACTGGTGTTTGGCCGGCAGATAGCTGCCCTTGGCCCGGACATGCGCGCTGAGATCGCCCGACAGCTCGAGACTGTCGATGGGAATCACCTTCCGGAGATCGGCCAGGTGAAGCACGGTTTCGAGGCTGCCATCCATCGAATAATCCGCGACATTGTCCAGGTGGAAGAACCCCTTGAGGTAGCTGCCCAGCACCTTCGCATGGATATTGTCGACGGCTACCCGGGCACGGTGATAATCGTCGCTGTTACAGGACGCGTTGAGGTCGAAGTTGATCTCGCTGATCGCTTCGGGTCTCGACGGGAGCTTATAATAGCCGTTGCGCAGGGCCGAGGTCAATGTAAAATGAGGGATGCTGGCGACGACGGTATCCAGCCGGGTCTTACGCAGGGTGGTGACCCGTTCGACACGGGTGGCATACCGCCCCTCGGCCTTTAGTTGCAGAGAGTACCGCCCCTTCAGGTCGGCAGGCGCAAATCCCATCGCCCGGTGCCATTTACCAAGGTCCATTTCTGAACGCACAGTTGCCGATAACCAGGGCGCCGCAAGGCCCTTTACCCGGAGCGCCGCATCGAAATAGTCTTTGTCCAGCCGGAAGGAGATCGTGTCGAGCCGGAGGTCGAGGCTATCGGGTTGCAGCCCGGGCAGCCGGCATTGCCAGTCGACGCGAAGATCGCGGATGGGCGCCGGCGCCTTCGCATACGCGATATAGCCATTGCGGACCTGCAAGTTGAGCAGGAAATCCGGCATGGTATTGCTGGCCGCACTATATTTCCCTTTCAACGCGGCGTCGATATCGCCCGTACCCTTTACTTCGGTGCTGTCCAGCCGGGTCAGCATCTCCGGCGGTAACGCAGTGAAGATATCCCGTAGCTGGGCTTCCTTTGCGTTCAGCCGGAAGTCCATATCATAACCATCCTTCAAAAAGGAGAACTGACCGGTAAAGGCGACCGGCAGCTGGTTGATCAGCAGGTCATTTCGCTCGAAGATCAGCTCGAGGGAATTGGTGTTGATCTTCGTGATGAGATCGGCGTTGACTTTCTTGTTGATGAAATAAGGCGTCCGGCCGTAATAGAAATCTATCGACTCCAGCTGAATATGGCTGTGCAGGTCGAATATAGCCTTGCTGAGGTCGCCGTTTCCCTCGTATTCGAGCCCGCGGGTGTTGATCAGCAGCGGAAGTGATGCATCGTTATACGTTAGCCGGCTATGCTCGATGATTATCTTCTCGATCTTTAGCGATGCCCCCGTGGAATCTGCCGGGACAGAAGCGTTGCTCTTCGGCGAGGCATAGATATTGTAGTTGGCACGACCCCCAGTATCGACCTGGATATTGATAAAGGCATTTGTCAAAAAGAGCTTGTTGATCCTTACTTCCGAGAAGACGCTGCGCAGGTCCACCCCAAGTGCTATCTCATCGGCTTCGATCAGCCGCTCCTTTGCAAAAGGCGCCGATCCGTTGAGCCGCACATCGTAGAGGGTAAGCGTCAGGGCGGGAAAATGCCGGAAGAAGGACAGCCGGGCCTGCTTGAAATGCAGCTCCGACTGAATACTATGGCGGGCCCACTGGCGAATCTTGTTGCTCACAAAACGGGGGAACAGATAAGGCAGGAGAAAAAGAATAAGGATCAGGCTCCCGGTGGTAATGCCGGCGATCTTCAGGACTCTAAGCAGTATACGCGTCACGGCCGATTGCATAACACAAAAGTATTTTATTTTATTAAAAAACTTCCTCATCTTTACCTTCTAATGACTAGGCCTATGACCTGCTAAGTTTCCATCTGTTTCCATTGCAGATCTCCTCCCCTCTCCGATATTGGGCTCGCGCTCAACACAATCTTTATTTTTTTCAGTTTCTTCAAAACGGCTGTATGTCATCAACACAACCTAACCAAAAAGGACACACCCTTTCTAGCATAGCTCTCGTTATTCGTCAATCGCTATCCGGCGAACACCAGGATTTCACCTCCGGCAGCATCCGCCGCGCCGTTATCCTTTTATCGATCCCCATGATCCTGGAACAGTGCATGGAGTCGGTCTTTGCGATCGTAGATATCTTTTTTGTCGGCCGGCTGGGCCAGGACGCCGTGACCACCGTCGGCTTGACGGAATCGGTGCTCACCCTTGTCTATTCCGTTGCCATCGGGCTTAGTATGGCAGCGACGGCGATGGTGGCCCGGCGGGTGGGAGAAAAGAATCCCGAAGCGGCTTCCCATGCCGCCGCACAATCTATTTTGATCGCTCTCGTGCTGACGGTAGTGATCAGCGTGGCCGGCAGCCTGCTGGCGCCGCATCTTCTCCGCATCATGGGCGCAGTGCCGTCGACGATCACGATGGGGACAAGCTATACCCGGCTGGTGTTTGCCAGCGTCCTCGTCATCATGCTGCTCTATCTCATCAATGGTATCTTCCGCGGAGCGGGCAATGCCGCAATGGCGATGTGGTCACTGTGGATCGCCAATGGTTGCAACGTCGTCCTCTGCCCGATCCTCGTCCATTATTATGGTCTGCCCGGCGCCGCGATAGCCACTATCATCGGCCGCGGGATCGGGGTCTGCTTCCAGCTGTATCACCTGCTGCGCGGCAGCGGGGTGATCCGTTTTGTCCGCCACTATTTCCGGCCGGACGGCGCCATCATCCGGGGGCTGGTAAAGATCGCATGGACGGGAACGACCCAGTTCCTGATCGGCTCCGCCTCGTGGATCGTGATGACCCGGATCATTGCCAGCTTCAACGACACCGCCGCAACGGCCGGCTACCAGGTCTCCATCCGCATCCTGCTCTTCTTCCTCCTGCCCGCCTGGGGAATGAGCAATGCCGCTGCGACGCTGGTAGGCCAGAACCTCGGGGCAGGACAACCGGAGCGCGCCGAAAGATCGGTCCGGACAGCCTCGATCTATAATGCAGCCTTTATGCTGTTCGTCACCCTGCTCTTCCTGGTGGCCGCTACCCCGATCGTCCGATTCATTAACCCCGACCCCGCGGTCGAGGATGTTGCCATCAATGTCTTACACATTGTCAGTATTGGATATGTGTTCTTTGGAGTGGGAATGGTCCTTACCAATGCCTTTAACGGGGCCGGAGATACGCGAACACCGACGGTGATCAACCTTTTTTGCTGCTGGGCCTTTCAAATCCCGCTGGCCTGGGCGCTCGCCATCTGGCTGAAATTGGGTCCCAGCGGGGTATTTTGGGCGATCCTGATCACGGAGACGAGTATCGCCATTGTGAGTTTTGTGGTTTTCCGCCGGGGCCGCTGGAAACAGGTAAAAGTGTAAGGGGAAAGCGCCAAAAATGTGGAAAAGTTATTTAGGACACAATAAAAAATTTATCATAAAAGATTCTTGTACAAGTAGAAAATAGATAATATTTTACATTCCCCCCCGTTAATAACTTCGTCCGGAGGCCCACATGGGCAGGATAAAATCCAATAATCCGTCGGAGTGTCAACGGTGGGGAACAAAACCACTTTTTTGGCTTCTGATAAAACCTTTGAAACATGCGTCGCAGTTTTCTACATCCCGGTTTCTGGTGCGTCTTGGTCGCAATTGTTTTACCGGTAAGTGCGCTTAAAGCCGGAGGCCCGGTGAAAACCAAGAGCTCGGCAAAAGCCGTTGCTTTCGCGGCAGAAGCATCTGCCCTCTACCAGCAATTCGATTTACAGGAAGCGGGGCTCACCAAAAAAGCATTTGAATACGCACTGAAAGGATACTATTATCTACTGGATCATCACTGGTTGAACAAGACGAATATCCTGTCGATCTGCGACCTGAGCCAGTCTTCCCGCAATAAACGACTGTATGTCCTCGATCTCGAGCAGAAGAAAGTGCTGGTGAACACCTATGTGGCGCACGGCCGGAACTCCGGTAAGGAATTCGCCAACTCGTTCTCCAACAATCCTTCTTCGCATAAGAGCAGCCTGGGCTTCTATATCACCCAGGGAACCTATTATGGCAATAACGGGCTGTCGCTGAAAATTCGCGGCATGGAGAGAGGTTTCAACGATCATGCCGGCGGAAGGAATATCGTAGTGCATGGAAGCCAGTATGTCGGTCCCGATTTTCTCGAGATGAACCAGTTCTGTGGAAGAAGCTATGGTTGCCCTGCCGTTCCGGCCGACGAGATCGAGACCATCATCGATCTGATAAAAGAAGGTTCCGTATTATTCATCTATCACCCAACCAAAAAATACATCGGCAAGAGCAAGATACTTAACAGCTAGCATGGACGCCACTTCAGATGGTTTGAAGGTGAAAAAGCCCCCATTGGTTCGTACCCTATGGTAGGGCTTTTCTTCTTTTAGTAAGATTCCCTTAAAAGAATAGCAACCACGGCCATTGCCAGGCCGCAAATTGGGCCAGCAGGCCGACAAAGACACCGGCCCAGATCTCGAAGGAAGTATGGGCTGTGAGGATCTGGCGGGACGTACAGACAAGACCGGTGACCAGCACCGCCAACGCGATATAAAGCCCCGAACCATACTCGTCGTTGAAAGCAAACAGGCAAAAGAACATCGTCGCGCCGCCCAGCGCGATGGCATGCATGCTCACCTTAAAATAGATATTGCAGATCCACGCACCTACGACCGCCAGGAAAGCGCCGCCCAGGAAATGGATCGCCAGCGGAGGCGTATCCGGAAGGTGCTTGAAGACATAGGCGCTCCAGAAATAAAAGATCATCGCAACGATATACGGAATGATCCGGTCCCGCTCGGTTCGCAGCATGGGCGACTTGATCAGCTGGAGCCGCCAAAGCAGGAACACGGCAAACAAGGGGAGAAAAGTATTGCAAAGGACCACCGTCACCAGCCGCAACACTTTTTGTTTATGCTCAAGGCCCGCAAAGGCGTAAGGATGAACAAAAATGATGATGGCCATGACATAGGCGCTGATGAACAGCGGGTGAAAGACGATCGAAAAAAAATGCGCTAACGCTCGTTTGATCATAATTCCTTCCTGAGTCTTGCGACCGGAATGTTTAATTGTTCACGGTATTTGGCAACGGTGCGGCGGGCGATATTATATCCTTTTTCCTGCAACAGCTCGGTCAGCTTCTCGTCGCTGAGGGGCTTTTTCTTGCTTTCGCCCTCGATAAGATCGCTCAGGATCTTCTTTACCTCCCGGGTGGAAACCTCTTCCCCGCTATCGGTGCTAAGGGATTCGCTGAAGAAGAACTTCAACCGGTACGTGCCGAATTCCGTCTGGACGAACTTGCTGTTGGCAACCCGGCTGACGGTGGAGATATCCAGGGCCGTCCGTTCGGCAATATCCTTCAGGATCATCGGACGCAGCGTCGTCTCATCCCCCGTGAGGAAGAAATCGTGCTGATAGTCCATGATCGTATGCATGGTGTTATAAAGGGTCTGTTGCCGCTGCTTGATCGCATCGATAAACCATTTTGCCGCGTCGATCTTCTGCTTGATGAACAATACAGCCTCCTTCTGGCGCTTGTCCTTCTTGCTGCCGCGATCATACTCCTTCAACATCTCCTTGTATCCTTCGCTGATGCGCAAATCGGGAGCGTTCTTGGAGTTGAGCGACAGCTCCAGCTTTCCGGCATTGTTGGTGATAAAGAAATCGGGGATCACATAGCTCTCGGCCTTGTTGACCTCGGTGACATCTCCGCCGGGCTTGGGATTCAGCTTGATGATCTGGTTGACCACATCCCTCAGCTGCTCGTCGTCAAGGTTGAGCCCCCGTTGGATCTTATCGTAGTGCTTCTTGGTGAACTCGTCAAAATAATAGGTGAGCACGTCGATGGCCATATCGACGCTCTTGCTGCCGTTCTTTTTCCGGCGGAGCTGGATGAGCAGGCACTCCTGCAGGTCACGCGCGGCGACTCCCGGCGGGTCGAACTGTTGGATCTTCTTGATCAGGCTCTCGATCTCCTCTTCGGTCGTCTCGATATTCTGACGGAAAGCCAGGTCATCGGCGATGGATGCCGTCTCCCGGCGCAGGTAGCCATCGTCGTCGATGCTGCCGACGATCTGCTCGGCGACCTTCCGGGTACGATCGTCGACGACCAGCATCCCCAATTGATCCAGCAGCAGCTCATGAAAAGAGGTCTCCACCCTGTGGGGCATGACCCGGTCCTCGTCGGCATCGGGATAGTTGTCGTCCCGCAGCTTATAATCCGCGATATCATCGTCGCCCTCGGCGACATACTCGCTGATATCGATATTATCATATTCATCCTCACTGCCGTCCGCCTCTTCATATTCGTCCTTATTGTCAAACTCATCCTTCAGCTCATCCCCCGACCCATCTTCATGATCTTCCGTCACCTCCAGGGCAGGATTCTCCTCCAACTCCTCCTTGATCCTTTCTTCCAGGTTCGCGGTGGGCACCTGCAGCAGCTTCATCAGCTGAATCTGCTGCGGCGACAGTTTTTGGAGTAGTTTTTGCTGTAATGATTGACTTAACGACATGTCTTTCAGGGGTTTTGCTCCACGCTTTCCCGCTATTTCGCAGAAAAGGCGCGCGAACCACAAAAATCAGGCCGTAAATTTAAGGAAAAAGGAGGGATCAATCGTGCAACGAATAAAAACTTTTCTTGTTGTATGTGTTTCAATACTTACTGCGGCTGTTCATGCCCAGTCGAGGCCCCCTTTGATGGTGGAAAAAATTATTTTTACGCCGAAATTTGTGCCTGTTCTCCACCTTTCTCCTCAAGCGGCTCCTCCATCGCCACCCACTTTCTCACCCGCCCGGATCAGCGCTGTTGAAGCCAATTACTATTCCGATCACCTGGGATTTTTTTGCAAAAAAGAACTTTCGATCGAAAAGGCCACCCGCCTGCCCTTACGATTCCGCCTCGGCTCGCTCGATTATGTAAACAAACTGGAAGGAAAATGACCTACCGGAACCTTCGAATCGTCAACGCCGCGCGGTAACTCTGGATATTGGCCTTCAAGAGGGTTTCCAGCTTTTTAAGCCGTTGCTGGTAAGGACCGGAAGGTGTGTGCAGCAAATTGTTGCGGCACGCGCTGTCTGCAGGATAATGATAAAGATAACGGGGTTCGTCCCGCGTCAGATCATACCCCAACACAAAATCCTTGTCGATCATCTGGTAGGTTTCCCCGATGCGGTTGATGACATAGCGGTCGGAATCCGGTACGGCGGTGTCCACCAGGCTGCGGCCAAAGCCGGTATACGTTCCGCGATATCCCAGCCGGTCCAGCACGGTGGGGACTACATCCACCTGGCCAGCCACCGTCGGCCGCCAATCACGCTCTTCATGGCTCGGATCGTAGATGAAAATAGGAATGGTGCAAACGTTGAGGGGTGAGAATGGGATCCTTCCATCCAACGGGTCCAGCCAGTGGTCGGCGCAAAAAACGAACAGCGTGTTCCGGAACCACGGTTTATCATGATTGGCGGCAAAGAACTCCCGCAGAGAATAGTCGACATAGGCAATGGCCTGCTGGGCCGCCGATCGGTCGGGGGCGGCAAAGCGCTGTCGCAGTCCGGCCGGGATCGTATAAGGCGGGTGCGCGGAGATGGTAAAGAAAACCCCGAGGAAAGGCTGCTTCTGCATGGATAACACCCGGCCGCCGTATTGCAAAAAGGGCTCGTCGAAAATGCCCCAGCTGCCGTCGTAATACTTGTCGTTATCGAAATCCTCCCGCCAGTAGTTATGTTCGACGCCCGTCATATGTGCAAAGGTTCCAAAGCCAAAATGATTGTTCCCCGCACCCATAAAGAAATTGGTGCTATAACCCTCCTCCTGCAGGATATTCCCCAGGCTGCGCAACGGGGTGTTGGCATATTCTGAATAAAAGAAGGGCTCGTCCATCAGCGCCGGGATGCCGCCAAGGATCGCGACGATGCCCTGGTTCGAGGTGAAGCCGTTGGCAAAGGAATGCGGGAAGAAAAGGCTTTTGTCCAGCAGCGAATCGAGGAACGGGGTATTGGCTTTGTAGACATCGCCGGGCATCACATAACAGCGTGAAAAGCTCTCCAAAATAAAAAGGACCACGTTCTTCTTCGTGGGTTGCGGCGGCGATGCCAGCTCATGCACGCCCGGCGCCAGCCGGTACGCCGTCGAGTCGGAGAAATAATGCACGGGTTCCAGCTCATGGCTGCGATGAAAACTGGAATAGGCCCAGGTCAGCAGGCTGTTCTGTGCCAGCGGCAGGGCCGACGGCGGAAGGGAAAGTAATGGGGTCGATGGCATCACCGGCCGGCCGCCACCGATCCAGCCCATGGTAATGAGCAGGGCGAGGACCAATATCCCCTGGCGGAAGATCAGGTTTACCCGTTGGTCGCGATAGCCGGGCGGCTTGATTTCCGGCAATTGTTTTGCCATCCATCCGATCAGGACTATGAGAAGAACAAAGAGAAGGATCAGGTACCAATAACCGAAGGCCAGGCTTTTGAACGAAGGAATGGAATCCCGCAAAACGTATTGAAGATCGAGATTGGCGCGGTGCCGCCCGAAGCGATAGTAGCCGATATCGACACAGTTGAGCGCGACGGCGAAACAATTCCCAAGGACAAAACAGCCGCGGGCGCCATAAAGCAGCGGCCGCTGGACGTGGGCGGCGGGCAGCCAGGCCATGATCCCCAGCAACAGCAGGGTCGGGATATTCACCAGCACGATGCTTACCAAATCCTGTTGAAAGCCCTCGATCAACACCTGATACCGTTCATGCGCGTTAAGGCCGGCAAATCCCGCCCCGTTGTACCACCAGAACACCAGCCGTATTAGAAAATGCATACCCAACAAAAGAACAGGTATCCATCGCCATCTATTCCGCATGCCGAAAGATACGGCTATATTTGTTCCTATCATTACAACCCCATCCATAGAGTCTCCGCCCGGAAGACGCGATCGCTATTATTTGCCGGGCCTCTCCGGTCTGAGGGCCATCGCCGCCCTGACAGTGCTATTTACCCATGTGGAGCGATTGCGCCTGATCCATAGGATGCCGATGGGGATCACGCCGGCCTTCAACTCCTTTATCGGCGGCGCAGCCGTCACCTTTTTTTTCGTGCTGAGCGGATTCCTGATCACGATGTTGCTGCTGACGGAAAAAGCGGCGGAGGGGACAATAAGGGTCAGGCGATTCCTGCTCAACCGCACGCTCCGCATCTGGCCACTATATTATCTCACGTTGGGAGCAGGCTACGCGATCTCCATTTTTGTATTGAAGGATACCGGCGCTAATCCCTTGTCCAACGGACTTCTGCTGAATCTTCTCCTCCTGCCCAATCTTAGTTTCGTCCTTGGCTGTTTGCCGGATATCCTCGTACAAACCTGGTCCATCGGTACCGAAGAGCAATTTTATCTCGTCTGGCCATTTTTGATCCGGCGGCTACCGGCCCGCCGGCTGATGCTGGTATTTACCGCGATCATCGTTGGCTGGGTAGCCGCAAGAGGATTCGCCTGGTTGATCCATTCCGAACCACTGGGAGCCTTTTTGTTCCGGACAAGGATCGATTGTATGGCGATCGGCGGGTTGGCAGCGCTGCTGCTGTTTCGCGTCAAAACATGGCCAAAGCTCTACGGCCTGATCCTCCAGCCGGCTACGGGTTATGCAGCAGCCATCGCTTTCATTGGATTGCTGTGGACCAGTAAGCGCTATGATATTAGTCTATACCCGGCCTATGCCTGCCTGTATGGCATCACCTGCCTCCGCGTAACGGGCATTCCCGTTCGCTGGTTGGAGTGGGCGCCACTACGTTACCTCGGGAAGATCTCATTCGGCATCTACCTGATCCACCAGTTCGTCCTTTATTTCCTCTTCCACACATGGTTCATCCCGCACCCGATGGCGGAGACCGGCATGTTCATCATCGGAGCCACGCTGACCATCGGACTGGCCGCGTTGAGTTACCGGTACTTTGAAAGTTACTTCCTGCAAAGGAAAATTACACAGCGGCCTTCTCCCGGGCCAATACCTTCCTGACGGCCGCAACGATCTTCTCCCCTTTTTCGGCCGTCTGCGCTTCCGTCCACCCGAGACCGATAGCCGTAGACACACAGCGGCTCAACACGGCATCGCTGGCGGGGAAGGCTTCCGGCTTCAAAGACAGCAGGGTCTTGCGCTGATCTTCGTTCAGGTTGTTGAGGGTCGCCGCGTTGCGGAGGTGATCCCATTTGCGGAAGTAGTGCCAGTTGTTGTCAAACCAGTAGAAGTTGCCGGCGAGGATATTTTGCTGACGAAGCTCGGCCACAACGGCCCGGGCGATGGCCTCCGTCGGCAGGAACCAGCTGAGGAAGGTGTGGGTGTCGCCTTCGGCATCGGGAATGCGCCGGAACGCGATCTCGGGAACCGTGGAGAGCATCGCCTTCAATGCGGAATGGTTCTTTTTCTGGATGGCGAGGAATTGATCCAGCTTGCCGATCTGCGCCAGGCCAATGGCCGCGTGCAACTCGGAGATGCGATAGTTGTAACCGATAAAAGGATGGGTATCGGCGCCGCGGTCGACACCGGCATGATCATGACCATGGTCGGTATAGCCGTCGCATTTTATATAAAGATCTTTATCGTTGGTGATGACGGCGCCGCCTTCGCCGCAGGTGATGGTCTTTACGAAATCGAAGGAGAAGGTTCCGGCATGACCGACCGTACCCAATGCGCGGCCCTTATATTTGGCGCCAAAGCTTTGACAGGCGTCTTCCAGCAGGATAAGGTTGTGCTCCCTGCAGATGTGCATAAGCGCGTCGAGATCGGCCATGGCGCCGCACATGTGGACGGGCATGACGCACTTGGTGCGGGGCGTAATGGCGCGGCGGACTGCCTCCGGCGCGAGGGTGAGGGTATCGTCGACATCGGTCAGCACAGGGATGGCGCCGACGCTAAGCACCGATTCGAAGCTGGCTACGAACGTAAACGTGGGCATGATGACCTCGTCGCCGGCGCCGATGCCGAGACAGGCGAGGGCCGTCGTAAGAGCCGAGGTGCCGCTGGACGTCAGCTGGGTATAACCGCAGCCAAGCCTGGCACAGATGGCGGCTTCCAACTCCTTTGATTTCCAGACGCCTTTGCGGGGGCCGTCAAAGCCATACCGCATCAGGATCCCGGTCTCCATGACGTCGTCGATGTGTTTGCGTTCTTCAGGGCCGAATAGTTCAAAACCAGGCATATAAAAGATTTTAATTAGTTGCAAAATTAGAGAAAACCAGCGGAACGGGCTTGGATTCGACATTGTTCCGGCTGATCGCCGTGACAAAATAATAATGCACCGGCCCTTTTTCCTCAGCCGGCGGCAGATGGACGATATATTCCGCTACCGGATCATAAGGGATGAATGCCGAAGCGTGGATCGAGTCGATATTGATCGTAGCGCTATCGGCCTGGTAGATCGCATAACCGCGAAGGGAGTCGGTCGCAATGCCCTTCGACAGCCAGGCCGTGCCCGTCCCGTCATTGCGGTTGTATTCTATATGGAACAGCGGATCGTGAGGCCTTGCCGAATCGATCCACGGCATCGGCGGGATCAGCGCTGGATAGTTGTAATAATTGTTATGAAGGCTGTCGCACCAGCCGAAAGGATTGGTGTTGAAGCTGCTGCTGCTGAAATAGACGGCCCCCTGAACCTCCGGATAGGTGCGCATGGCGCGGATCTGCCGGGGGATCTGGTTGGGGTCGTGCCATTTCGGATTGCGCTCGAAGGCTTTGTAAATGCCCAGGCCGATATAGCAGTGCCGGCCATAACTGTGTTTCGCCCACCAGTCCAGCAGCGGGCCAAACGGCGCACGCGGCTGATCGAAGTCGAAATAGATCTGCGGCACGACATAATCGACCCAGCCCCGCTTCAGCCACAAAAGGATATTGGCATAAAGATTATCGTAGTCCGTAACCCCACCCGAAGTCTCGCTGCCCTCCGGGTCCTGCGAACGGTTGCGCCAGATGGCGAATGGGCTGACCCCAAATTTACAATAGGCCTTCTCCTCCTTTATCGCCCGGCCGATCATCAGTATCACCGAATCGACATTGCTGCGCCGCCAGTCGCCGATGGACATCCCGCCGCCATAGCGGACATAGGTGGAATTATCGGGAAAATCCTTCGCCCCGCCTTCGACGATATCATAGGGATAGAAGTAGTCGTCGAAATGCACCGCGTCGATGTCGTAGCGGCGGACAAGGTCGCGGATCACCATCGTGACATATTGTTGGACCTCCTTATTGCCCGGATCGAAATACAGGGTGTTCTCGAAACGGACGAACCAGCTCGGATGCTTGCGGGTGATATGATCGGCGGCGACCGAAGACCGGCCGATGGTCTTGACAGCCCGGTAGGGGTTGCACCAGGCGTGGAATTCCATGCCCCGCCGGTGAGTCTCTTCGATCATCCAGGTCAGCGGATCGTAATACGGATCGGGGGCCTTTCCCTGTACGCCCGTCAGCCATTCACTCCAGGGCTCGTAGGGAGAAGCGTAAAAAGCATCGGCAGCGGGCCGCACCTGCACTACCACGGCGTTCATGCCGTTCCGTTTGTGCATGTCCAGCAGCCGGAGGAACTCTACTTTCTGGCTGTCCACGGGCAGCCCCTTCTTCGATGGCCAGTCGATATTGTCTACCGACGCTACCCAGGCGGCGCGAAACTCATATTTGCGAGATTGTGCCGATGCCGCAAGCCCGGCAAACATCGTCAGGAGAAAAAACAGTGCGGGCGCGATACTGCGGAGCTTGTCGAGAAGGGTGTTGAGGGTTCTTGTTTCCTCTATCGTCAGTTGGGTCATGATCTTGTCGGCGGCCTCCTCGAACGGATCGATCTTTTCCAGCAGCTTCCTTCCCTTCGACGTGATCACGACGTCGACCAGCCGCCGGTCCTCGCCGTTGGGCGTCTTCCGGACCAGGCCCTTCTTCAGCAGACGGTCGACGATCCGGTTGGTATCGCTCATCTTGTCGAGCATCCGCTGCCTTATCTGCAACGTCGACAACGGCTTGCCTTCCCCCCGCAGGATGCGCAGGATATTGAACTGCCGGGGCGTGATATCCCATTCTTCGAAGATGGAGCTTATTTTTTCGGAAAGCCAGTTGTAAGTGTAGATGATGTTGATCCTGGCTTTCTGATATTCGGTGCGGAATTTTCGTTGATTTATTTCGTTCTCCAGTGCCAT
>Ga0157372_10004877_pt1 | contig 14262 bp, 11 predicted proteins | sample C55metaG_FD_115307 | JGI IMG/M metagenome (GOLD analysis project Ga0157372, IMG submission 115307) | Corn rhizosphere microbial communities from Kellogg Biological Station, Michigan, USA - C5-5 metaG | ecosystem: Host-associated > Plants > Roots > Rhizosphere > Soil | place: USA: Michigan... | reverse complement strand
TTCATGGGGATGCGTTCGCGATAACGCCGCGGCGCGCGGTGGCACTGCTGGCTGGCGTCGCCGCAGTCCAAGCCTGTCCAAGGCTGCCGCCGCTTGCGATCGACGTCCTGATCGCAAGTGCGAGCGTGATCGCATTGCGATTTCCGCGATGGCGTCTCCTCGCAGTCGCTGCGCTCGGGTTCGCCTGGTGCGCATGGCGGGCGCATGTCGCGCTCGATGCCCGCCTGCCCGAACAGCTCGAAGGCCGCGATCTGGATGTGACTGCCGTTGTAGCCGATCTGCCGTCGGCTCGTCCCGACGGCATACGCGCGACGCTTCGCTTGGAACGTGCGTCACTCGACGGCGCGGTCGTGGATTTGCATGGCGACGTCCGCATCGCGTGGTACGACGCCGGCGCAGATCTGCTCGAGCCGTGCAGCCGCTGGCAGCTGAGAGTCCGATTGAAGCGACCGCGCGGGCTGGTCAATCCTGGCGGTTTCGACAGTGAGCGCTTCGCGCTCGAGCGCGGCATCGTCGCTACCGGTTATGTGCGCGAAGGCACGAATCGGCGCATCGGCGAGCGAGCACTGTGCGTCGACGCTCTGCGCGATCGCATTTCGCGCGAGATCGCAGCACGTATTCCCGCGCCCCACGACGCTGCTCTCGTTCGCGCATTCGCGGTAGGCGACACCCGTGGCCTGGACGAGGGCGACTGGGAAGTCGCGCGCGCCAACGGGATTCCGCATCTGATCGCGATCTCGGGATTCCATGTCGGCGTCGCGGCGGGACTCGGCGCGCTGCTCGTGCGGCTGCTCGGTTGGTTTTTTCCACGGCTCGCGCTGCGCGTTCCGCTCGCCATCGCCGCGGTGCCGGCCGCACTCGTCACGGGCATTTTCTACGGTGTTCTCGCCGGCGCAAGCCTGCCGACCGTGCGCACGTTGTCGATGATCGCCGTCGTCGCGCTCGCGCGTCTCGGTCGCCGATCGAGTGGTGGCGCGCAGACATTGTCGCTGGCGCTGGTCGCGATCCTCATCGTCGATCCGCTCGCGGTGTTGTCGGCCGGATTCTGGCTTTCATTCGGCGGCGTCGCGTTCCTGATCCTGTGCCTGGTCCGTAGAAGTGGGCTTCTCGGCTTCGTGCGCGAGCTGACGGTCGGACAACTCGTGATGTCGCTTTCGCTGTTGCCGCTGACGATCTGGTTCTTCGGCGAGGCCTCGCTGGTCGGCGCGCTCTCGAATATCGTCGCTGTGCCGTTCGTGAGTTTCGTGATCGTGCCGCTCTGCCTCGTCGGCGTGCTGGCGCTGTTGACCGTGCCGGTTCTGGCGACACTTCCGCTGCTCGCCGCGGGTCTGTGCGCGCGGGCGCAATGGATGTTTCTGGAATTCATGGCCGGACTTCCCGGCGCGCATGAATACTTGCCGGAGCCAAGTCTCTGCGCGCTGGTTCTGGCATTGATCGGGGCGTTCTGGATGTTGATGCCTCGCGGCGTGCCCGCACGCAGCGTCGGAATGCTGCTGTTCCTTCCGCTGCTCGTACCGGCGCGCAAAGACATGGAAACGGGGGCATTCGAGGCGGTATTCATCGACGTGGGGCAAGGGCTATCCGTGCTCGTGCGCACGCGCAGTCATGCCTTGCTGTACGACGCCGGCGCGCGATATCCGTCGGAGTTCGATCTCGGCAAAGCGGCCGTTCTGCCGACGCTGCGCGCGCTCGGCGTTTCCGATCTCCATCGCATCGTGATCAGCCACGGCGACAACGACCACGCCGGCGGCGCGCCGGCGGTCGCTCGCGAATTTCCGTCGGCCGAGCTCGAAGGCGGCGAGCCGTATCGCGGCGATCTCACCTTGCGCCAGTGCGCGGCCGGTGAATCGTGGGATTGGGACGGTGCGCATTTCCGCATCGTTTCGCCGGCCGCGGAGATGCTCGGTCCGCCCGGACCGCGGGGCGACAACGATCGCTCGTGCGTCTTGCTAATCGAAGGCGTCGGCGGTCGTCTCCTGCTGACGGGCGATATCACGAGTCAGGTCGAGTCGCGCATCGCTGCGGACGTGGGTACCGATACGCCGCTCGTTCTTGCCGTCGCGCATCACGGCAGTCGCACGTCCTCGAGTGCCGATTTCATCGCCGCGACCGAACCCGCGCTTGCGATCGTCTCGGCCGGCTGGCATAGCCGCTATGGTCATCCGCATCCGGAGACCCTCGCGCGTTTCCGCGACGCGCATGTGCGTTTGCTCAACACCGCGGGACAGGGAGCGCTCACCGTCGAATTTCCCAAGGCAGGCGCGCCCTTCGCGCGAGGCGAGCGCGAGCGCCGGCGGCGTTATTGGCGTGAACGCAGCGAGCCGCCGTGTTGTCCATGAGGGACTCGATGACCCGTCGGTGCGGACGGGTCGTCACGCATCGCGCATCGCGCATCGAGGTTCGCTGCGGCGACGCGACATGTCCTTGAACCGCGTACGGTTGCGAGCCGCGCCGCGGCGGCTCGCAAACCGCACCATTGGGGCACGCGTCGCAGAGTGCCGGCTCGCCACGCTGCTATGATTCGCGCCGGCAGGCGACTCGCGGCCCTGAACGAACGGAAGGGTAGAACCGTGCTCGAAATCCTGATGGCGGGCGGCTGGGCGATGGTGCCCATCCTGATCTGCTCGGCGGTTGCGCTGGCGATCATTCTGGAAAGATTCTGGTCGCTGCGGCGTTCGGCCGTGATTCCTCCGGGCCTGGGCGACGAAGTGCGCGAGTGGGCACGCACGCGCAAGATCGATCCCGAGCATCTCAGCGTATTGAGCTCGAACTCGCCGCTCGGCGAGCTGCTCGCGGCGGCGCTGTCGGTGCGCAATCGGCCGCGCGAGATCATCAAGGAGCGCGTCGAGGACACCGGCCGTCACGTCGTGTATCGGCTGGAGCGCTTTCTCAACACGCTCGGCACCATCGCGCTGATCGGTCCGCTGCTGGGTCTCCTCGGCACGGTGTTCGGTCTCATCAAGATGTTCTTCGCGGTGATGATCAGCGGCGTCGGCGATCCGATGAAGATGGCCGGCGGCATCGGCGAGGCCTTGGTGTGCACGGCCGCGGGTTTGTGCGTCGCGATTCCGGCGTACGTTTTCCATCGCTATTTCCGCGGACGCGTCGTCGAGCTCGTCGTCGAAATGGAACGCCAGGTGTACCTGCTTACCGACGAGCTCACAGCGATCGGTGAAGGTGCTGCGGCGCCACCTGCCGTACGCGTAGCAAGAGCGGCGAGCTGACGCTGTCATGCGCATCAGTTCGGGCCGCCGTGACGATGATTTCGAGATCAACGTGATCTCGCTGATCGACGTGATGCTGACGCTCTTGATGTTCTTCGTGTTGACCACGACGTTCGTGCAGCACACGCGCATGAAAGTGACGTTGCCGCAGGCGGCGTCGGCCGATTCCACCGAGCAGCGCGAAGCGCTGACCATCATGATCGATCGCGAAGGTCACTATTACATCGACAACAACGAGGTCCTGAACCCGAGTCTGGATTCGCTGAGCGAGGCGATCGAACGCGTCGCGGGCGACGATCGCGATCGGCCGGTGACGCTTCGTGCCGATGCGATGACGCCGCATCAGTCCGTGGTCACGGCGATGGATGCGCTCGGCAGGCTTGGTTTCACGCGCCTCTCGATCGCCACGACGCCGACCCAGGCAACCGCGCATCCGTGAGCAGCGCCGGCGCCGTCAAACCGTCGTTCTTCGTAACCTACAAGCGGTTGCTGGGCTATCTTCGTCCGCACCGGACGGTTGCGACGGTCGCGGTTCTCGGCATGGTTTTCGACGCGGCGTGCAGCACCGTTTTCATGCAGCTGATCCGGCCGATGTTGAACGATCTTTTCATCGGACGCGACGAGCGCACGATCTTCTGGCTTCCGGTCGCCATCATCGTGCTGTTCATCGTGCGCGGCTCGGCGACGTACGCAACCGATTTCGGCATGGCACGCGTCGGCCGCGGCGTGGTGCAGGCGTTGCGCAGCGAAGTGTTCGCGCGTTATCTGCGCTTGCCGGCGGCTTATTTCGATCGCGAGCCGTCGGGACAACAGATTTCGCGGCTCGTCTATACCGTCGAGCAGGTCGCAACGGCGAGCACGGATGCGTTGAAGACGCTGATCCTGCATTCGCTCACGATCATCGGGCTCACCGCGGGCATGCTCTACACCAGCGTGCGCCTGACGCTCGCGCTGTTCGTGCTCGCGCCGCTGATCGCGGGCATCGTCTACTTCGTCGGGCGCCGTTATCGACGCATCAGCCATCGCATCCAGCGTTCTATGGGATCGGTCGCCGGCATCGTCGATGAAGTCGTCTCGGGACACCGTGAAGTCAAGATCTACGGTGGCCGTGAATACGAAAGCACGCGCTTCGACGCCGTCGCCGACGAAAACCGGCGACTGAATCTCAAGATCGCGTCGACCAACGCGCTGTCCACCTCGCTGGTGCAACTGGTCGCCGCATGTTCGCTGGCGGCGGTGATCTTCGTCGCCACGCGGCCGGGCATCATCCGACACATGGATCCGGGCTCGTTCATGTCGGTGATCACGTCGATGATGGTCATGCTGACGTCGCTCAAACAGCTCACCACCGTGCAGGCCGGTATGCAGCGCGGCATCGCGGCGGCGCAGGACCTTTTCAGCGTGATCGATACGCCGAGCGAGCGCGATGAAGGTCAAGCGCGCGTCGAGCGCTGCCATGGCGATATCGAATTGCGCGGCGTGGAGCTGCATTACGCGGGACAAATCCGCGGCGCGTTGAACGGAGTCGACCTCAAGTGCGCCGGCGGCACCGTCACCGCGCTGGTCGGCCCGTCGGGCGGCGGCAAGACGAGTCTGGTCAGCCTGCTCCCGCGCTTCTACGAACCGACCGCCGGCGAAGTGCTGCTCGACGGACGCGCGATTGCCGATTACACGATCGAAAGCCTGCGCGAGCAGATCGCATGGGTCGGCCAGAAAGTCGTTTTGTTCAACGACACCGTCGCGCACAACATCGCTTATGGATCCTTGTCTGGCGCGTCTCGCGCAGCGATCGAGGACGCCGCGCGCGCCGCCAATGCGATGGAATTCATCGCGCGTCTGCCGCTGGGACTCGACAGCAACATCGGCGAAGGCGGTGCGCTGCTGTCCGGTGGTCAACGTCAGCGCATCGCCATCGCGCGCGCGTTGCTCAAGGACGCGCCGATCCTGATCCTCGACGAAGCGACGAGCGCGCTCGACAGCGAATCGGAGCGTCTGATCCAGAACGCGCTCGCACGCCTGATGCGCGATCGCACGGTGCTCGTGATCGCGCACCGCCTGTCGACGGTCGAGCATGCGGATCAGATTGTCGTGCTGGAAGACGGACGTGTCGTCGAGCGTGGCACGCACACCGCTCTGCTCGCGCGCAATGGCAGGTACGCCACGCTGCATCGCACGCAGTTTCGCGAGGACGTGATCGCGCCCGTAGTGCCGGCCGCGGTTTGAGCGGGCGCGCGCCGTGAGCGGCCTCGCGGTTCGCCTGCAGCGCGTCTGGTACGACGGCGAACACGTTCCGTTCTGGCTATCGGCACTGGTACCGGTCTATCGCGCGTTGCGCGCTTTTCATTTGGCGTTGTACCGGCTCGGCATTCGGCGCGTCACACGCGTCGGCGTTCCCGTCATCGTGATCGGCAACCTCACCGCGGGCGGCAGCGGCAAGACGCCGCTCGTGATCGCGCTCGTCGAGGCGCTCCGCGCGCGCGGCATGCGTCCCGCGATCGTCAGTCGCGGTTACGGTGGTTCGCAGCAAGCGCCGACCGTGCTCGATGACGCGCCGGATCCACGCCGCTATGGCGATGAGCCGTGCCTGATCCGGCGCCGGACCGGGGCAGAAGTCGCGATCGGTCGCGATCGCGCGGAGGCCGCGGCGCTTCTGGTGAAACAAGGCGCTAGTGTCGTGATCGCGGATGACGGCCTGCAGAATCCATCGCTCGCACGCGACATCGAGATTTGCGTCATCGACGGGCAGCGGCGCTTCGGCAATGAACACTTGCTGCCCGCCGGGCCGCTGCGCGAGCCGCTCGATCGTTTGTCGCGTGTCGATTTCCGCGTCTGCAATGGAGCCGGAGCGGAGCCCGGCGAAATCGCGATGCGGCTGATGGGTGATATGGCCGTCGCGGTTGCGGGCGCGTCACGCACGCGTCCGCTATCGTCGTTCGTGCGCCAGCGCGTGCATGCCGTGGCGGGAATCGGCAATCCGGCCCGTTTCTTTGCCGGTCTCCAGGCGCGCGGCATCGATGTCGTTCCGCATGCGTTTCCGGATCATCACGCGTTCGTGCCGGGCGACCTCGAGTTCGGCGATCGATCGCCGGTGTTGATGACCGAAAAAGACGCCATCAAGTGCGTGAATTTCGCATCACCGGATATGTGGTGCGTGCCGGTGAGCGCGGATCTGCCGTCGACATTCATCGAAGCGCTCGTCGCGCGTTTGCGTTCGCTCTAGGTTTTCGCTGACGCGGTCCTATAGTTTGTCCGAACGGCGTTTCACGACATCCAGCACCGCCGCCGTTATGACGGCCGTCGAAACGCCGAACATCAAGATGCCGTTCACCGCCTCGAGCGGGCCAAGGAATCGCCAGCGCTCGCTCATGACGATGTCGCCATAGCCGAGCGTGACGAAGTTGACTGCCGAGTGATACAGCGCGGTGGTGAGATCAGTGAATTCGCCGAGCAGTACGAACAGCACGGCCCAGATCAACATCTGTGCCAGATTGCTGAACAACATCATCAGCATGACGATCGAAAGCACCAGGATGTCGCGCCATTGCGACTCTCGGAGTTCATGCGTCTGCCTGAATCGTGCGTAATAGCGAAGATTGGTCGTAACGAAAACGGCCTGCAGGACCAGACAAAGAAACATTACGGGGATGCCGGTTAGCAGATTGCGCAGCACGGGCGATTTCCTCGGCGAGTGGTCGACGGTCGACACCGCGGTCCGCGCGTCGACACGGTGGTCGGATCACGTTTGTTTCTGCACGTTCTCTTCGCTGGCAGGCGTTTGATCTTCGACCCATTGCCAGAACAGCTGATAGCCGACCGCAAGAATCACCGGGCCGATGAACAGGCCCGTGATGCCGCCGGTCACCATTCCGCCGAGCGCACCGATCAGCACCACCGGCATCGGTACGTCGACACCGCGACCGAGCAGCAACGGCTTGAGCACGTTGTCGGCGAGCCCGGCCACGAAAACATACACCGAGAACACGATCGTACCGACGCTGGCACCACGAGTGAGGAATACGAAAACGATGACCGGTAGCGTGATCAGAGTCGTCGGCAGCTGCATGATGCCGAGCAGCAGCACCGCGAGCGCCAGCAGGCCAGCCCCGGGGATGCCCATCAGCACGAAGCCGACGCCGATCAGCAGCATCTGTATGAATGCGATGCCGACTACGCCCTGAGCGACTGCTCGAATAGTGGCCGTGCAGAGTTTGGTGATTTGCAGCGCCTTGTCCGGGCCGAAGATGCGCGAGGCGATCCGCAACGCGCTCCGCTCGCCGTTCTCGCCGTTGGCCATGACGATGCCCGCGATGATCAACGCGATGACGAAAATCATGAGGCCCAGGCCGAGACCGGCGAGCTTGGCCAGCAGGGCAAGGCTGACCTCACTAAGGCGAGGCGAAAACTTCTGGGCCAGGCCGGTGAGGTCCGCCGCAGCCTGCAGCCAGAAATCGTACACACGCTGGCCCACCAGCGGCCAGCCCGCCACCGACTCGTCCGGAGGCGGAATGTGAAAGTCGCCGCTCTTGATCGACGCCAGCATATCCTGCACGGAGTGGGTCATCGATGTGCCAAGCAGATAGATGGGCACGAGGATGATTCCGATCGCGATCACCACGATCAGCGTTGCGGCGCGGCCGTCTTTGTTGCCCAGTTTCGGCTTGAGCCGCACCTGCAGCGGATAGAGCGTGATCGTGAGGATCATCGACCAGAGCATCAGCTGCAGAAACGGACTGAAGATCTGGTAGCAGAAAATGACCAGCGCGGCGATGAGCCCCGTGCGAATCAATACATCGAGCAGCTCATGCGACAGCGCTTTCTCGAAAGTCTGTGTAGGCAGCATCGGGCGTCCCCTTGTTGAACACAGATCGAGAATTGAGGTTACTCCGATTTTTCACCCGCACGCGCTCCAGGACGCGCCGGGGTCCGACGTCGGCGATCTCGGTATTCACCAGAGCTCGATGCGATCGGCGGCTTCGACGCGCATCGGATCTCCCGGCCTGCACTCGAAAGCCTCTGCATACTCGGCGAGGTTGGCGGGAGCGGCGTTGGCGCGCGCGCTTGCCGGCGCGTGGGGATCGTGCTGCAGCCGAAAGCGCGCTTCCCCGAGCGTGAGATTCTGCCGCCATAAGACCGCCCACGCGAAAAAGAACCGCTGCTCGCGCGTGTATCCGTCGATCATCGGATCGGCGCCGGCATCTCGCTGCGCTACTCGCAACGCGTCGTAGGCGACGGCAAGGCCGCCGAAATCGGCAACGTTTTCGCCGAGAGTGAGGCGTCCGTCGATCGGATCGCCTTCGCCCACGAGGCGATCGAATCGCGCGATCATGCGCGCGGTCAATGCTTCGAAACGCGCTCGATCTTCCGGCGTCCACGTATTTTCGAAGCGGCCGTCGGCGCCGAAGCGGCTGCCCTGGTCGTCGTAACCGTGAATCATTTCATGCGCGATGACCGCGCCGATCCCACCGAAGTTGAGTGGTGCGTCGGCGTCGGAATCGAAGAATGGCGGTGCCAGTATGGCCGCGGGGAAGACGATTTCGTTGGCTTGAGGATCGTAGCCGGCGTTGACGGATTGCGGCGGCATCGGCCAGAGACCGCGATCGGTCGGCCGGTCGACGCGCGCGACGCGTTGCTGCAGATCGAAACGCCGCGCGGCGAGCACGTTCGCGTAAAGCGAACTGCGCCCGGTAACGAGTCCGGTCGTGTCGCGCCAGCGTTCGGGATATCCGATCTTGAAGTTCAGCGCGGATAGTTTCTTCAGCGCGGCGCGGCGGGTTTTTTCGCCCATCCACGGATTGTTTTCGAGTCTCGTCCAGAGCGCGCGACGCAAGGTGTCGGCGATGCGCTCGACGTGCTGCTTGGACTCCGGATCGAAACATCGGGCGACATAGAGCTGTCCCATCACCTCGCCAATGTTCGTGTTTATCGCATCGAGCGTGCGTTTCCAGCGCGGCGCGAGCGCCCGCTGACCGCGCAAGGTTTCGCCGTGGAAGCGGTGAAATGCCGATGCGAACGCGTCGCCGAGAAACGGTGCGGCCTCGTTCGCCGTGTGAAAACGCAAGTAGGCACGCCAGACGGACGCAGGCGTCCCGTGCAGCGCATTTTCCACCGCTGCGTGAAACGCCGGCATCGCCAGCGAGAAACGGCGTGGCGCTCGCATGCCCAATGCTTCGAAAAAGAGGCGCCACGAAAAACGCGGATCGGCGCGATCGGCGATGCTTATGGAAACAGCACGAAACCGCGCGCCGATGTCGCGCGCGAGCGTTTTCCGCGAAATCGACGCGGCCGCGAGCTCGGTCTCGAACGCGAGAACGTCGTCCGCCAGCATCGATGCACCGGGCGTTTCGCAGAGTTCGAGCATCGCTTGGATATGGGCAACGTATGCGCGTCGCCTCGCCATGCCGCGCGCCGACGTGTCGAAATAGTCATGTCGATCGGGAAGGCCGAGTCCGCCTTGCGTGATGCACGCGATCGTGCGGTCCGGTGCGTCGTAATCAGGCTCGGCAGCGAAATGGAACATGACGCCGATCCCGCGCGCGTGGCGGTCGCGAATGTACGCGGCGATCGCATCGGGTGTTTCAATACGCTCGATGAGAGCGATCTCGTCGCGAAGCAGATCGACGCCCGCGTCCGGCGACGCATGCATGCCGCTGTGCCAGAAATCGCCGACGATGCGTTCGGGACTGCCGAGCGGTGCATCGCATTCGGCCGCTGCCGAAGCGATCGCCGCCTGCGCCCGCAACGCGCGTTCGGTCAGGATCGCGAAGCCATCCCAGCACGAACGATCCGCAGGTACCGGGTGCGCGGAGCGCCAGCGCGCATTGACGAATGCGTCGAGATCGTTGCGCGGATCGGCGGTCTGATCGAGATCGCGTACATCGAAACGGATCGGCTCGGGCGCGTCGCCGAGCGGCTGCTCCGACTCGCTGATCGACGGTACGCGCGCATGGACCACGGCCGGTATGCCGCTCACGTTCAGAACGACCGTTTCGCTGCGAGAGATTCCTTGCGTCCGCGAAATACCAGCGGCATGGCAGCCGGCTCGTCGCGACGCGTCTGCAGCCGATCGACCGTCGCGACCAGCTCCGCGTGACGCGGCGATTTATCGCACACCGGATCGGCCGCGGCGGGATCCTGCGCCAGCATGTATGCCTGACAGCGGCACCCGCCGAGATCCTTCTCGCGTTCCGGGCAAGTCGCGCACGGTTCCTTCATCCAACCGGTGCCGCGATAGCGGTTGAATCCTTCCGATTGATACCAGATGTCGCCGACGCTGTGCTCGCGAACATTAGGGAATGCAAGGCCGGGCAGCATGCGCGCCGTGTGGCATGGCAGGGCGACGCCGTCGGGCGCGATCGTCATGAATACGTTGCCCCAGCCGTTCATGCATTTCTTCGGGCGCGATTCGTAATAGTCCGGCACGACAAAGAAGAGTTTCATCTTCGAGCCGAGTTTCTCTCGCCAGCGGTTCGTCACGGCTTCGGCGTGGATCAGCTGCTCGCGCGTCGGCAGCAGCTGATCGACGTTGATGCGTGCCCACGAATAGAACTGCGTATTGGCAAGCTCGAGATAATCCGCTTCGAGCTCGTCGGCGAGCGCGATGATCGTGTCGATGTGATCGATGTTCAACCGGTGGATCACGCAGTTCATTACCATCGCATAGCCGTGCTGCTTGATCAGCGCGGCGGCTTTTCGCTTCAGATCGAACGTGCGCGTGGAAGACAGAAAATCGTTGACTTCGCGCGTCGAATCCTGGAACGAAAGCTGGATGTGGTCGAGGCCGGCTTCCTTGAGCCATTGGATGCGCTGCTCGTTGAGTCCGATGCCCGACGTGATCAGGTTGGTGTAGTAGCCGAGCTTGTGCGCCTCGGCGACAAGAATCTCGAGGTCGTTGCGCTGCAGCGGCTCGCCGCCCGAGAAACCGCACTGCACCGCGCCGATCGCGCGCGCTTCGCGCAGCACGCGTATCCAGTCGGCGGTGGACAGCTCGTCTTCGTGCTTGGCGAAATCGACCGGGTTGTAGCAGAACACGCAGTGCAGCGGGCAGCGGTAGGTCAGTTCGGCAAGCAGCCAATGCGGCGGCCCGATGCCGTTCGCGCTTGCGTTCGCAGGGCTCACCGAATCATTCATACCCATTCCACCCAGCGTTGTTCGGCGGCGAGATCGAGAAACGCACGCACATCGCGTTCGAGTCCGGTCGCCCCGAAACGTTTTTCGAGATCGGCGACGATCGCCTCGACCGATGTCGCGCCATCGCAGCGCAACAGGATTTCGCCAGCGCTCGCGTTGAGCTTCACCATGCCTTCGGGATACAGCAGCACATGCGCCGACTGCACCGGCTCCCATTGCAGGCGAAACCCGCGTCCGATGCGTGGCAGTTCGCTCTTGGTGGACGTGTTGTCAGGGCCTGTTTGCATAACCGAGCGCCATTGCGTCGTTCATCGACCACAACACGTCGAGCTTGAATTTGAGAATACCGAGCGCGCGTTCCTGCTCGGCACGCGTGCGGAAATAGTCGATCGTGATCGACAGCGCCTGCTCGACATCGCGGCGCGCCTGCGTCAGCCTGTTGCGAAAGTACTGAAGGCCGGTCGTTTCGATCCACGGGTAGTGCTCCGGCCAGTTGGCCAGGCGCTCCTTGTGGATCTTCGGCGCGAAAAGTTCGGTCAGAGACGAGCACATCGCCTCCTGCCACGGCGCGCGGCGCGCGAAATTGACGTAGGCATCGACCGCGAAACGCACGCCGGGTAGTACGTGGCGCAAGTCCTCGACTTCTTCACGGGACAGGCCTACCGCAAGTGCGAGTTGCGTCCACGCTTCGATGCCGCCCGCGTCGTCGCCGTAACCGTCGTGATCGAGGATGCGCTGTATCCATTCGCGGCGCATCGCGCGCGACGGACAGTTGGACAAGATGGCAGCGTCCTTCACCGGAATCGAAATCTGGTAGTAGTAGCGGTTCGCCACCCAGCCGCGAATCTGCTCGCGCGACGCCTTGCCCTCGTTGAGCATGCGATTGAATGGATGGTGGATGTGATAAGCCGCGCCACTTTCGCGCAGCTTCGCTTCGAACTCCTCGTGGTTCCACGGCGCTCTCATCGGTGATGCGTCCGTCACAGCGTGATCTCCATGCCGTCGTGCGCGATCTCGATGCCGGCAGCGCGCACACGAGCGTGCTCGGCGCTATCTTCGTCGAGAATGGGATTGGTGTTGTTGATGTGGATCAGTATCTTTCGCGTCGATGCGGGCAGGGTCGCGAGAAGTTCGAGCATGCCTTGCGCGCCATCGAGCGGCCGATGGCCCATGTCGCGCGCATGCTTCTTCGAGATGCCGAGCGCAATGAGTTCATTGTCGCTCCAGCAGGTGCCGTCGACGAGCACGCCGTCCGCGCGGGCGAGGGCGTCAGCCACGTCGGCTCCGATTTCGCAAAGCCCCGGCGCATAGAAAAGGCGCCGACCGCTCGCGACATCCGTCACTTCGATCCCGATGTTGTCGCCCGGCGCCGGCCGGTCGCGGCGCGGCGAATATGGCGGCGCGTTGCTTTTCAGCGCATACGCCGCAAACGCGAGACCAGGCACCGAAGGAATAGAAAATGCTTCGCCGCCGAGCGGAATGCGATGCGCATTGACCCCGCAGTAATGACCCAGGATACGGAACAAAGGATTGCCGCTCGTGAGATCGTCGCGCACCGGATCGGTGCACCAGATGTCGAGCGGCCGGCGATGCTCGCGCAGCATCAGGAGACCGGTCGCATGATCGACCTGCGCGTCGATCAGCAACACGCCGGCGATCGCCGTATCGCGCAGCGCACGTGCCGGCTGCAGCGCCGGCGCGTTGCGCAGCTGAGTCAGAATGTCGGGGGAGGCATTGCAGAGCAGCCAGCTTTCGCCGTCGTCGCTCAGCGCGATCGAAGACTGCGTGCGCGGGCGCGCGTTCAACGTGCCGCGGCGCACACCGTCGCAGTTGCGGCAGTTGCAGTTCCACTGTGGAAATCCGCCGCCGGCCGCCGAGCCGAGTACGAGAACGCGCATGCGCGGCGGACTCTCCCGTAGCCGATGGCGCAAGTGCCGCGAGCGCGCCGCCGGAAAGGCCATTCCGGCGGTGCGTCGCGGCGGTCCGCCTTAGCGGGTGGAGATGTACATCGTGATTTCGAAGCCGAAGCGTTGATCGCTTGCTTGCGGTGTTTCCCACTTCATGACGCGACCTCTCGTTCGGAGAAACCGCCGGCCATGGAACGCCGGTGGGTCTGGACAACGTGCCGGAGCGGTAGCGCCGGCTTCCATGCGGGATCGAGTGTGTTCCCGAGCGGGGCGCCGCGCATCACCGTAGTCCTGATTCGCGCCTAGCGATTTTCTTTAGTCGGACGTCGCGGCAAGACCTCCGGGCAATCCCGGTTCGCGGATGCGGTAGCATCGATTCGATGTCGTCCGCACCCATGCAGAATGTGCCTCCCGGCTCCGCGGCGCCTGTCGCCGGGTGGCTCGAGGTCGGCCACGGACATCGTCTCTACTACGAACAGGCCGGCACACCGGACGGCATTCCGGCCGTCCTTCTGCACGGTGGTCCGGGCTCGGGCAGCACCGCGCGCCAGCGCGAGATCGTCGACGCGGCGCGCTATCGCATCGTGCAGTTCGACCAGCGCGGCTGCGGGCGCAGCACGCCGCTCGGCGAGACGAGGCACAACCATACCGATGCGCTGATCGATGACGTCGAGATCCTGCGCCGGCATCTCGGCATCGAACGCTGGCTCGTCGCCGGCGGTTCGTGGGGCGCGGCACTCGCGATTGCGTATGCCGGTCGGCATCCGGACCGCGTCTCGGGCCTGTTGCTGCGGGGCACGTTCCTGACCGGCCGCGAGGATCTCGATTGGTTCTTTCATGGCGTCGCTGCGCTCGCGCCGGAAGTGCACGACGCGTTCATGCGCGTCATTCCGCGGCGCTGGCATCGCAACGTCGTCGCATGGCTCGATCGCTGCTTTGCGCGCGGCGACGAACGTTGCGCGGAGATCGCTGGCGCGTGGCAGGCCTACGAAGATCGGCTGACG
>Ga0157372_10004874_pt1 | contig 14266 bp, 12 predicted proteins | sample C55metaG_FD_115307 | JGI IMG/M metagenome (GOLD analysis project Ga0157372, IMG submission 115307) | Corn rhizosphere microbial communities from Kellogg Biological Station, Michigan, USA - C5-5 metaG | ecosystem: Host-associated > Plants > Roots > Rhizosphere > Soil | place: USA: Michigan... | reverse complement strand
TGGCTTCGACGTTGCGGGTGAGTTTGTCGAGGCGGCGGAAGCCCTCGACCTTCTCGGTCTGGCCCAGTTTTGCGGCGGCAAGCGCCCGGCGCAGCACGGCCAGCGATTCGTCGTAAGTCTTAAGGGGCACCGGGAACGGGTGGCCATCTTTGCCTCCATGCGCAAAGGAGAACCGGGCCGGGTCGTCGAAGCGGCTCGGTGCGCCGTGGACTACTTCGGCAACAAGAGCAAGCGACTGGAGCGTGCGGGGTCCCAGACCTTCCACTAATAAAAACGAGGCGAAGTCGCTCAGGTCCTTCTCGTGGGCTACGGCGAGAACGGCGCCGAGGCGTTTCAGATCGACGTTTTCCGCGCGGACGTCGTGGTGCGCGGGCATGACGAGCTTGCGGATCTCGCCGAGAGACGATTGCACCGGCTCGTGAGTTATCTCGAGCAGCGCGTGCTGGGCTTTGTCGGCCCGGGCGTTGACGAGGTTAAGAATGGTGCCCTGGGGTTTGCCGACGATCGCAGTGTGGGGGTCGGAGACGAAGTCGCGGACGGCGGCGGAGTGCCAGTGGTAGCGGCGCGCGAGGTGGTTGGCCTCGTTCATGCCTTGCTGGACAACGGCCCACTCGCCGGATTTGTGGATCACGAAGGAGTGTAAATAGAGCTGAAAGCCGTCCGCGATGGCGTTGTTATCGATGCGGGCGGTGAGGCGGCTTGTACGGGCCAGTTCGTCGCCATTAAGGCCGGTACGGGACGCAAAATCGACAAGTTCATCCGGAGTCCGGCGGGAGTGCCGTCCGCGTCCTCCGCAGAAGGTAAAGCCAAGTTCGGAGAACCGAGGATTAAGTCCCCGCTTCAATGCGCCGAGGACCGAGGTTGTGATGCCGGAGGAGTGCCAGTCCATGCCCATTACGGCACCAAGAGCCTGAAACCAAAAGGGATCGCTGAGACGGGTGAGGAACTCGGAGGGGCCGTAGGACTGGATCACACACTCGGAGATGGCGGTACCGAGCAGGGTCATGCGCTCGGCTAGCCAGGGGGGAACACGTCCGCCGTGGAGGGGGAGATCGGCGGTTCCAGAGCGCTTCACTCCCCTATTTTCTCTCAAACGGCAGATGAACGTCGGGCAGGTCAGCCAACCTCGGAGAGGGCGAGGTCCTGGACTGGTTCGGTGGACGATTCGAGTTCCGCTGAAGGGACAAGCTTCGCCGCCACGGGCGGTTTCGCCTTCTCGACTGGTATATGGACGTCAATAGTGCCTTGCAGAACGGCTCCCTCTTCGACGCAAAGACGCTTCGTTGCCAGATCTCCAAGCACCGATCCCTCGCTGCGTATCTCAACGCGCTCGTCACTGTGGAGCTTCCCGCAAACATCACCCATAATGACAACTTCGCGTGCTGCGATGTCGGCCTTTACCGTGCCTTGTTTACCGATGGTGACTCGGTGTGCGGGCGCGCTGATGGAACCTTCCACAGACCCATAGATATAGATGGGATCAGAGGCAGCAATCTCGCCCTTGATGCGAATCGACTTGCCGATCATCGTGTACTGGTTTTGAGTGGCGGAGCCGGGCAAGGCAGCCCCCGGCTGAGAGTTCTGGCTGTCACTGGAGTTCGACATTGAGATTGATCCTTTCGTCTGTGGGAGCGTCGGGCTGCATGTATTCGGGCTGTTCGATTGCTGATCTCTATTGATATGCGGGCCGGTCGCGCCGGTCTTTGAGCCAAACCGAGGTTCCAAACAGATCCAAGGGATTCCCGATTGTAGCCGTGTATCGGTCATTTGGAGCAATTACGGGAGTTCCGTTGGTAATGGGACCTTCGCCGATCCGCCAATTCGGCGACAGGGGTTATCCGGGACGAAGAGTCGGTCCTGGATTGAAGGCTGATTGTCTTTCCTTTGTAAAAAGAGGAACCTGCATCATCGTCAAGACGTCCAAGTTGGTGCTACTATCGATGCCACAGTGCGCCTTGCCTCATCTCGTTCTCCAGGGCGCGTATCCTTCAACACGTTCGTCCAACCGAAAGAAGGATGCGGACATGAAAAACTCGATCCTCTCCCCGGTAATGGGCTTTGCTGCGGTGCTGCTGCTGGCCTGCGCAGCCCAGGCGCAATCAACTGATTCAAATCCAAATCCATCGGCACCGGGCACATCGAAGGTGCGTATCGTACGGCTCAGCCAGGTAAAGGGCGTGGTCCAGATCGACCGGCATATCGGCCGGGGCTTTGAGAACGCAATCACGAATTTGCCCGTGGTGGAGCAAAGCCAGATTCGGACCGGCGTCGGCGTTGCCGAAGTTGAGTTTGAAGACAACAGTTCCCTGCGGATTGCTCCCAACTCGCTGGTAGAGTTTCCGCGGCTGGAGCGGGAGGCGTCCGGCGCGACTGCTTCGGCGGTTCACCTCGTGCAGGGAACGGCCTACGTGAGCCTCGTCAAGCAGCAGGACAAAAAGGCGCCCGCAAACGACTTCGAGCTCATCTTTGGATCGCGCAAGCTGGATCTGGATCCGGCCACTCATGTGCGCCTCGATCTGGACGGCTCGCAAGCCAAGCTAGCGGTCTTTGATGGCGCAGTGCGGACAGACGCTGAGAACGCCGGCGAAACTATCTCGAAGAAGAAGACGGCAACGTTCCAGATTTTCGACAAAAATGAACCTGTGGTCACCAAGGACATCGTCGCGAATCCAGTGCTCGATGAGTGGGACCACAACGAGGCCTCCTATCACGCGAATGCCGCCTCTTTCAGCCGGTTTAACTCGCCGTATGCCTACGGCCTGAGCGACCTGCAGTATTACGGATCCTTCGTCAATGCCCCGGGCTGCGGCTCGATGTGGCGGCCTTACTTTGCGACCGCCGGATGGGATCCGTATGCCAATGGAACTTGGGCGTGGTACGGAGGATCGGGATACTCATGGGTCTCGCCTTATCCCTGGGCGTGGACCCCGTATCACTCCGGCACGTGGATGAACTGTGGGGACGCGGGGTGGGGTTGGTTGCCCGGCCGGGACTGGTACGGTGTCAATAATGTGGCATCGCTTCCATCCAGCACAACCGGCGGTACGGCTGCTGGAACTGCAGGACCCGCACGGATCAGAGCGCCGCATCTGCCGGCTCATCCGCCGGGGCCGAATCAGCCGACATTGATCGCCGCCAATACGAAGCCGCTCCCGGCGTCACAGATTGCCACGCCAAACTCGTTTGTGTTCCGCAAGGACTCGGCCGGCCTGGGTGTGCCGCGCGGAACTCTGGGCAGGTTGGACAAGTTTTCGCACCAGACCGCAACCCGTGGTATTGCCCAGACGCAGATATACACCAATGTCCCGCAGACTGGCCGTGCCTACGGAACCGCGAATCAAGGACCGGGAATGACGGGATCCATTTATCGCGGGTCGCCGACGCCGCCCTCGTACTCGTCCGGATCGATGGGCTCGAGGTCCGGAGGCAATATGAACTCGGGTGTAAGCGCGGGTTCAAGTGCGGGTAGATCGGGTGGCGGAGCGCCCATCAGCGCACCGGTTGCCTCGGCGCCAGTGGCAGTACACAGATAACAGCACCTTAGCTGCAGAACCACTATGCGCATCCTTCGGGGTGCGCACAGTCGTTTTGCTCCAGATTTGTCGGCACTTACTCGATCACTTAGCAGGAACTAGATTTCGGACCAACCACCTCCGGGGTCAATCGGCGAAAATACAATCGATGGTGAAACAGGCATTTGGGCTGGTGTGGAAAGCTGTTCTGCGGCGTGGATTTCCGGTCTTCGCGGTAATGGCGGTTCTGGCGGCGTCTTCCGCCGCTCATGGCCAGTTCTTCAAGCATCACGCCAAAAAAGGGAAGGATGCCGAGCCTGTGGAGGCACGGAAGCCGGAGTTTCCCGCATCGCAACCGCCGACGTTCAGCATCCCTGTCGAGCCGCTTGGCTTCTTTGCTCCTGGTGCGATTTACGAAGGCCAGCGCGAGAGCTTGGTGTCGTTGGACTTCCTGGATGAAGACCATCTGCTCTTCACGTTCCATGCGCCGGGTCTGATCCGAAGGGAAGGGAACCCCGCAGCAAGCAATGAACGTCAGATTCGCGCAGTCGTGCTCGCACTGCCGAACGGTGGCGTCACTTCAGAAGCGCTCTGGTCTGTCCACGATCGCGACCGCTATCTATGGATGCTGAATGACGGGCAGTTCCTTCTACGCGATCGCGGTGACCTCAAGATTGGGGATGCTTCGCTGGATCTCTCGCCCCTATTTCACTTTCGGGGTCCGCTGCTTTGGGTGGAAGTGAACCCCACGCAGGAGTTGCTGGTAACGGAATCGAAGGAAGCTGCGGACGTGAAGGCCAAGGCAGGCGATGTGCAAAGCCCGCCAACGGCTTCAACCTCGATCACGGTGGATGGGGAGGGCGCGAATGCGGAACCGGATGTGGTGTTGCGTATCCTGCGTCGGGCTAGCGGGCAGGTGATGCTGGCCAGTCGTACCAGAAAAACGGTGCATCTGCCCTTCAACTCGGAGGCCTACGTTGAAACCCTGCGCGGAAACGGACACGAGTGGGTTCTGAACCTGAATTACTTCCGCGGCGGCAGCCGGATCATCGGAAAAATTGATTCAATGTGCGCGCCCGCCGTGGAGTTTATTTCAAACCCTGAAGTGCTTGTGACCGGTTGCAGCCAAGATGAGAGTAGGCGAATGTTCGCAATATCCACTGACGGAAAACGCCTATGGAATGCATCGAAGCCGCCTACCCAGGTATGGCCCAGACTGATCATGGCACCGAATGGATTACGCCTTGCCCGCGAAACGCTGCTGGCCACGCACGCGGTGAATCCCATGTCGCCGCTCAGTTTCGATGACGTGAGGGCTCAATGGGTGGAGGTGTATGACGCATCCTCAGGAAAAGCGGAATTGACCGCGCCCGCGAGCCCGATTCTGGATGGCGGAGGAAATGTGGCGATCTCACCGTCGGCCCGGCGAGTAGCCATTCTCGACGCAGGCGCCATCCAAATATATGAACTGCCGGCGCCGGCTGAGAGGCCTCTTTCGGCGAACTAAGTGCGGGTGTTCAGGGTTCCCCGATGACGTGTAAACTTGCCTGCGGAGGTTCTTCTTGGCCACGGCTGTTGTGCGATATACGGCTGCGGCGGTCACCGACCGCGGGCGCAAGCGTCCTTCCAACGAAGACGCCTTTGGCTTCTCCGTCGAGCATGGTGTCTACGTTGTCTGCGACGGCATGGGGGGCGCGGCCGCCGGAGAAATCGCCAGCAGTCTCGCCGTAGACGAGGTCCTTCGTCTCCTGAAGGGGCGCAACCAGGAAAGCGAGCCGCAACTTCCCGCTGCCGCAGAGAGCGCAGTTACCGCTGCCAACGAGGCGATCTTCTCGCGAGCCCAACGCAATCACCGGCTCAATGGCATGGGCACCACTCTGGTGGTGATGGCCACGCAAGAGCAGCACGTCTGGGTCCTCAATATTGGCGACAGCCGCTGCTACTTGATGCGCCGAGGGAAGCTGGAACAGCTTACGCTAGATCACTCTCTGGTTGAGGAACAGGTTCGCCTAGGACGAATGACGCCGCGCGAAGCCCTCCAGTCTCCTCTGAAGAATGTGATTACCCGGGCACTGGGAACGCAATCGCAGGTGACGCCCGATATCTTTGAATTCGAGGCCGAACCCGGCGACATCTTTCTGCTCTGCTCAGACGGCCTTACACGCGAACTGCCGGACAATACCATTCAAAGTCTTCTGGATTGCAATCTGCCCCTTGAGTCAATGGCATCCCGCCTAGTAGAGGCAGCCAAGAAGGCCGGTGGGCACGACAATATTACCTGCATGCTGGTCCGTGCAGAGGCGTGACAGAGTTCACGACCATTAAAAATCAGGCTTGATGAGCGTGATCCGGGCCTTCCGGAGAAAGCAAGGTCGAAATCGCATCGAGCATCACTGTGGGGTGCACGGGCTTTGCCAGAATTTCGAAGTCATGGCCCTCGTTCCTGGCTTTCTGCATAAGAGCTTCCACTGACGGCTGACCTGAGAACAGCAGCACATGGCAATCAGGCAGGTTCTCTTTCAAAACGACGGCAAACTCGATGCCGTTCATCTTAGGGAGCATTACGTCCAGGATGGCAAGGTTGGGCGACCAGTTCGCGATTGTCTCGACTGCATCTTCGGCGGAGTAGACGACACGAATCTCGTACCCGTGCGACGCTAGTATCTGTCCCAGCGTATCAGCGACGACTTTCTCGTCTTCGACGATTAAGATGCTTCTCTCTCCCACGCGCCCAGACATCACGGCCTCTTCTCATGGGGAGAATGCGAGTCAGCCCACCACTAAGTCACTAAGATGCAGGAGGATGAATGCCAGGTTGGCTGTAAGGCACTCAGAAAATCGCTTTTGGGAGTTATCAACATAGGTCTGATGCGAAGCGCCGGGCTGTGGCAGCGCCGCCCCGTCGGCATGACGTGGCGGCATCCCTTGAACTTGAGCATACGGATCTCTCTGGGGGGAGATACCCTCCCCCTGGCTTCTTCGGCTAAATATTCTGTTTTCAACCGGTTAGGAATTGCGGGTGGTTCTAAGCAGCTGGTTTTGTGCGGTTTGGTAATTCGATCTTGAGCAGCAAGGAGTTAGCGAGCAGGGAACGAGGATGGAAGAATGAATCGTCTCGATGCGCTGATTTCGGCTCATGTCTCTATTGTGAAGAATTCCGCGATTTAACATGCAAAACGGATGAGATAAGTTTTCTGCTGCGAGGCAGGGACTTAGAGCCGATGCAGACCGGCGAAATTTTGCCTGCCGGTGAGCGGGAGTTTGTTGCGATATTTAACTCATGGGTAAAGGAAGAGCAGGGGACGATTCGCCCAGACGAGCGAAATTCGTAGTCTACTGGTGGCCCGAGCCATCAGAGCTAATCTAAACAGGTGAGGATGTCACCTACTGCGCCAGAGTTGATTGCAGCATGTGAAGCAGGAGATAGGGCGAGAATTAGCTCGCTCGTCTCAACGATTCCAAGGCAAGCCTGGACCGTGATCCCTGGTCAGGCCATGGTGCAGCTAGAGCCTCTGAGGATTCTAATCTGGTCTGAAACGGGACGTTCGGGGAACGACAGTTATGAGACGGTGATTGTTCAAATCATGGTCGATGAAGAGAACTCGAAGCAGTTCTCGTACAGGTTCACAGCTCACGAACTCCAGCGGCCTCAGTACAACCGGTTGCTGATCGACCTGTGCCGCCAGTTTCAAGGTAAAAAGCGATGATGGCACGACAGGCCGGACGCACCATTTTCTTGATTACTTCCGGATTGGGGACAATTCGACCGGAACTCAGCAATTTTCCGCAGTAGCTTGAAAACCTGCGCTGGAATCATTCTATTGAGCTCATCTCGTCAGCGGGACTTATGCTGCTGTCACTGCTGGCGCTCGCCCCCGCGCTTCCTTGACTTTGGTCTGTGCGACTCTACTCCAGTAACTTATCAGGGACACTGACATTGTTGAGTACGCGCCGTCGACTGGGCGGCGGGATATTTTCTCCCGCTGCCCAATTGCCGGTTTGCCTTTCGCTCAAAGCAAATCAGTGAGCTTCGTGCCAGTGGTAACGCGTGTCGCCGTTAACGTTCCAGTGAATGAAACCTCAATGTTGCCCGAAGTGTCGTAGGCAGTCTCCGTAAAAGTCCCAGAGTAGTGATTCCCGTCCGGACTCAACGTGATTCGCTCAATAATCTGCGCACCTCCCGCCGGATTCCCGATGCCGCTCGGGCCGCCTGAGGGATCATTTCCCTGCCACGGGATGTGATTCAGCAAATAGCTGAATTTTCCGGTTTTCTTCCAAACACCGAGGCAGAAGTTTCCGTCTTGTGCGGGACGAGAGGAATTCATGATTTCCGTCCCGTCCGCATGCCACACAACCAATGAATTGTCGGTGACCGCACCTGGGTCTGGTATCGACTCTCCATTCATGCTGTGGGCTGTAAATACGACATGCCACATTCCTACGATCGACGCCGAATCTTCGTCACCGTCTTCAGTAAACGCCGCCGACATCAGACGCACGCCGCTAATCTGCGGCTGCCAGCTTGATGGTCTTACCAGCTTTGACGATAGACCGCACTGCGCCTGAGCGCTGGGAATTGGCGCCAAGGCAAGCACCAGGGCGATTGATATTGATGCGAACCCCCAATTTCTTGACCTCGTCTTCATCCCGGAATTTGGTTTTGTCATATGACCTCCTTTTCGGCCGCGAAGCAACCGAATGCAAGTCTGTGCGACATAACCTGGCAGTTCAATGAGGCCGAGATGAGTTGAGGTTGAGTTCAGCAACTCATAAACTCATCCAAAACTCACTTTGACGCCGAAAAAGCCGATGGTAGGCTTGTGTGCGTGAACGAACTGCAGAAGGGTCTCTCATCGGAAAAGATTTCGAAGTTTCGCCGGACGGTGAACTGTCAGGTCCTCACTGGAACTGACCCGGCGTACGAACAGGCGCGTCGGGTTTGGAACGCTATGATCGATCGCAAACCCTCGGTGATTGTCAGGCCGACTGGAATCGCGGATGTGATCCAATCGGTTCGGTTTGCCCGAGAAAACGGTCTGGACGCTTCTGTGCGGGGGGGCGGGCACAGCGTGGCGGGCAAGGGCGTTGCCGACGGAGCCATGATGATCGATCTTTCGCTGATGCGGGAGGTTCATATAAATTCCGGCCGTCAGTGTGCGTTGGCACAGGGCGGGGCCACCTGGGGCGAATTCGATCGCGCAGCAGAGGCCTTCGGTTTTGTCACTACAGGCGGCGTAATCTCATCGACCGGCGTCTGCGGCCTCACGCTGGGTGGCGGTATCGGCTGGTTGATGGGCAAATACGGATTGAGTTGCGACAACGTGATCTCGGCCGACCTTGTGAACGCAGAGGGCAAGCATCTGGCCCTCAGCGCTACGCAGAACGAAGAGCTATTCTGGGCGATCCGCGGCGGGGGCGGCAACTTCGGCATCGTGACTGCTTTGGAGTTTCAGCTTCACAATTTGAACTCTGTGCACGGAGGCGTGATCTTGTATCCGCGTCCGCACGCCTTCGACTTGCTGCGCCAGTACAGAGATCTCACACGTAATGCACCCGATGAACTTACCGCGTACGCCGCTCTGATGTTCGGACACGGAAATCCGCTGGCAGCAATCGCATTGTGCTACAGCGGACCAAAGCAGGATGGCGCTGCCATTTGCAAACAATTCCTTTTGGCGGCTCCGCCTGTCGCCGATATGACGGGAGAAAAAAAGTACACCGAGATTCAGACGATGCTCGACTTCGCGGCACCGGCCGGGCGCCATTACTACTTCAAGTGCCCATTTGTTCGTGAGCTGAGTGATGAGGCGATCCGAGTGATCATCGAACACTCGGAGAAACTGCCAACGGAAGAGTCCCAGGTGGTACTGGAGCATATGCACGGCGCGGCGAGCCGGGTGCCAGCCGACAAAACCGCTTTTGGGCTCAGGCGGGTACACTACAGCATCAACATCATGCCCTGCTGGACCGATCCCTCGATGGCGGAAAAGTGCATCGATTGGGCACAGACCTTCGCGTCCGCTTTAGCTGTCTTTGGTGCTTCTGATGCTTACGTGAACTATCTCGGAGACGAGGGGCCTTCGGCAGTGAAAGCTTCATACGGGGGCAACTACGCCCGTCTTGCCGAGTTGAAGCAAAAATACGATCCCGACAACTTCTTCCACTTCAACCAGAACATCGTCCCGGTCAGCTAGCGCGCCAGATGCGTCAAGCCGATGGAATCCAGAAAGCGATGGTAGCGGGGGTCCGAGGTCCAGGGATTTGCGGCTTGATTCAAAATAGCAATGTAAATGGGCGTTGATTTCTTCGCTACGGCCCGTTCCAGCACCTCAAAGTATTCCGTAGCAAGTCCTAGCCGCACATAGATGCCTGCGATGAGAATGGCCGGCTCTGTTCTATCTTCTGCAGCTTTGAGCTCCGATACGATGTCGAGAGCTTTCTGCCGGTCGCCTAAACATGCAAAGACCTCCCCCTTGAATGCAAGTGATTCAAGGTTGGCCGGATTCAAATCGAGGGCTTTCTGAAATGCTGCAATAGCATCATCGTATTGCTCAAGGCAGGTCAGGTTTCTGCCAAGAAAAAAGTAAGATCGGTAGTGACTGGGATCCAATTCGATGCTTGCCTGGATCTGTCGCTGCGCAAGATCGTACTGTCCGGCGTGCGTCTGGGCAACGCCGAGGTATAGATTGACTGGCGGCGAAAGCGGTTCAATCTCACGCGCGCGCTCGACGGACTCAATCGCTTCTTTATGTCTTTTCATAACGGAAAGATAGAGCGACTGCCAGATCAAAGCTGTTACAAGACTAGGTTCTAGCCCAAGGGCAATTCGGAACTCACGCTCGGCGCCTGTCCAGTCCCAGTCGTACCAGCTCTTGATCAAGCCGAGCGTGCAATGCGCTTCGGCGATGGTTTCGTCCAGATCCAAGGCTTTCTGCAAGTGCGATCGTGCTTGGACAACCGCGTCCAGTGGTTTCATTTGGCCTACACGACACGAACCCATTTGGGCATAGCAGTCCGCAAGGCCCGCATGCGCCGGAGCGAATCCCGTGTCCAGCGATAATGCCTCGTTGAAGTAAGCCATACTGCGCCGGATCGCATCCGCGGTCATTTTGTGCCAGAAGAAGCGCCCCTTCAGGTAAGCATCATAGGCGGCCACCGATCGCGCGTAGCGCCGCGAGCCAACCGTAGCGCTGGGAAGAATTTCGAGAGCCAGCGACCGGCTTACACGCTGCGCGACCTCCTCCTGAATCGCCAGCAAATCGGCCGATTTGAAATCGTAGGTTTGAGACCACAAGACGCTCTTATCTCGGAGATCATGGAGCTGGGTGCAAATGCGAATTCTATCGGCGGAACGCCTGACCGTGCCGCGCAGCAGAAAATCCAGATCCAGGGTGCGCCGTAAGCGTTCCATTTGTTCTGGAGCGGCATCGTTGCCCTTTCCACTTGGTCCCACAATCACCCGCAGCCGTTCCGGATCGATTCGAGACAGGGCCGAAACCATGTCCTCTGTGAGTCCGGAAACGAAGTAGCCTTCTAACTGAGAGGAGAGGTCCTCAATAGGAACAACAGCGATGCGAATTCGTCCTTCGGCCCGCGAAGCTTTGCCGGCGTCGTCTTTTTCGATCGAACCCATAAAGCGGTAGCCGAGCCGCGGGAGGGTTTCGATATGCAGAGGGTGCTCAGCCTGATCGTTCAGGGCAAGCCTTATTTGGCGGATGCAGAAGTTTAGTCCCTGTTCGAAATCGACAAAGGTATCTTCGCCCCAGATTGCAAGTCGAATCTGCTCCCGACTCACGAGTGAGCCGCGATGATTGAGCAGAAACGCGAGAACACGGGCGGGCTGCTGCTGAATTCGGGTCAGCGCGCCGTTCTTGCGGAGCTCGAGCGTCTGCTCATTGAGCTCAAATTCCCCAAATCGAATGATCGACATGACCAAAAACTAAGAGGGAGCCCGGCAATTCACCGACATCATAGCAACTCCAATGAAGACCAGTCACGTGCGCCTATTGCAATTGCTTCTCACTCACGATGAGTCAGTTGAACAGGTTGACGACTGCTATCGCAATGGGGGGGCCATATACCAATGCTGAACGATCAAGCGCTGCAGTCGACTCAAGGCGGGACCGACCACCAGCGTGTCGGCTAGGAACCAATCCGACTTGCCCACGAAGGCAGATCTGAGGTCAGTTTTCGAGCCCTACCACGCCATCGATTCCGTCCAGTAACTTCACCGGGTCGCATCCCACGCCTTTTCGAAAAACAAATTCGGCCTTATTGATGTCTGAAATGTCGGTCGCTGGGTTTCCATCAATGACGATCAGATCTGCCTGTTTCCCAGCATCAACGGTGCCAACCCGGTCACCAATGCCAAGAAAATCGGCTCCGTTTTTTGTCGCAATCTGGATAGCCTCGACAGGAGTAAATCCGGCATTCACCAAGAGTTCCAACTCCCGCTGATCGCCGAAGCCCGCCAAGGTGCTTCCATCCCCGGTCGGATCGGATCCAGCCAGCAGAGTTCCTCCCCTTTTTACGAAATCGCGTTCAAACTCCATCTCTTTCGCCAAGAGATGATCGACTCTCGAATGAGGCACCATCTTTACTCGTTGCCGCGACGCACGCCACGCCTTCCATGTCATTGCATGTGAGGCTCTCTTCAAGTCTTCTTTCGGGCGGGATGTCGTAAACTCGCTTTCAATTACGGCCAACGTCGAGGTCACGGCTACATGGTGCGCAATCAGGTAGCGTATGACATCCTGAACAGCGGCGGAGTCTATACTCAGCCGTGCGTTGTATTCGGAGAGGTAGAACCGGAAGTCCGGACAAACATCCGCATGCTTCTTCGAGTAAAACTCCGTATCCATCAATAGTCCGTGCTCAAGATTGTCTATGCCGAGATCGGCTGCCTCCCGGAAGCCGACGCTGCACAGGTGTCCCGTGATTTTCAGTCCATGCAAATGTGCGGCCTTGACTGCTTCTTGCAACTCTTCTGATGTAATGTTCATGTAGGCTTTGAAAGACGTCATGCCATGATCGGCCCAATGATCGACTGATTGGCGCGTTTCGGGAGCGTTGGCCAGGCCATGCATCTCGGGAAACATTGGTGGTTCCCCTTCGAGGTACGGAGCAGTAAGAAACATTTCCGGTCCTACCGAAGCCCCTTGATCAATCTTCTGTTTGACCGCGAGATCGCGCTCCGGCGCAATGCTCCTGCAGTTCGTATCGTAGTTACTCCGGCAGCCAAGTACATCAAAGGGATCACGGTGCTCTGTTCAACAAGCATGTGTTGACGGCTTGGGCTGGGAGCCGTTGTAAACAGGTGCTCATGCATGCCTACGAGACCTGGGATAACTGTACGGCCAGCCAGGTCTAACCTTTTGCTCCCGGTATCTGAGGCTGCTGGGACCGTGGGCCAGCGTAACTGATTTTTCCGGCCTCAATTGCGATGGCTTGATCCTCCAGAGGCGCGGCTCCGGTTCCGTCGATAATGCGAACATGGTCAAGGATCAACTTGGGGGCTTGCTCTTTGATGTAGGCGGAGGGAGCCCTCTCGGCGATGGTCTTTATGCGGTGTTTGCCAATCAAGTCAATTGTCAGAAACCCGGCCCAAATCACAACGGCTATGCAACCGATGAAAGCAACGGTTCGCACGATCCAAATGAGGACTCGTCTCATCCATCTCCCTTTCCGCACGCGATATTCCGCAGATGCCGCCTTGCCGCCGAGACTGTTCGGGACTGAATGACAGATTATGCCTCTTTGTTGCAATGTCCCTGACATTTTGCCTTTCGCCTCGCCCCTAGGTAGGCTCCGGATTGCCGACGATCCACTCATACCTGAGTCGAGAATGGGTGCTCTCGACTCAGGTGGACCAAAGCTGGGATCTCGATTGTGGTTGGCCGCGGTCGGGAATACTTAATTTCGAGCTACGATTTGTGGAACGTGACTGTCATAGTGGAAGGTGATGGTGCAGGGGTGATGTCTGTTTCCTTCACGGTCTTGCCATCGCCGCTAAGTACGAAGGTATTTTCGCGAGCGACTTTACCATCATTCATGTAGGTCACCTTCAGTGTATCGGTACCATCTTGCTTTACGCTCATCGTGTTTCTCCCGCCGACGGTAGTCGGAGTGCCATCGAGCTTGCAGGTTATCGGCTTATCGTTGTCCGTTTCCTTAAAATCAACACTGTCTCCCTGCACATCGATGGTGAGCACTCCAGTGTCTTGCGATTCGGTGAAGCCAGTTTCCTTCCAAGTGCCGGAGAAGCCCGGTCCCCCTGAAATTCGCTTCGATGTGGTTGTGAGTGTGTACGGGCTGCCGTCTTGCGGCGTAATATCAATGGTCCGGGTTATCTTCTTTCCATCGGGTGAAATGTCGATCTTCACTTTGCTTGCTGGCTTGTCGTCGCGGGTATTCTCCAATTCATATCCCGCGCCGGATTTGCGGCAGGTGGTGGCGACCCCGTTATCGGGTGCATTGGGTTTTCCGTCGCAGATAACTTTGGGGCTGGCTTTTCCACCTCGCGTAACAGTAAAGCCGTCGGTGTCCGCGGCCACTGAAACGGTCGGACCATCGTACTTAAGCGTAGAGGGATCGAGTTTCCAAGAGCCATTCCATGGATTCTGCTGTGAGACGCAGGGCAGGGCGATCACTACCAATGATGCGAAGGCGCAGACAGTAGCACAACAATCTTTTGTCATGATTTACCTCGAAGATCAGATTTGTGGGCTTGCTCGGTTTCAGGGGAGAGGGAACGT
>Ga0157372_10004873_pt1 | contig 14266 bp, 14 predicted proteins | sample C55metaG_FD_115307 | JGI IMG/M metagenome (GOLD analysis project Ga0157372, IMG submission 115307) | Corn rhizosphere microbial communities from Kellogg Biological Station, Michigan, USA - C5-5 metaG | ecosystem: Host-associated > Plants > Roots > Rhizosphere > Soil | place: USA: Michigan... | reverse complement strand
TGATTGCGGAGCCTTGGCGATTATGTCGAATCGATTCGTATCCAGCCAGCTCGGCCCTCCCACTACCTTGTTGTCATCGTCCAGACCGTAGGCGGTTCGGATCAGGTCCACCATGCTGGCAGAACGGACCTCGTATCGGCCACCCCGAAGGACTCCACCTCGCATGAATGGATTTGTCGTCTTGGCGCTAACATGCACATCCGCCAGCTCAAAGGTGGTGGCTGGCGTCTGGGGGGATTGGCCGGATCCCGCACCAGACAGAAGTGCGACTAGGATCGTCGCTGATAGTGCGCGATTCATATCTCAACCTCCTGGGAAAGTTCAGGTTCTAGGTTGTTAGCATACTGATTTCCGTTGCATAAGTGCTTGGCAATCAGTGAGATATCCTTGGAACAGACGAGGTGACTGTTCGCTCGTGGGACACCGGTTCGCAAAACTGAAACAGGTGTTGGATGCTCAAAATGCTCGACTCAGTGGGACGCCGCTCAAGTATTCCAATAAAGATCGATGCGCATCTGCAGCAAGAGAAGTTCTCACAGCCGGAGGCTCGTCTGATGGGCGTCAAGCGGAGGATCAGGGAGTCGAGTTTGGCTCCTCTGCAGACCCGAGCCGGCCTCGAGTGGGAGCACACCAATCAAGTGCGTGAGCCTTCGTCGCGGGCTTCTTCGTCGGCTCTCTGAACTTCCTCTTCGGCTTGCAGCCAGTCGTCGAGTTCCGAGCCCGATTCGTTGCCTCGCTGTACGTAAAGCTCATAGGCCCTCCGCCGGATTCGTTCTTCGATGGGGAGTTCCTCGGTTACGCTTTTCTTTGCGCGTCCTGGTGCAGGCACCGGTGCACCTCCGGCCATGCCGGTATCACAGCAGGTGTCAGATGGGAAGGGCGGTCGGCATGGTGAAGCAGGTCACGAATTTGGCCTCGTGATCGGTGCGGATGCTTGCGGGATGGGATTGAGTTTGAGGTGGTGTGGGAGTATGCTTTTTCCGTCCTGAAAGGAGGGATATGTTATGGGCGCTAAAGCCACACCACAACCAGGATCGTTTCGTGACCCCGTCCTTGTGGATTCTAAACATTACACAGTGGAGCTGGAAAACGACCGAGTGCGTGTCCTCCGGGTCAAGTACGGTCCAGGAGAGAAGTCTGTTATGCACGGACATCCGGCGACAGTCGCGATCTTTCTCGGCGACGCCAGTTTCCGTTTTAAGTATCCAGACGGAAAAACCGAGGATGGCACTGCCACGGCCGGCCAAGTCATGCACTTTGATGCGTTGGAACATCTGCCGGAGAACACGGGTAAGAAGCCGTTTGAGGTGATCGCCGTGGAGTTGAAGCGCTGAATTGCCTGAAAATGGGCGCTAGACATCGGTCGGCGCTCCTCTGCGGGCGTATGCGCTAGCCAGGATCGGGATGGCATGGCTCCCGATATGTTGTAGGAGGTGAATTATGCGGATGCGGAAAATGCTTGTTTTTTCGAATCTGATCGGTGTATTGACGGTTGCTGTAGCTCTACTGGCTCAAACGGAGGGGCCTTGGTTTGGAACCTGGAAGCTCAATGTTGCCAAGTCCAAGTACAGTCCAGGTCCGGCGGCGAAAAGCCAGACTACTAAGCTCGAACCGTGGGAAGGCGGCTTCAAGAACACTACGGACGCGGTGACTGGTACGGGCGAGACACGGCACATTGAGTACACCGGCAAGTTCGACGGCAAGGATAACCTCGTCAAAGGGAATCCGGATGCCGACTCGAACACGTACACGCGGATCGATGACCACACGTACCAGGTGATTGCCAAGAAGGGCGGTAAGGCAACCGTAACTTCACGAATCGTCATTTCAGCGGATGGGAAGACCCGGACACAGACGCAGACCGGGAAGAACCCTCAAGGACAGACGGTCAACAATACGCTCGTCTTCGACCGGCAGTAAGGCGAGCGCACGTCAGCCATCACGGACTGCTTCCTGCTGGAATCTGTCGGGTCCGAATGCTCGCCCATACCGCCGCCGCGGGTGGGATCCGGCGCGATTATGTGCACTTCTCCGAGTAGAACGAGGATGAGCCGGCGCGCGTCCTCAGCGCTGGTAGTTTTGTGCACACTGCTTAGACCGCCGGCCGCGCACTCCGCGGATGACCCACCCCCGCAGACGAGTGCCGTAGCTCTCGATTCCTCTGCCGGGGAGGGATTTCAGTGGAAGCCCGCACTTCTGGAATCAGGCTTCTTCTTAGCGTTGCAGCATTCCGGCCGCATGGTACAAGCCAAGACCCGGCGCGGGCTTGGCGGCCCATTTTGGAGCGATTATTTTGACTCTGCGTCGAACATCCGTAGCTGGAACGACAGCGACAGTATTCTGACCAACTACTTCGGGCATCCTTGGATGGGAGCGATTACCGGATACATTCAGGTCTTTAATGACCCGCGGGGACGAACTGTGGAATTCGACGCTTCCTCCAAACAGTACTGGAAGAGCCGCCTGAAAGCCATGGCCTGGATCGCCGCGTACAGCACGCAATATGAGATTGGTCCGATCAGCGAGGCATCGATCGGCAACGTGGGCATGAAATCGCCGACGATGGCTGTGGTGGATCTGGTGGTGACCCCGGTTGGCGGATTCACCTGGATGCTGATCGAAGATTATGTTGATAAGCGATTCATCTCTCACTGGGAGCATGGAGCTTCGGTTAACAAAGGGCGCTTTTACCGGGTTGCCCTCAACCCAGGCCGGTCAATAGCGAATCTGCTCCGCTTCAAGCGCCCCTCATACCGCGACAACCGGCCCATTTGACACTCAGCGCCACCTTGTTTCGCGGAATCCGCTCCGCTAAAGGCGCCTCGTTCATGGCCGAATAGCTCGCTCTCCAGCAGGTTCTCCGGTAGCGCCGTACAGTTGATCTCGACCCACGACTTCGATCGTCGCTTGGAATAGTGACGAACCGTCCGCGCGACCACTCTGCGGGACCAATGCAATGCGGCAACCCTCGCGATCAAATGTCGGCCACTAAGTATAACCGGTTGTTACTTCTTGCAAGTGGCTCAACAGACGCCTCCAATCGGTAACGTTGTTTCTGGATCGTAGCTCTGCTAATTTTGATCGAAGCGTTTACTCCAGGAGGTTTTCTTGGCCCAAGGAACATTCGACTTTGACGACGAGCTACGATTCTCGCGCCGGGAGCTGATCGTAGGTGCGGCGTTCGTGCCTCTGGCGGCTCTCGTGGCGCAAGCTCAGGGAGTTCCTGCCGCCCTCACGCCGGCGCAGTTAAAGACCCTCGAGGCCTTTATCGACCGCCTCATTCCCTCAGACGAACTCGGTCCCGGAGCGGTCGCGGCAGGTGCACAAGTTTACATCGACCGCGTTTTGGCAGGTCCAAACGCCAACGAAAAAGGACAGTTCCTGCAAGGTTTAGAAGCAGTGGACGCTTACGCGAAGCGCACGCAGGGCGGACCTCTTGCGGAACTTTCCCCGGAAAAGCGCGACCAGATTCTGAAAGCCATCGACGATGGCACGGCGCTAGGCCTTCCTCAAGGCCGCAATTTCTTCAACCGCGCGAGGCGGCTGACGCTGGAGGGCATGTTCGGAGATCCCTACTATGGCGGTAACCAAGGTTTCGCCGGCTGGGACCTGATCCGCTATCCTGGCCCACGTTCCGCCGTCGACGCCGAAATGCAGCGGATGGACAAGGCCCCGGCACCCTACCGCCGCTCTGCTTGGGGCCCCCAATACAAGTAGAGGCGAGCATGGCGACTACTTTAAAGCAGGTCGATGTAGCTGTGATCGGACTGGGTGCGGCGGGCGGCGTGGCGGTTCTGCCGCTTGCCCGCGCAGGTCTCAAAATTGCAGGTATCGAAGCAGGCACGTGGATGGATCCGCATAAGGATTTTCACGCGGACGAAGTTTTTAACAATGTCCGCAGGCTGGTGACGAGTTCCCCAAAAGCGCAGAGGGAGATCCCGACCGTGCGCACGGGCCCTGGTGAGAAGGGCGTGCAGGCCGCTGCACATCCGATGATGAACGCAGTCGGAGGAACGTCGATCCACTACTGGGCGCAAAGCTGGCGGCTGAAGCCCTGGGATTTCCGTACGCGTTCAGAAGTGATTCGCCGCTACGGAGCAAATGCTATTCCTGCCGGGACCACTCTCGAAGACTGGCCGATCACCTACGATGAACTAGCTCCGTTCTACGAAAGGATCGAGGACGAAGTCGGCGTCTCTGGCGCCGCTGGAAATATTCAAGGCAAGCTGACGGGCGTTGGAAATCCCTTCGAAGGCCCCCGCGACAAAGAGTATCCTATGCCTCCGCTGCGGGGTTCCGGATTCACGGATCATATGGCGGATGCGGCGAAAACACTCGGGTGGAAACCGTTCGCGCCTCCAGCGGCGATCAACTCGCAACCGCGCAAGGGACGTGGGTCCTGCGTTTATCACGGGTATTGCGCCACGGGTGGATGCCACGTCAGCGCAAAGAACTCGACGGCCGTAACCACGATTCCCGAAGCGCAAAGAACCAAGAATCTGACCATCTTCGATCATGCGCACGTGACGCGCATCGAAACCGACTCCAACGGGCGCACCACCGGAGTGCGCTACATCCGCAACCGGCAAGAATACTTTCAGCCAGCGAAGGTCGTGCTGCTTGCGGGTTATACCTACGAAAACTCGCGCTTGTTGTTGCTCTCGAAATCGAAGGCATATCCTAAGGGCCTGTCCAACAATCATGGACAAGTGGGCCGCCATTACTTCGGGCATTGGGGGACGAACGTTACGGCGCTCTTCCCCTCAGATATCAACATCTGGTACGGGCTCCCGGCACAAGGCACGACTTGCGACGAGTGGGCGGACGATCATTTCGACCATGCTGGTATGGGCTTCGTGGGCGGATCGAGTCTCCACGTTTACACTGAGCGCCACCCGATTGACGCCGCCGCGATGAATACGTTTGGCCGCGCGCCCAGCTGGGGCTCGGCTTGGAAAAAGTTCATCCACGACGCTGCAGCTCGCCAGGCCCAGACGTATCTGCAGACGAACACGTTTCCGTACGAGACACTTTACCTGGATTTGGATGATGACATCCGAGATCCTCTAGGTGATCCGGTATGCCGCATCAACACCGGTAGTATGCGCGAGAGCGAAAGGCGGTCGGTCTTACACGCGCAAGGCAAAATGGAAGAATGGTACCGCGCCGCTGGAGCCATTGAAATATTCAAGCCGCCACCTGCCGTGCCCGGCGTTTCGACGCACGCCTACGGCGGCACGCGCATGGGCGATAACCCCGATACCAACGTAGTCAACCGCTGGGGGTTCTCGCATGAATCGCCCAATCTCGGGATTCTGGGCGCATCGGTGATGGGCACCAGTGGCGCGAGAAACCCAACGCTGACGGCCCAAGCACTCGCGTGGCGAACAGCCGATTATCTTGCGAAGAACTGGAAGTCAATTTCGGTCTAACCCATTCGGTAAGAGGCTCAAACCCGTTGATGCCGCTCCCAGTGGTTCACCCGAGACGGCAGGAACGGTAGCCGAACCGAAATACATGCCGCGGATGATTGTTCCCGAATCGTCAGCCAATCTTCAGTACTTTTTGCGGATCGGCGGCGGAGGATAGTGTACGGATGCGCCGTCATCCAGGATCTATCTAGCCGCGCGACGCTAGGCCGCCTGCGGCTTGAAACGGTTATCGTTGGCAGTTGATGGTGCACTTGTCGTGGCCGGAACCCCAAGGGATTCCTGACTAATGACATTGGAAGATTGTCTCCAAAGCCTCCCGTCTCGGGCGAGTTGATATAAACTAACCTCGAATCGTCCAGGGAAGGCGACATGAACATCCGCAAACTCCTCGATTGGCGCAAGCTCCTCATCTATTCGCATCGATGGCTGGGAATCGCCATCACGGTCATGTTCCTGGTCTGGACGCTCTCAGGCGTGGTCCTTATGTATTACGGCCACCCGCAAATCACTACCGGGGAGCGCCTGTTTCGGCTGGAGCCCATCGATTTCTCGGCCGCGACCGTGACGCCGGCTGAGGCGGCGGCGAAGGCAGGCATCAAGCCTTATCGCGTGCGGCTGTCCATGTATAACGGCCGGCCGGTGTACCGGATGACGCGGGTCAGCATCGGCAATTGGTCCGCGGTCTATGCGGACACCGGCGAAGTCCTTCCCCGCATGAGCCGCGAGCAGGCCTTGAAGTGGATGAAACAATTCGTTCCCGAGTACGCCTCCACCATGACCTACGACGCCTATCTGGAGAGCCCGGACGAGTTCACGCGGATTCCCACACTGGCAGGGTATGTTCCACTGCATCGCATCGCGATGAACGATCCGGCGGGCACCGAGTACTACGTCTCCGAGAAGAGCAGCGACATTGTTCAGAAAACGGACCGGAGGGGCCGCATTCTCGCTATTTCCGGCTACGTTCTTCACAACCTCTTCTTCTTTCGACAACGTACTTGGTGGACACCATTGCTGGATTTCATCGCCTGGACCGCCATGCTCATGGTGGTGACCGGCATCGTCGTCGGAATCTGGCGCGTGGCGCTCAAGCCACGATTCCGTCACAAAGGCGTTCTGTCCTACACACCCTACTCCGGTTGGATGAAGTGGCATCACTATGCCGGACTGGTCTTTGGGTTGTTTTCCATCTCGTGGATCCTGAGCGGGATGATCCCCATCAGCACGTTCCCGATTCTCGGGTGGACCGAGGTTTCAAAGCGCGTCGAAAGCAACGGCGAGGGGTTCATCATGGGGAATCCCACGGTTTCTCCCCGATCAACGATGACGAAGGACATGGCGCGCGCCATCACGGGCGGCCCCTTGAACTTGCAGCCGCTCCAGATAGAAAACGTGCGGGAGGCCATCGGGCACATCCAGGAAAGGTTCGCTCCGAAAGAGGTGGAACTTATCCAGTTTAGAGGCGAGCCCTACTTCCTCGCCTACCAGCCGCCCACAACCAAAGAAGAAGCCGAGCACTGGACCACGAACAACGCGATCAACTCCGTAAATCTCCCGCAGGATAACCCGCACCTGTTCGTTTCCATTAATCATCCGGAGAACGGGGTGCTGACGTCGTTCAGCAAGGAAGTGATGGAACAAGCGTCCCGTGAAGCGATGCCGAATGTTCCCGTCATCGAGAGCGATTGGCTGACGAATTACGACGACTACTATCACCAGACGACCACGTCATTCGAACTGGGCCGGCACAAGCCGGCGTACGTGCTGCCGGTGCTGCGCGTGCGCTACAACGACAAAGATCAGACCTGGCTGTATTTCACGCCGTCTCTCGCCCAAATGGTTAAGTTCGACAAGCTCGATCGTGCGAACCGATGGGTTTATTACGGTCTGCATGTGATGGACTGGCCGGGCCTGTTCAATCGCCGGCCGTTGTGGGACATCGTGACGATCGCATTGATGGGAGGTCTTGCGGCGATAAGTATCACGACGCTGTTGCCAGCCCTCCGCCGGCTGAAGCGGCACGCGGTTCATGGCTGGAAATCGGCGTTCGCGCCGAAAAAGGTGCGGACTACGCCAAGCCCGGAATTGGCTATGTCCGACCGCGATCGCATTGCCGGAGACTGACAGTCGCCTTCGGAGAGATTGATCTCTCGCAGTAGACATTCTACTTATGCCACGCCAGGAACCTTGCCGGAACCATATCGAACTGCTGCGGGGAACCCTCGACATCCTGATTCCGAGAACGCTTCAACGGGGGCCTCAACACGGCCAGGGGGATTTCCTTGGTCATCCGAGCCAACTCGGGAGAACTGCTAAAGGTTGAAACCGGCTCACTCTATCCCGCGCTTCACCGCCTGGAGCTGCCTGTGGAGCTTCAATTGTTTGGTGCGGCAGCAGGGTTGTCGGCCAGCATCCTTTATTTGCTGGTATCGCTGGTGCAACTCCTCCTTTCCCCCCTTTGAAAGGATTCCGTTCACGTCTTCCTACATGCCGGCCAGCAAGCTAAGCTTGCCGTGATTTGAGGGTTCAAGCGTTCTCCAGCAACGGATGCTTCTCGCGCGGGAGTGAGTGAATCCTGGTGATCCCGTTAGAATACATATTATGTCCTCGCAAGCAACCGCAGTTCCGGATCCCGGCCGCATTTTTGAGACTCTCTGCGCTTTCCAGCAAACGGAGGCCCTGAAGGGAGCCGTCGAGCTCGATATTTTCACGCACATTACCGAGGGCGCATCGAGCGTCGCTGAGATTGCCCAGCGCGCGCACGCGTCGGAGCGGGGAATCCGCATCTTGTGCGACTACCTGACGATTCAAGGGTTTCTCGGTAAAACAGACGGCCGTTACTCCAATTCCCCCACCGCGGAAGTGTTCTTGAACAAGCGCTCGCCCGCGTATATCGGCTCGATGGCCACGTTTCTGGCGCACCCGCGGCTCATGGAATGCTTCCACGACATGGCGGGATCCGTGCGCAAAGGCGGCACAGTGTCGCAGGGAACTCTCGCGCCTGAGGATCCGGTGTGGGTGGAATTTGCACGATCCATGGCGCCCTTCATGACCATGACGGCCGAAGCCGTGGCGAGGATTGTGGCGCTGCCCGGAGCAGTTCAGAAGGTGCTGGATATTTCGGCGGGCCACGGTTTGTACGGACTCATGGTGGCCAAGGCGAATCCCTCGGCGCAAATTTACGCATCTGACTGGGCCAACGTGTTAGAAGTAGCGCGCGAGAATGCGGCCAAGTTCGGGCTCACAGAGCGCTTCCACACGATTCCGGGGAGCGCATTCGACTCCGACCTCGGCTCGGGTTACGACCTGGTGCTCGTGCCCAATTTCCTGCATCACTTTGACCCGCCCACTTGCGTCAGGTTTCTACGGAAACTACGCGCCGCGATGAAACCGGGGGCAGTGCTGGCGATCGTGGAGTTCGTCCCCAATGAAGATCGTATCTCACCGCCGATGGCGGCGGCCTTCAGCCTCCAGATGTTGGGTGGCACCGACGCGGGCGACGCCTACACCTTTCGTGAATTCAGCGAGATGGTAAGCGAAGCCGGTTTTAGGGACAGCCAGCAGGAGCCGCTTGTACCCACGCCCCAAACGCTGATCTCAGCGAAAGCATAAACCTTCCTGGCGGCTGATCTCTCTGTTGCTAGGCATGAGTATGCACTCACGGCTAGGACGAGAGCTTTCCGCCTGGCTACTCGTTCCCACCCGACCGATAGCCCGCTAGGGTGATGATCGTACGACTCCTCTTGGCAGTTTCTGCGGGATTCTTACCTTAACGAGCTTTTTTACCGGGAGGATCGTCGTGCGTTCCAGAGTTTCTATTTCCAAAAGCACACCAAAGCGCCTTATTTAGCGCTCAAATTATGTAGCCGCGACGCGGGCGCATTTGGCCCTTAGAATGCTCCTAACGGATTGGACGGCGGTCAGAGGCTGGAGGCCACTGACGATGGGCAAGCTTGCGCGGGTGCTGAGAAGTGGGATTTTCCCAGGAATCCAGACCATCCTGATTGTAGAACCGGACCCCGTCCTTCGCCACCTTGAAGAAAACGCTCTCTCGCGAAAATATAAGATCGTACAAACCTCTAGTCCAGAAGAAGCGGTCCGGGGCGCCGCACGTCACAGGACTGATTTGGATTTGCTGCTTACTGCAGTGCGGTTTCCACACATGGATGGATGGGAACTCACGGAGCTGCTTAAGCTCGACTATCCGAATTTGAAGGCTATCTACGTGTCGGCTTCCAGAGACACGAGCAAAGCGCGCCCCTACCCACGCTCCGTCATTGTGCTGGAGAAGGACGGGTTCAGCGCGGGCCTTCTCCTACAGACCGTTCATGACACCCTCGAAGCTTCAACCCAAAACCAGGGCACAGTCCGAGACAAGACTGATTCGCTATTTTCGTTACACCGGTGGGCGAAGCCGCCGATTTGAAAATGCGGAGAGTTGCATTGTTCATCCTGCGGCCGCCGCTCGGGTTGTAAAATGAAGAATTCGGGCATAGGGATCGGTTGAGCCTTGGCGCGTACACCCTTACTCAGCCTCGTTCAGTCGTTAGCGCGAGACTTTGCACAAGCGGAAGCTTCCGGCAAATCCGTGCAAGCGGTGCGGGCGGCACGCTTCAGCCGCCGCGAGTTCCTTCGCGAAACCGGCATCGCCGTGGCAGCTGCATCACTGCCCGCATGGGCGGGACAGGCTGTTCCCAAAGCCACTCCACGAATCGCCATAATCGGTGGCGGCATCGCAGGTTTGACCGCGGCGCTCACGCTGCAGGATGCCGGTGTCTTCGCGACCATCTACGAAGCCTCGGGGCGCACGGGTGGCCGCATGCATTCCGACACGACCACCTGGCAGAACCGGCAGGTAACGGAACATTGCGGTGAGCTGATCGATCCGACGCACGACACGATTCTCGATCTGGCCAAACGGTTCAAGATCCCGGTTGTAGATGTCAGCCGCGCGGAGCCTCCGCAATCCACAGAAACCTACTATTTCTTCGGGCAGCGTTATCCGCGCGATCAGGCCATTGAGGATTTCAAGCCGGTCTACCAGGCCGTGAAACGGGATCTGAACGCGGCCGGGTACCCCACTCTTTATTCCAGTGCCTCTCGGGCCGCCGAGATGCTGGATCAAATGAGCCTCTTCGAGTGGATCAACCAGCGCGTCGCTGGTGGGCATGATTCTGCCATGGGTCAGCTTCTCGACATTGCCTACAGCCTTGAATATGGGGGCGAAACGACGCAGCAGAGTGCCTTGAACCTCATCTATCTGCTGGGCTATCAACCTGTGCGTGCCTTCGAGCGTTCCGCCGAACAGTACCATATGGTCGGAGGCAACGAAGCTCTGCCCCGCGCCATCGCCGCCACGCTTCCGGCCGGCAGTATTCGATTGAATACGGCGCTGACCGCCATCGCGCGGAATGAAGACCGCACCTTTAGACTCTCCTTCGACAGCAGCGGGCAACCCAGCACGGTTATCGCGGATCGCGTAATTCTAACGTTGCCTTTCTCCGTTCTGCGGCGTCTGGATTACAGTGCCGCGGGCTTCAATGACAGAAAGACGATCGCTATCCAGGAACTCGGGTATGGCACGAATGCGAAATTGCATCTGCAATTCCGCACTCGGTTGTGGAATCGGAGTGGCCCCTGGGGAATCGGGAACGGATCCAGCTTTGCCGATACGGGGTTTCAACACACCTGGGATGCGACGCGCGCTCAAAGCGGGGACACCGGAATTCTGGTGGATTACACCGGCGGAAAGATAGGCTCCAACTTTGCCGGCGATCTGAACGATCCCGAAACGATTCGGAACTACGCGGGGCAATTCCTCCGCCAGCTTGAGCCCATCTTCCCAGGTATCGCCGCGGAATGGAATGGCCTGGCCACCTTGGATGTTCCCGCCCGTGTTCCTACGATGCTGGGATCGTATGCCTACTGGAAACCCGGCCAATATACGCGCTTTGCCGGCGCCGAGCGGGAACGCTCGGGCAATTGCCACTTCGCCGGAGAACATTGCTCGATCGACTTCCAGGGCTATATGGAAGGCGGAGCCCAGGAAGGCGCCCGCGCCGCCAATGAAATCCTCGCCGATCTTAAAGCTGGCATCGTGTAGGTCCGCAATCTCGCGAAAACAACTACCGATATCGCGTGATAACTGTCAAATCCCAGAACCTTACTTATCCCAGGATGAGCAGCGTCTCTGGAATTCGTTGGTCGATGGAGAGGGAAGAGTCGCTTCGGTTGACGCCTGATCTCTGCGTGGCCATAATCGAGCATGATTCGCTTGGTCAAACTAGGACTTATTTGGTAGTTCTTGAGCAGACCCCGATGACGATACTCAAGACGTTGGCAATGTTGAGTTCGCTCGCCCGCAGCTTGTTGCTTTTTCTATGAAAAAACCACAACCCGCCATTACATTCATGTGAGCGGCGATCCCATGTCTACGCCGGTGCGGATTGTTGCGCCGTTCTTGAGCCTGCGGAGCTGGGATCCAAAGCCAGTATCGCTACGAAATGACGAGCTGGCGGGCGGCGGCCCCTCGGCCAGCCGAGCCTTAACTAAAGGCCAACCGGGCCGAATTGGTTGCTAAGTTGCAGTCATCGAGTCGGGCCTACTTAACTCTTTGCATTTGATGGCCGCGCCGGGAGCTTCGGTAAGAAGATGGCACCAGACCGGAAAATCTTTCTATGTATTGGCAGGGCGATCTGTTTCCTGGCTCTATCCGGACTTAGCGCCCAAACGCCGCCTGAAACGTCTAAACCGGAGGAGAAAGAGGCCCTTGCGCAGGATCCGTTGAATCGTCTGTCGCCCCAGAGTTCAGTGGTCTCCTTTCTGGAGACCTGCCGATCGGGCAACTTTGAGCGCGCTGCACGGTACCTCAATCTCGATCAGCTGCCCCACGGCCAGCGGTTGAATGACGGTCCTCGGCTGGCTCAGCAACTTGGGCGCCTCCTGGATCGGGACGCGGAGTTCGATGTTGCCGCTCTCAGCAAAGATTCCCGGGGCGATCTCTCGGACGGTCTTCCGGAGGATCGCGAACGCGTCGGATCCTGGGATGTGAAAGGCAAGACGCTGGAGCTCCAACTCGAAAGGCGCTCCCGGCGTGCCGGCCTTGCCGTGTGGACGTTTTCTTCGGACAGCGTGGACCTGATCCCTCAGCTAGTACAGATGACCAGCGATTCCACGATTGAGCGCTATATCCCAACAAGTCTCGTAGCCTGGAACGTCGCCGGAACCCCTGTATGGCGGTGGATCGCCCTGGCGCTCCTCATTATGGTGGTCGTCGCGATGTCCAGAAAACTCTCGCACTTGGCGATCTTCCTTTTGCGGCCTCTGGCCGGGACGCTTGGCCGCAAGATCGAAAGGTCAAGGCTGGATGCCCTCGCCAGTCCTGTTCAGCTCCTGCTGGCCGGCGTATTCTTGCGCGCCGGCGTGGAATGGGTTGGTCCGCCCGCGCTTCTACGCCTTTACCTGGCACGATCCTGCACGCTGTTGATCGTATGCGGCGCGGCTTGGCTCCTCGCGACGATAGTGGATCTGATCGTCGGACATATCCGCCTGAAACTGGAATCCCGCCATAGTACTTTCTCCCGGTCGGCGTTGCCGCTGGTTTCTCGCGTGGTGAAGATCACGATTTTCGTGTTTGCCGTGACCGTTGTGATGGCCAGTTGGGGATATAACACCAATACGATTCTGGCCGGGGTGGGAATCGGCGGAGTTGCGATTGCTTTGGCCGCACAAAAGACCATTGAGAACTTGTTTGGGGGAGTCGCCGTAGTGAGCGACCGGCCTGTGACTGTCGGCGATTTCTGCAAATTTGGAGAGCGCGTAGGAACGGTTGAAGATATCGGACTACGTTCAACCAGAGTGAGAACCCTCGACCGGACTTTGGTCTCCATCCCCAACTCCGAGTTCTCTTCCATGGTGCTCGAAAACTTCTCCCGTCGCGACAAAGTATGGTTCCATCCAACGTTTAACCTTCGACGAGATACCGAGCCGGACCAAGTCCGGAGAATTTTGGAATCGATCCGCCACATTCTGACGGAGCATCCCAAAGTAGAGGTAGGCGCTATGCCTGTGCGCTTCGTGGGTGCGGGCTCATATTCGCTGGATATCGAGGTTTTCGCCTATATCCGGACCACGGACTATGATGAATACCTTCAGTTCCAGCAGGACTTGCTCCTGCACATCATGGACGCGATTAGCGCGGCCGGTACGGCTCTCGCCATTCCCACGCAAGCCAGTATTTCCTATTCGGACGTCTCAAATCACCATGAGCAAGGTAGCACGAGGGAGTTGGAAGGCGCGCACAACCTATCCTAAACATCTCACGCCTGGCTCATGTGCAAGAACAAAGTGAGGTATCGCCTCAGGTTGCCGGTAATCAGGAAATTCTCGCGGACGTGCTCGTAACCCTGCTCGCCCAGGCGGCGCGCGATATCCGGATGAGAGAGTAGAAACCGGATCTGGTAGGCGGTCCCTTCCACGGAATGGGCCAGCAAGCCAGTATGCTTGTGAATAACCTGAGTCGGAATGCCGCCCACGGCCGACGCGACCACAGGCTTTTTCTTCCATAGGGCCTCAGCTACCGTCAGGCCGAATCCTTCGCGCAGGCTCTTCTGGATCATGATCGTCGAGGCGCGCTGCAATGCGTTCACCTCCAGCGGAGCTGCCGCCGGCAACTCAAGCACATGGACATCGGGATCGCCGGCCGCCTCCTGCCGGACTTCTTCCAGCACCGCTCCGCCTTCCGGATCGTCCGAAGCGCCGCCGCCGGCCAGCACCAGCTGGCAATCGTGATAGCGCTTCACGATGCGATAGGCGCGCACGACGCCGACCGGGTC
>Ga0157372_10004871_pt1 | contig 14267 bp, 11 predicted proteins | sample C55metaG_FD_115307 | JGI IMG/M metagenome (GOLD analysis project Ga0157372, IMG submission 115307) | Corn rhizosphere microbial communities from Kellogg Biological Station, Michigan, USA - C5-5 metaG | ecosystem: Host-associated > Plants > Roots > Rhizosphere > Soil | place: USA: Michigan... | reverse complement strand
CCGCTCAATGTCTTTTTTGACGCCGCAGCCGTCGTGCAGCTGTAGCGCCCGTGTAAGGTGTTCCATCGCATCCAAAGCCCTGCCCGCATCGCGCAGCACGTACCCGGTGATTTTGTGCAGCTTTGCGCGCACCTGATCGGGCATGTCTGCAGATTTCATCAGCTCAAGCGTTGCCAGCAGCGGCCCGGTATCAACCGGCGCTTTCAGCGTCCAGGCGCGTGTCGCCGCGTCGGCCACCTCTTCGGCCAGCAGGTAGGCGGTCGCGTCGCGCTTAAAGCCGGGCGGCGGTACTAATCCGTACTGAAGCGCGTACCGGGCAATTTCCAGCGCGCCAGGCACGTCGCCCGCGTCCAGCCGCCAGATCATGACGGTCATCAGTACGGCGTCCTGCGCGCCGGTGCCTTTGGCCAGCACGCCCGCCACCCAGGGCAGATACTCCGGCAGCATCTGCCGCTTGAGTTCGGCCTTGCGCTCCTGCGAGCGTACTTTTTTCAGGCGGCGCTTGTCGTCGTTGAGCTTAAGCAGCATCAGCTCGTAGCCGTTGGCGTGGCGCAGCGGGTTGCTGGCCTGCTGCGAGGCCGCTTCCGCCTGCTGGCGCATAAGGTGACGTCGGGCAGGGCTTAACATGCGTTATGCCTCCGGCGTTGCCGCGTCAGTTTCAGTTTTCGCCGCGGCTACCGGCGCATCGGACAGGGTGATTTTTTCAATCAGGCAGCCCGCCGCGTAATCCTCCACCACGTAGTCCTCGTTGATGGACTCGTAGTTTTCGATGCGGTCGCGCTTCGCCACCTCGTCGATCATGCGGCGGTGCGTGCCTTCCTGAAAATAAATCGACAGGTTGTCCAGGCGGGTAATCAGCATCGCGTCCGCCGGGAAGTACGGCACGCGCACGGCGGGCAGGTTGCCGATACGCTTCTGGCTCACAATCAGATCGCCCGCCAGCGCCTCGGTGTTGGCCTGCACCTGGTTAACCAGCGGGAAATACTTGTCGGCCAGCAGCTGACGACCGCAGACAACAACCAGCTCCGGGTCTTCCTGATACCACGGCTCGATTAGGGTGTTGGTTGCATCCATCACCACGGCGTCAAGGTTGGCGTAGGTGCGGCCTTTACCGATCAGCACGCCGTCGGTCACGGTGCCGTCTTCCGCCGTGGTTTTGTTCATCACGCGCTCCGGCGCGTCGTTGCGGTACTTCTGCAGCCAGCCAACCGCCACGTCCTGCAGCATCGGATTTTTGGCGCGGTTGGAGGTTTTGGCGCGCGACACGCCGTTAAAGCCGATCATGATGCGGTCGAGCGACTGGCGCTTGATAATGGCGTCACGCAGGCGGGCCTGAAAATCTTCATAGCGCGCCCACAGGTCAAGCGTGTTGTAGCGGATATGAAAGTCGTAGTTAACCTGCACGCACTCGTAGCCGGTGCTGTCCAGCGCGGAGAAGTCGGCGGTTTCACGTTCGTCGCCGCCCGCCGTGTCGGTGGTGCTGGCAATCGAGCCGGACACGCCGATCCCGATTTTCTCGCCCTTCATTTCGGACACCGGCACGATGTTAATGCGCGTTAAGAAGTCCGACGACTCCTGCACGCGGTTCATCAGCGTTTGCGTCACCGCTGGCTCAACGGTGAATTTCTTGTTCATGTCGCCGGTTTCGACGTTGTTCAGCTCCGCCAGGCGGGTCATGAAAGCGTTAAATTTAAAGCGGGTGTTCTGGCGCATTTGCGCTCCTGTATTCAGTTAAATGTTTTAATCAGCGGCCAATCTGCACGCCGGGAATCAGCAGTCGGTCTGCACGCTGGCGGTGCTGTCGCCGCCGGTCGAAGCCGGGCGACGGGAAAAGCCGCCGTCTGTTTTCGCAAGCTGTGCCTGCAGCGCGGTAAACGCGGTGCGGTCTTCCCCGGCCTGCAGCTCCAGCGCGTCGAGCCGTTCGGTTAAAGCGACTTCCAGCGCCGACAGGTTTTGCGCCTGCGCCTCGCCGTTCTGCTGCACCTGCTCGGCTACGGCGGTCACGGCCGCGCTGACGTCCGCAAACTGCAGATCGGCGCCTTTTTTCTTCGCGGAGAACATCGCGGTAACGCGGGCCAGCAGCGACGGCACCGGATCGGCCTCTTCGGTAAACTCGATCAGCGTTTCTTCAGCGGCGGTAAACAGGTTGTCTTTGTGCTGCTTGCGGGACGCCAGCGGATTGGCTGACGCCGTGGCGCTGAAACTCAGGATTTCGGTGCCGAGGCTCGCCGGGTCGTCGGTGACGGCCAGGCCAATCAGGTACGCCTCGCCGGTGTCGGCAAACTTCGGATTGACCTCGATGGAGGTATAAATTTTCTGGCGGGCTTTGGTCAGCTCAACCAGCTCCGGCGTCGGGCTGATTTCACCGTACAGCGCCAGCTTGCCCTTGAGCGGGCCGTCCACGATTTCTTCCGCGCTCAGGGCGGTAACGTCGCCATAGCGGCGAAACGGGCTGTCGGGCGTGTAGCCCTTGATGTGTTCCATGTTGATGCGCGCGCCGTACATCGCCGGGTCATAGTTCGCCGCCATCTGCGAAATCCAGTCGCGGGAAATCCCGCGGCCGTCGGTGGTTGCGCCTTCCACTGCGATACGAAAACGCTTTGCTTTAGTTGCCATCAATCAGGCTCCGGTTGTGGGTTCGTTCAGGTCGGGGCCAGTTTCACCGCCACGGGCCATCCGCTCAACGAAAGCCAGCCCGCTCAGCGACCAGCAAACAGGGACAGCGGGCGCGCCTTTTTGCGCCCCGGTAGCCTTGTCTGCATGAACATACAAACCACCATCAGCGATCCGCGCCGTCAGGCTGCGCTGCTTTACTGGCAGGGATATTCCGTGCGCCAGATTGCGGAGACGCTCGGCCAGAAAACACCGACCGTGCAGAGCTGGAAGCTGCGCGACGCGTGGGAAGATATCGCGCCCATCAGTCGCGTCGAGGCCAGCATGGAGGCGCGGTTAATTCAGCTCATCATGAAAGAGGTAAAAGGCAACGGGGATTACAAGGAGATAGACGCGCTGGGTCGTCAGATTGAACGGCTGGCCCGCGTCGAGCGTTACCGCAGTTCGGGCAACGAGGCCGACCTTAATCCGAACGTACGCAACCGCAACAAGGGCGAGCGCCAGCCGGTAATTAAAAACGTCTTCAGCGACGAGCAGACCAGCAAGCTTACCGGCCTGTTTATGGATAACTGCTTTGAATATCAGCTTAACTGGCACCGGGCCGGGCTGGCTCACCGCATCCGCAACATTCTGAAGTCTCGCCAGATCGGCGCGACGTTTTACTTTGCCCGCGAGGCGCTGATTGATGCGCTGACCACCGGTCGCAACCAGATTTTTCTGTCGGCCAGCAAGGCGCAGGCGCACGTTTTCAAAAACTACATCATCGACTTTGCCCGGCAGGTTGACGTTGACCTGAAGGGCGATCCGATTGTGCTGCCGAACGGCGCGCGCCTGATTTTCCTGGGGACGAACGTGCGCACCGCGCAGAGCTATACCGGCAACCTCTATCTGGATGAATATTTCTGGATACCGAAGTTTCAGGAGCTGCGCAAGGTCGCCAGCGGCATGTCGCTGCATAAGAAGTGGCGCACGACGTACTTTTCCACGCCGTCGAGCCTGTCGCACAGCGCCTATCCGTTCTGGTCGGGCGAGCTGTTTAACAAGGGCCGCCGCAGCAAGGACGACCGCATCGAGCTGGATTTATCGCACTCGCATCTGGCAAAAGGCGCGCTGTGCGGCGACGGACAGTGGCGGCAGATTGTCACCGTTGAGGATGCGCTGACCGGCGGCTGTAACCTGTTTGACCTGGACCAGCTGTCGCTTGAATACAGCCCCTCGGAATATCAGAACCTGCTGATGTGTGAGTTTGTGGACGACGAGGCCAGCGTGTTCCCGTTTGCCGAGCTGCAGACCTGCATGATCGACAGCCTGGAAGAATGGACGGACTTTAACCCTTACGCACTGCGCCCGTTCGATTACCGCCCGGTATGGATTGGCTATGACCCGTCGCACACCGGCGACAGCGCGGGCTGTGCCGTGATTGCGCCGCCGCTGGTTGCGGGCGGCAAGTTTCGCGTGCTGGAACATCACCAGTGGCGCGGCATGGACTTTGCCGCGCAGGCAAAATCCATTGAGGACTTAACCAAAAAATACACCGTGGAATATATCGGCGTGGACGCCACCGGCATCGGCCAGGGCGTTTTTCAGCTCGTCCGCCAGTTTTACCCGGCGGCCCGCGAGATCCGCTACTCGCCGGAAGTCAAAACCGGCATGGTGCTGAAGGCCAAAGACACCATCGGCAGCGGCCGCCTGGAGTACGACGCGGGCAGCACCGATATCACGCAATCCTTTATGGCGATCCGCAAGACCATGACCGCCAGCGGCAACCGCTCAACCTACGAGGCGAGCCGCAGCGAGGACGCCAGCCTCGCCGACGTCGCGTGGGCAATCATGCACGCGCTGTTAAACGAACCGCTTACCGCTGCCAGCGGCGGCGCTAACCCTTCAATTCTGGAATTTTACTGATGAACAAACGCAGCCGTAAGGCATTCAAAGCAGCACCAACGGCACCGCAGCAGGTTGAAGCGTTTACCTTTGGCGAACCGACGCCGGTAATGGATAAGCGGGATATTCTGGATTACGCCGAATGCATCGGAAACGGGCGCTGGTACGAGCCGCCGGTCAGCTTTCACGGGCTGGCGAAGAGCCTGCGTTCGGCGGTGCATCACAGCTCGCCGATTTACGTTAAGCGCAACATTCTGGCCTCAACCTTTATCCCGCATCCGATGTTAAGCCAGCAGGAGTTCAGCAAGTTTGCGCTGGATTATCTAGTGTTCGGGAATGCCTTTGCCGAGCTGCGGCGCAACAGCCTCGGCAAGCCGTTCAGGCTGGAAACCACCCCGGCAAAGTTTACGCGTAAGGGCTTTAAAGAGGGTGAATACTGGTTTGTGAACGACTGGAAAGAGCCGCACCAGTTTGCAGCCGGCAGCGTGTTTCATCTGATCGAACCGGACATTAATCAAGAGCTTTACGGCCTGCCGGAATACCTCAGCGCGCTTAACTCCGCCTGGCTCAACGAGGCGGCCACGCTGTTCCGCCGCAAGTATTACCAGAACGGCGCACATGCAGGTTACATCCTGTATATGACCGATGCGGCGCAGAGTTCCAGCGATGTGGATCGGATGCGGCAGGCAATGCGCGACACGAAAGGCCTGGGCAACTTCCGTAACCTGTTTATGTATGCGCCGAACGGCAAGCCTGACGGGATTAAAATCCTGCCGCTCAGCGAGGTGGCAACGAAAGATGATTTCTTTAACATTAAAAAAGCCAGCCGCGACGACCTGTTAAGCGCGCACCGCGTGCCGCCGCAGATGATGGGGATTATCCCGGACAACTCCGGCGGGTTCGGGGATGCGGTGAAGGCATCGCAGGTGTTTGTCAGGAACGAGCTGACGCCGCTGCAGGAGAGGATGAAGGAAGTAAATGAGTGGATGGGTGAAGAGGTGATCGCGTTTCGAAATTATTCGCTATTAAGTGATGTAATAAACTGAGTATCGTATGCTTTAAATAAAAAAATGGCCTAATAGATTCAGGTATCAGGCCATATTTAAATTTCACAGCCGATTAACGGTTAGAGGGGGATGCTGGCCTTAGCTAACTCAAGGAACTGCACATTTTCACCATGCAGTTCTTATCACTGTGAAAATTATCCAGATATATATTCCAAGAGTTCAGCTGCGGCTGCATTTTTCATAACCCTAGCTCTAGCGGGGCCTACACCATATATCTTTTCAATTAGACTTTCCTCAGTATAATTATGTAAGTTTTCTATTGTCTTTATTTCAACAGATTTTAATTTATTCTTCTGCCATGGAGTGAGCGCCACCAATACGTCTATCGGTCTTTGTAACAATGACCTTAAAGACTCTTCATATTGTAATTCATCTCTTTTGAGAAGCTTTTCGCTCCCCGCGTATGCTATATGATTTTTACCAAACTCAGGGAATTTTTTAATTGATAAGTTTTTATAAAATTCTTTAGATTCAGCCTGAGGATTGCTTTCTAACGAGAGCATACATCCATACTTTATCTCATATCTTACACCGAGTTCAGACCTCGTTGCTCTTACCGAGCTGTCTACTTTCCTAATAATCCCTGTGTATGTCAGAAGTCTCAATGCCTCTTTAACCGATTCAGGGGCATCTTTATGAATCCAAAAGTATATAGTCGATTCATCTGTACCTTTTTCTTTCCTAGAGTTATTATATTCTTCAACCCGAGGAATGACTGATTTTTCCAAAAAATCCCTCCCCCAATCAATTACTGCTCGATGCCCTCTATATTTCTCGCCTAAGTCAGTATGCTCAGACCATATTTGACTGCGATAAAATGATTTCATTATAACATTTACGCCACTAGCGTTTAATCTGGGAAGATCCTGTATCGTTCTCAATAACATCCTTGGATTTCCACCAGAAGCGAGAGCCAATGTATTGAATAACTCTCTTTGTCTTTCAATATCATTCCTTAGATTTTCATCAGATTGCTTGAATACTATATCTTTAAAATACTGAAGATAGTCTGGATCAGAAATACTTCTTTCAAGTCTCTTATAAACGCAATCGTGAATAGGTTCAAAAGAGTCCCCAAAATGTGTTACGCCGGGATAAATAGCCGCATTACATGTGATATATGGTGAACGTAGGTCTTTGAATAAACTAAAGAACTGGCGCTGCTGCTCAGGTCTGAAAACGTGTGCAGCCTCATCGAAGAAGAAAATTATTCTGTCAAGATTATTTTCCTCACATATGGTTTGTATTGCTTCTTTAACATCCTCGATATCAGGTAATGCTGAGATATTAACCGATGTTTTCCCTTTGTAAGAATCTTCAAAAAGGTTAACTATCTCTTTTAAACTGGAGTCAACTCGATCATCAGTATTATTTATATCATTGCTCAAAAGATTCGCAGTGAGGCTTGAGACAATAAAGCCCTTCTTTCTAAGCTTATTAAGTAAATATTTTAACGTTTTTGCCATCATCCAATGGTAAAATTGGAGATCGTCTTCAGTAGATATTAGGGAACTCATATTAAATGGGACGAATACCGTAACACATGAATTATCGTCAGCCTCTAGTTCCAGTTCAGCTACCCGCATTAGGAATGATTTACCTGTTCCCCGAGATCCTTCCAAAAGACATGGTTCATTTGACTTTAATATGTCCAGAATCCCTCTGTCAGCAGCATTAACAACCGATAGAGATAAAATATCTGACTGTTTTATACTTTCTGTTCTGAGATAAAACTCACTCATTTTTCCTCCTATGCTCTTCCGAATAATTCTCTAATTTTAGATATATGGCTAAATTCTTCTGGTAAAAATTGTAACGATTCTCGTTCTGATTCATCGAATGATTTAGCATATCTGCATACAGCAGAAAATAAAATGGTTTCGGATACAATCCTATAAAAGTCACAATAACGGTCAAAAAAATCTTCTTTGTATACTAGCTTAATACCACCATCTATCCATGTCTCATTATTTCCATGTACATATTCAGAAAGTTTTCTATAAACAATTATAGCTTTTGATCGATAGCTTTCAACCTCATCAACCAAGTCACTATAAAAGGCTTTAGAAAATCGCTTAGATAATACTCCATTGTCTTCATCTATTAGCTTCGACCATTTAATATCCATTCGACCATCAAGCCATTCGTGCAACTCCAACTTACTAGCTGAGAAATATATAGCAGCCAAACCCATTTCAAGAGCAAGTCTCAGTGATGAAAAGGCTTGTCGATATAATCCTAATATCAAATTATAATTGGATAATTCTAACTGGGTACTGACTGTTTCAAGAATTATTTTTTCTTGCGGGTCATGTATAAATCCTGAAAACTCATAGACACAAGAAGATAAGTGGTGTAGCTTACCAAGCTTATCTTTTTGTAAGATTGATTGGTTAAATACTGTTTGAGATTCAGTATTTAATTGCGTAAAATAATCCTGTATATCCATTATTTAAATCACCTCCCCCTACAATCAATATAGTGAATAACCAACTTCTTTAAGCTAAGTATAATAATCTTATTTTATTATAAAATTACAACAAAATAGGAAAAAAGAAGTAAATTACGTGGGCCATTTTAACAAATACTGCAGACATAACCTGTTATCTTCTAACTATTCGTAAATTACTACTGTGATAAATACCCGTTTTTAGCATAATGTATACCTGTAACAGTACCATCTGACAGCTACGAGCAGGAATCGCATATGTAGCCTAGCAATCAAAAATAGCTGTCATGTTAAAAAAAGCCATTAATACATATCAGCATAATGACTAATGAGACTTAGTTCAAGCAATTAGTGTGACATTAGCGTAGTTCTATCAGATAGATAAAAATCTACAGATAATATAATTTATGTTTTTGGACTGCTTTTTTTCAATCGAAAAATAAGTGCACATTGTTAACACCTCTTTTAAGAAGAGGGATTAGCTTACTATTTTTATATGTAATCCTGCAAAATATGGACGATCCACCGCGGCTCCTCAATCATCAAGGACTTATCAACCTCAATATTTTCTATGCGCTTATTATACGTCCGAATCAATCTAGCCAAGCCTTCACGAATTTTATCCCCATCGTAAATTGAGATTTCCTCAATATTATTACCAATAAAGGTTTCTGCTGCCAGAACTGAAATCTGTTCAGACATGCTCACGTTATCAGCCATTTGACGTGCAGCGAGGACCTTACTTTCAAGAGTAAGTATAATCGGCCTGTAACCTGCTCTTTTATTTTCTATACATCGGGAAATTAATTTTTCCATAGGGGCTGTAGTAACATGGAAAGCAGTCGTACCTACTTGAAAATCGCCCTCACGGTCAGTATGTAAATCGGCCGCATTTGCCCTGTCCATGCCAATCTTTTCGTCTGGAAAACGTAACTGTAATTTAGCACCAATAAGATGCTGTAAAACTGCGCCTGTCGGTTTGTCAGAACGTTCCGCTGCAGCTTTAAGTATATCATTGACCACAGCTGAGATAGGTTTAGTGTGGTCAATATCAACAGCTATTCTTTGTTTATCAAAATAATCGATCCGTACGCATTTCGTGAAAAAAGCTTCAAGCTGAAATGAAATATCAGAAGTATTAACAGGCTCGCTCCCATAAACTTGAGTGCTGTTTAATACGTCTCGGAATGCGGCTGCAAGATAGATTGTGCCTCTGGATGTCCGGCCCCCCTCTCGTGTAAAAAGCCTGGTTTCACCATGTAATTCCAAGATCTTTGAAATGGTAGATCCGCTGAGGCCCCGCACCTGACTCTTTCCATCACTATATAACCGGTCGTCACTGATGGGAATACCGTCAGCCATCATGCGGGATACAATTAATCCCGCATTCATGACATTAGTATTCATTGAGCCATTTTTAGCTCGCTCACTTTCATACCATTTTTTTGCCGCCTTCAAATATGCTTCAGTATAGCTAAGATTACACATTCACTTTTATTCCCTGTGTTTTTTCTGCCGCTTTAAGATGAGGGATAATCATGTGCTTGGCTACCCACCCGACAACCGGCACAGCAACAGCATCCCCGAAACCGTATTGAATATGCGAATCACGTAAATTATCAAGTGTATACCAGCCTGCCCCCATTAGACGTGCATACTCAAGCCCCGTCATCCACCGGACTTTAAGCATACCTTGGCCCATTATTACAACTGCTTGCTTTGAAGAACCGCCACGGGCAGTACGGAGGCAGCCGGCAATATCTTCAGCTCTCATTTCCCATACAGGGATTCCATTACGTGTCCGACGATATGCTGTTCGGGCAGTTATGCTGGGAAGGTCAACAAAATGCTCTAATCTTTCACGTTGGACAGGTGCCATAGAATCTTTGAAGTAGGCGACTTTTTCATCAGCCCACCAACGCGCATCATCATCAGAAATTTTTTCGATTTCGAGTGTCAGCCCATGGCTCAGTAAGTCCGGAGCTTTAGGCAGTGGCATCATGAAACTACGGACTTCCGGATCTTTATGAAGCCATGAAAGCCAGTCAGGTCTCAGGCATGTATCCTGTTCACCACCATCAATAGGAGATTTTGCCCCAATAAGGAAAAGTCGAGGCCGAGACTGAGGAACAAAACGCCGGGCGTCTAGAGTAATAGCGTCAACTGCATAACCTAATGCGTTGAACTCTTTCGCTGCAGTCCTTAGGTCTTCTCTATTATGTGATGAGGCGAGACCAATGACGTTTTCAAGTACAATCACTTCAGGCTTACGTTCATTCATACCCGCAATTAAGTCTGTAAACCCAAAAAAAGCTGAAGATTCGCGCCCTCCCCTCAAGCCGACTCGTTTGCCAGCAAGACTTAAATCTGTACAAGGAGAAGAGGCCCATGCTACATCAGCGGCAGGTAAATCTTCGCTTTTAAGGGAGTGAATGTCCGCTAGCAAAAGCTCGTGAGATTTCCAATGCCCTTCATACATCGACTTTTTATTCAGGTCATAGTCATTTGCCCACACAGTTTTGATCCCTGCTAGCTCCATCCCAGCTCTGGCCAGACCTATACCAGCAAAAAATTCCAAAGAGGTCCATTCGGTCTCGCGCCGGATTGGTATTATGTTCACTCAGTTTCTCCTGTATTCATTCGCTCATCATCCCATAAAGTTCTCGAAAAGGCACTGCCTAGCAAACATCCTTAGATTCATTTTAGGAGAGCTATTTCGTTCTGCTGGCCCGTTTTCGCTGTATACAATTGTGACTGTCGATATGCTGCTGAGAAAAACAGCGCATACATGTTTACCCCCTCCGCGCGCAATGCTATCCCCGCCACGCCTGCCCGCTTTGTGCATCACTTTTAATGCAGTTGCATGACCCAGCCGGATTCGCGCCAGCTCTGGCCTTCAACGGGATCCTCAGAAGAGATCGGAGCATGCAAAACCATGCACCTGATGCATGCATGGCTGCTTACCCGTTTTGCTGACAGTCACCTGAGATTATTTTTGACAAGGCACGGTCGAAAATGCGACCGAAAAATTTCCATCTGAAAGCGTGTTGTTGGCTGCTATCTCGGCGATCAGGTTTAGCGCGATTTCTCTGTCCCGCTCTTTACACATCCCTTCCGTTGTCAGCCTGGCTATAAATTCTACACGTTCAAGCGTTACACGCTCTTGCAACTCGTTATCCACATTCCCCCCATCTTTACTGTGTTTTTATACAGTACCACAACCTCAAATCGTAGCGTAAGAAAATTCTCATGCCAAATATCAATTTTTATCTTACTGATTAAAATGGCTTTTCATCCATTAGACGAGCCAGCCGCTTCTACCTTTGGTGCCGGATAATCTCGGCATCAATGTTTACATCTACTCCAGCGCATTCTTTGCCCTGCCCTTATCTGTTAGGCGGTTGAATCTGCTTAACAGGCTTTCAGCATCAATACGCTTTTTCGGCCTAAAAAGCTCCCCCCCGGCAGAGCTGCGGAACCATTGCCCGTTGATTTTGGTTTCTGTACCGCTGATAAGGCGCGTGGCGACCGCCCGGCTGATGGTTTCGCGAGTGATATCGCGTATCTGACCGATCACGTTGTCGCATGCTGCCTCTGTTTTGTCAGACCGGCACAGCCGAAGATGCCTTTTTTCCGGTATATCAGCCCTTACCTTGGCTAACATCCGCCGCCGTTCCTTACGGCTCAGTGCTGAAAGGTCACGATCACCAATACTTTCCGTCCGTTTCGAATCTTCGGATCTCAAACCTTCCGTACAGTTATTGACAGAACTCCGAGAGGACGCGGACGCGTCCTTAAAATCAACGGCCAGGTCAACGGCGCGTTTCGGCACAATCTTCCATTGTGCGAGGCGGGTTAAAATCGGGGTATCTTCACCAACTGAAGTGGCGTAAACGCCTTTAATGCGCACGGTTTCCTCGCCGTACTCGTTGCAGTCTTCGCTTGCCTGATACCATGTGCGCACGGCCAGATCGTCACGCTTTACGAACGGGCCGCCCTGGGCATTGACGTATTCCGCCCAGTCGCCCGCGTCTGCAGCATCATGCGCGGCGGCAAACTCAACGCTTAAACCCTGAGCCGTTTCGCTGTCGGCCATGCGGCGCAGCTCACGATAAACCGTTACCGGCGCACCGCCGACAAACTGGAACTGGCGGATGTGCCAGCGCGCCGCCCAGGCAGACACGGCGGGCGCGGTTTCCTTCAGCTCTTTGCCGCTTTCGTCGTCCAGCTCGCCGTCGAGCGCGTAGCCGTCGATGTTTTTGGAAATGTACTTAGCCACATAGCCGGTCGCGCTGCCTTTCTCCGGATCGATAGCCTCAGCATGAAAGCGGGCCTTTCTGGCTTTGTCCGTAGTTAGTTCGTAGCTGTCCTGCTGATACGCATAATAGCGGATCACCTGACGCACGCGCTGCACGTCTTCCGGGCGCATAAACATCAGCATATGCCAGTGTGGCGTACCGTCATGATGCGGCTCGGCCACGCGAATGCCGAAAATGCGGATCTCTTCCCGGTGCAGTTTGGCGCGGACTTTCTGCCAGACGTTGCAGAGATAGCGCTGCGTTTCCGCCGGGCTGGCACCGCTCCATTTGCGGTTGCGATAGCCGGTCTTGATTGTGGCGTGATAGCGGGCGGGCGCGGTCAGCGTATAGAAATCGCCGACAAAGCCCATATCGGTGCAGATATTTTCAAAGCCACGGATGCGGGTCATCAGCTCGCAGCGACGAATCGCCGGGTTCGCCACGCTGCCATCGTATTTTTCAATCAGGCTGATGCGGTTGCCTTCCTCGTCTTCCAGCTCCATGCCCTTGAGGAATTCACGTGTGCGACGCTTTTGCTCGCGCCACTCGTTTACAGTCATGGTGCTGGCGTAAGGGGTATGTTTTTTACTGACGTTTGCGAGCGCTATTTGCAGGTGCTCGCGCCATGAGGCAGCCACGCGGCGCAGGCGTCCTTTCCACCATTTTTCGGTCTGCATACGCATAATCGCAGGCGTCACGTCTTCCGGGCAGAAAATACGCGAGGTAACTTTTTCCCACAGTGGCGGGATCTGCTTCAGTTCGCGGGTGATAGCCGCTGCCGTCATGTAAATCCGGTGCGTGTATTTATAGTCTGATTCATTCTCAGACTGGCCGTGCGCCTGCACCATTTCCGCCAGGATAAAGCTGGCGATATCCCCGGCCAGTAAATCCACGTCGGCACGGGCCAGATCCGGAAGGCGGTTAAAGCGGTTCATCAGCTCCCACAGCGTACCCGCCGCACCGGCGGCCCCGGTTTTATCAGAGGCGTTACCGGTAAGCAGCGTAAAGGTGCCGGCGCTCATTTCTCCGAGGCGATACTGCGAGCTGACGCTTTCAACGCGTGGCACTGTGCGCTCAACGAATGTTTTCGTTAAGTACGCATTGGCACGGGCTGTACCGTGAGTTTTTTCCAGCTCACTGGTGCGGCGCTTGACGTCGAGCTGTACGAGCGTCGGCTGCTTCTCCAGTAAATCCTGCGCATGCGACAAAGCCGCAATCATTCGACTGCGGCTGTGCTCCTCTTCATAGGTGCGATAAGGGCTGGCAATTGCTTCCCGTGGAGCGTTCCACGGGTAAGCGTATTCCTGCATCATTGCGCGCTGACCTGACGGTATCTGCTTTGCAGCTCGTCCATTTCCTGACAGGTCACGCAGCGGGTAACGCCCTGGACGGCGCGGCGGCGCGCTTCGGGGATTGGTGCGTCGCAGTCTTCACAAAAAGAAGCGCTGACCGTTACCGGGCGATAAATCACTTGGGCGATATTACGTGCCAGCATTTCGTCAGTGCGCAGCTGTACCAGATCCATAGAGTCGGCCATCAGTGCAGCTCCTGCGCCTGATTTTGATACTTTTCGGCCTCTTGAGTTAGGAGTTCAGCAGCTTCCGTATGATGTAATTCACCACTACGGATTTTCCAGGCAAGTACAATCAGGCGGGAAACCATTACTTCGGCACGGGCACGACGCTCTTCCATTCGGGCATCGTTTAGCATCGTATTTAACGGTAGATCGTAACCTTCAACTTTCACTTCTTCTGAATAATTTTTCATTCTCGATTTCCTGTATTAGGGCAAAGCGATGCCCGACGGGTTGACGTCATTTATTTAAAAAGGGTGATTAGTTGGGCAGAGTCATTCTCTTGGGAAATAAGCTCACAACTGCACGAAAATGGTTCATCGCACGGATAAGCGCGCTTCTTTCATCAGTGGTCAGCTCACTGAAATCAAGCTCATGCCGCT
>Ga0157372_10004870_pt1 | contig 14268 bp, 12 predicted proteins | sample C55metaG_FD_115307 | JGI IMG/M metagenome (GOLD analysis project Ga0157372, IMG submission 115307) | Corn rhizosphere microbial communities from Kellogg Biological Station, Michigan, USA - C5-5 metaG | ecosystem: Host-associated > Plants > Roots > Rhizosphere > Soil | place: USA: Michigan... | reverse complement strand
GTGATGAACACCAAAGACAAGGTGCCGTTCTTCGTCAACCGCTGCGCGGAGATGGGGATCGACGTGCTGCCGCCCGACGTCAACTCCTCCGACCACTCCTTCGTCGTCTCCGAGAAAGCGATCCGCTTCGGCCTCGACGCGGTCAAGAACGTCGGCCACGCGGCGGTCGAGGCGATCGTCCGCGCTCGCGAGGAGAAGCCGATCGAGTCGATCTGGGACTTCTGCGAACGGGTCGACAGCCGCGCCGTCAACAAACGCGCGATCGAATGCCTGGTCAAGTGCGGCGCCCTCGATTCGACCGGCGCTTCGCGCAAAGGGATGCTGGAGGCGCTGCCCTCGGCGCAGTCGGCGGGCCAGAAGGCGCAGGAGGACGCGCAGCTGGGACAGGGCTCGATCTTCGACTTCGGCGACGACGCCGGCGGCGACTCGGCGGTCCCGCAGGCGCACCACCGACCGCCGATCTCCGCCGCCGAGTTCGACCGGGCCGAGATGCTGGCGATGGAGAAGGAGGTGCTCGGCACCTACCTCTCCTCGCATCCGCTGACCGAAGTGGGCCCGGCGCTGCGGGCGCGGGTCGACTGCAGCCTCGCCCAGCTCGGTGGCAAACCCGACGGCGCCTGGGTGACGGTCGGTGGGATCGTCGTCGAGTGCAAGAAGATCCGCACCAAGAGCGGCAACCAGATGATGTTCGCCACCCTCGACGACGTCGAGGGCCAGGTCGAGATGCTGGTCTTCAAGGCGGACCAGTCGGAGAGCGCCGAGGTGATCCAGCCCGACGCAATCGTCCTCGTCCGCGGCCGCCTCGACCACAAGGACCGCGGCGAGACCAAGCTCGTCGTCCAGGAGGCGCAGCGTTTCGAACCCGACGAGGCGGAGATCGCCGGCGCGGCGAAGAAGGTGACGGCGCTGCCCTCGGGGCCGCTGCAGGTCTCGATCGACCTCGCCAAGCTGGGGAAGCCGGGCCTGATGGAGGACCTTAAATCGCTCTTCGAGGACCACAAAGGCGATGCCCACGTCCACCTGGTCATGCAGACCAGCGACGGTGAGAAGAAACTGAAGATCGGCGAGGACTACCGCGTCCAGGTCTCGCCTCACCTCCGCTACGAACTCGGGCAGCTTCTAGGTCCCGACGCGATCGCGGCCTGAGACACCTCGAACCGCTTGGTTCCGGGGTCCCGCATCCCTAAGCTTTGCCGATGACCGCAACGCGTACGACCGTCGGCGAGTGCCGCCAGTGCCGCTCCTTCTGCGACAAGATGGTCGAGCCGCGCGGCTGCATCGAGCTCGGCTGCAAGTTCCTCTACAGCTACGTCGATCGGCTTACCGGCGCGCAGTACGTCGGCTGCATGCAGGAGGTCTACGGCGCGGAGGTCGACCTCGCCGCGGTGCTGGAGCCGGGCGGCTTCGGTGGCGTCAAGATGACCGGCGAGCCGCTGCCGCACTGCCAGTTCTCGGTCGAGCGCGCCTACGAGGGCGAGGGCGGGTCCTACGGCTGCGTCAACCGCCGCTTCTTCGACTGCACCGACGAGGGCAGTGAGGGCCTCCGCGCGTTCGATCTGCGCGACGTTTGACGCGACACCATTCTGTGTAGAATTCGCCCTCATGGCTGATTCCTCCGTCGCCGACGTCGACGCGAACGCGCTGCTCGACGAGGCCAACTCCACGTCCGAGGCTCCCGGCGAACCGAAGTTCACCCTCGAGCTCAACCAAGACCAGAAGGACATCCGCGAGTGGGTGCACGGCTTCGCCGAGGGCGTCGTCCGCCCCGCCGCCGAGGAGTGGGACGAGCGCGAGGAAACGCCGTGGCCGGTGATCCAGGAGGCAGCCAAGATCGGCCTCTACAGCTTCGAAGCGATGGGTCAGTTCTGGGCCGACGAGACCGGGCTGACGCTGCCCATCGCCAACGAGGAGCTCTTCTGGGGCGACGCCGGCATCGGCATGGCGATCATGGGCACCGCGCTCGCCGTCGCCGCGATCTTCGGGCAGGGAACCCCGGAGCAGATGGGGGAGTGGATCCCGCAATGCTTCGGCACTCCGGACGACGTCAAGCTCGGCGCCTTCTGCGCCTCTGAGCCTGACGCGGGGTCCGACGTCTCCGGCATCCGCACCTCCGCCAAATACGACGAGGCCAAGGACGAATGGGTGCTCAACGGCCAGAAGGCCTGGGCGACCAACGGCGGTATCGCCAACGTCCACGTCATCATCGCCTCGGTCGACCGCGAGCTCGGCTCGCGCGGCCACGCCGCCTTCGTCATCCCGCCCGGAACCAAGGGCTGTGAGCAGGGCGCCAAGGTGAAGAAGCACGGCCTCCGCGCTTCCCACACCGCCGACGTCCACCTCGACGACTGCCGCGTCCCGGGCTCCTGCCTGCTGGGCGGCAAAGAGAAGCTCGACGAACGCCTCGCCCGCGTCCGCGAAGGCAAAAAATCGAAATCCCAGGCGGCGATGCAGACCTTCGAGGCAAGCCGGCCGACGGTCGGCGCCCAGGCGCTCGGCATCGCCCGAGCCGCCTACGAGTACGCGCTCGACTACGCCAAAGAGCGCGAACAGTTCGGCAAGAAGATCGTCGAGAACCAGGCGATCGCCTTCGACCTGGCGAACATGAAGCTTGAGATCGACGCCGCCCGGCTGCTCGTCTGGCGCGCCGCCTGGATGGGTCGCCAAGGCCACAAATTCGAAAACGCCGAGGGCTCGATGTCGAAGCTGAAGGCCGGCGAGGTCGCCGTCTGGGTGACCGAGCGGGCGATCCAGATCCTCGGCGGCAACGGCTACACCCGCGAGTTCCCGGTCGAGCGGATGCACCGCGACTCGAAGATCTACACGATCTTCGAGGGCACCTCCGAGATCCAGCGCCTGGTCATCTCACGCGCGATCTCCGGCTTCCACATCAAATAGAGACTTACGGCGGGAGAAAACAAGGGCCGGCTTCAGGGGAGCCGGCCCTTGTCGCCTGCTTCAAAGGTTGGCGGTGGAGAGGGACGGGTGCCCCTCTCCCTTCCTGGGTTCCTCGCCTCTAAGTGGCCGTCTCTCGCCGAGTGGTCTGTGCGAGGAACAGGACGCCGGGCGGGAGAGGGGCACCCGTCCCCCCTCGCGATAGCTGGAGGAGACGGAAGGACTGGCGCCTCCTCCCTGGTGAGAACGTAGTTGTCTCCGCTATGCGGGAAGAAGTGCGTTCTCACCTATTTGCTGCGGCGTTTGAGCCCTTCCCGTCTTAGGCGCTTGGCGGCGGTGACTTCGGCTTTGGATGAGCCTTTCTTTTCTGGGCCGGGGGTCTCGAGGGTGGCGGGGAGGCCCTCGAAGCGGGGCTCGGAGAGGAAGGCGGAGAGGCCGCGTCTGCCCATCTCGCCTTTGCCGATGTTGGCGTGGCGGTCGAGGTGGGCGCCGAGGGGGACGGCGGCGTCGTTGACGTGGACGGCACCGAGGCGGTCGAGGCCGACCTTGGCGTCGGCTTCGTCGAGAACCTCGCCGAGGTGGGCCTCGTCGGTGATGTCGTAGCCCTGGACGAAGAGGTGGCAGGAGTCGAGGCAGAGGCCGAGGCGCTCGCCGCTCCCGGCCAGCTCGATCAGCTGGGCGGTCTCGTCGAAGTTGCGGCCGAGGAGGCCTTTGTGGCCGGCGGTCTGCTCGATCAGCAGCCTGCAGCGGTCGGTCCGTTTCAGCGCCTCGGCGATCACTTTCCCCGCCCGTTTCATCGACGGCCCGTGCGGCTCGCCTTTCTGCGCGCCCGGATGGAGGACGACGCCGGCCGCCCCGATCCCGTCGCCGATCGCCAGGGCGTGCGTCAGCGAGGTCAGCGACTTCTTCCGCAGCTCTTTGTCTTTGGTCGCGCAGTTGATCAGGTAGACGGCGTGGATGATCACCGCTTCGACCGGCGAGGCGTCCATCGCCTCGCGGAAGGCGGCGAAATCGTCCTCGCCGTATTTCGTCGGCCGCCACATCCGCGGGCTCTGGTGGAAGATCTGGATCGATTCGCAGCCGCGTTCCCTCCCGCGCTCGATCGCGTTCGGCAGGCCGCCGCCGGTCGACACATGGGCCCCGATCAGCACCGGGGCATCCTATGGGTAGCGCCGTCTCATTCCGTTCCTTTGATCCCGCATACGTGCGGCGCGTTGCGGACGTCGAGCAGGAAACCGTCGTCGGAGCGGCCCATGTTTTCGCCGGTGGCGAAGTGATGGACCAGCGCATAGAGCGAAGGCCGGTTGCCCACGTCGAAGCTGTACTTGAAGTCGCCGATGACGACGTGCTCGACGGCTTCGACGGGAATCACCTGGATGCGGCCTTCGTAGCTGCGCGTCGGGTTGCCGCGGCGCTGGCTGCAGGTGGCGAGGAAGACGCCTTCGCTGGTGCGCCCGAGGTAGGCGCCGTCGATCGGTCCGTCTTCCTTGGTCATCACTTCGGCGTGATCGAAGGTCACCGGCGGCGTCGCCAGGTAGGGGACGATCACCAGATTCAGCGCCATCGCCAGGATCAGCGCCGGCGGCAGCAATTCCCTGGCGCTGCGCGGACCGGGAGCAGGGGGAGAGCGCCGATAGCGGTGGAAGAGCACGAGCAGCGCCAGGAGCACCAGCACGGTGATGCCGAGGGCGATCGCCATGTAGGCGACAGCCACGACGACCACCGCCAGGGCCAGGAGGAACCGCAGGAACTGGAACCACTCGCTCTCCGCCGCTTTCGCCCTGAGCTTCTCCAGCCTCGATGGCATGCGGCCGGAGAGGTCTATTGCCGCAATCGCGAGGCCGACGAGCACGAAAGCGAGCAGCACCCAGCCGGCCCCTTCGCCGTCGTAGAGGTCGAGGCAGGGGGGCGCCAGCAGCGAGATCAGCGTCAGCCCGGCGATCAGCGCGCGCAGGAGGACCAGGATCACGTAGGAGACGAGCTCCCTCTGGTCGCGTTCTTCCTGGTGGTCGAGATGGCGCGCCCCTTTCCAGATCCCCCAGACGACGCCGCCGGCCAGCCCGAGGAGGAGCAGCTCGAACAGCAGCACCTTGATCCCGGCCGCCAGCAGCGCGCGGTCCTGGAAGGCGACGGTGGCGTTGTCGGCGGGGAGGCGGGCGGCGTAGATGCGAAGCCAGAAGATCGTGCCGCCGAGCAGGTAGACGTAGGCGGTGAGGCCGACGACCCCCGCCGCCAGCGTCGCCCCGGTCTGCACCAGGGGCAGCCAGCCGGCGGCCTGTTTCTCGTCGGTACCCGTCGGGTTCACGAAGATCGACCCTGACCGATCTGGGGTCGCTGCGCAACCTCTGGGCGGCGCTGTGGAAACATGGCCGCCGTGCCGGACAACGTTCGACTTCGCTTCGCTCCCTCGCCGACCGGCGCCCTGCACATCGGCGGCGCGAGGACGGCGCTCTACAACTGGCTCGCCGCCCGGCACGACGGGGGAGAGCTGGTGCTGCGGATCGAGGACACCGACCGCGAGCGCTCGACCCAGGAGAACTGGGACCAGATCATCGACGCGATGGAGTGGCTCGAGCTCGACTGGGACGTCGGGCCGGTCTCACAAGCGGGGCGGGCGGACCGCCATGCCGAGGCGCTGCAGCAGCTGCTCGGCTCCGGCCACGCCTACCGCGACCACGCCACCGGCAAGGACGTAGAGGCTTGGAAGGCCGAGCACGGCGCCGGCAGCGGCTACCGCGGCACGCCCACCGACGATTCGACCGCGGCGATCCGCCTGCGGGTGCCGGACGAGGGCGAGACCGTCGTTCACGACCTGATCCGCGGCCCTGTCTCCTTCCCCAACGCCAGCTACGACGACTTCGTCATCGCCCGCGCCGACGGCTCGGTCCTCTACAACTTCGCGGTCGCCGTCGACGACGCCGAGATGGGCGTCACCGAGGTGGTCCGCGGCGACGACCACCTCCCGAACACGCCGAAGCAGCTGCTGGTCCTGGAGGCGCTCGGCTTCGAGCCGCCGCGCTACGCCCACCTGCCGCTCCTGCACGGCCCCGACGGCAAGAAGCTCTCCAAGCGCCACGGCGCCGCCTCGGTCCAGGAGCTGCGCGACTCCGGCTACCTGCCCGCCGCCGTCCGCAACTACCTGGCGCTGCTCGGCTGGGGGGCCGACGACGACACCACGATCATGTCGACCGAGGAGCTGGTCCGGCGCTTCCGGGTCGATGACGTCGGCAGATCGGCGGCGATCTTCGACGAGAAGAAGCTGCGCTGGCTGAACGGCCGCTTCATGCGGGAGATGCCGTTGGACGAGTACGTCGGGGCGGTTGCCCGGCATCTTGGCCGCGAGCCCGACGAGCAGCTGCGCGCCGCCTGCGCGATCGCCCAGGAGAAAGCGCAGACCCTGGAGGAGGTCTGGCCGCTGATCCGCTTCCTCTTCGAGCCGCCGGTCGACGACGAGAAGGCCTGGGGCAAGGTGATGAAGGAGGGGACGGGGGAGGTCCTCGCGGCGGTGGCCGACGTGCTCGCGGACGTCGAGCCCTTCCAGCCGGAGCCGATCGAGGCGGCGCTGGCGCCGTTGCTGGAGCGCTTCGACTTGAAGCCCGGCAAGCTCTACCAGCCGATCCGGGTGGCGATCACGGGAACTTCGATCTCACCGGGGATCTTCGAGTCCCTCGCCGCGCTGGGCAAGGACCGCTCGCTGGAGCGGATTCGTGCCGCCGCCGGCCGTCTCGCTGCGGCCTGACGCCTGAAAAGCCCCAGTTTTGGGGATTGGACAAGGGCCTTGGGCTAAACCTGAGGGCGCCTGCTGCCGATGTGGTGGCCAATGAGCGTCACCACTGCGCAGAGCAATGGCAAGGTGCCCCTGCACGAGAGCGCCAAAGCCGGATCCCGCGCCGCGCCTGCTCCCGGGAGCCGGTTGGCGGAGGCCTTCGAGGCCGTCGAGCGCTATCCGGTGCTGGTCGCGTCGCGCGAGCGGGTGATCGTCGCCGCCACGGCGGAGACTGCCCGCGCCGGCGACATCATCGAAGCCGTCGAGAGCGACGTCGCGCTGGCGATCTCGGTCCTGCGCCACGCCAACCGCGGCAGCCTGGGCGGCGGCGTGGCCGGCATCCCGGCTGCCGTCGAGCAGCTGAAGCCCGCCGGAGTCCTGGCGATCGCCGGCACCGCTCCGAGCTTCGACTTCTTCGAGCCCAGCAACGGCTGGGAGCTGAAGCCCGAGCGCTTCCGCGTCCACGCCCTGGCGACGCAGCGCGCCGCCGACCGCATCGGCCGTGTCGTCGGCTGGGCCGAACGCGACGAGCTGGTGGTGGCGTCCCTGCTCCACGACATCGGCCGCTTGGTGATCTCGCGCCTGCACCCCGGCTACAAGGTCTACTTCGACGCGGTCTCCCGCACGCCCGAGCAGCGCCTGCGCGAGGAACGCGAGCAGCTCGGGATCGATCATGCCCTCGTCGGCGGGGTCCTCGCCCGGCGCTGGAACCTGCCGCAGCGGATCGCGATCGCGATCGAGCGCCATCACTCCGACGACGCCGAGGGCCTGGCGGCGATGGTCGCGACCGCCGACATGGTCGCCCACTACTGCCAGGGCGAGGCGATCGCCCCCGAGCGTCTCCGCGGTGCCGCGGAGCGCTGCGGGCTCGGCAACGAGGCGCTGCGCGACCTCCTCTACGAGTTGCCTCTGCCGACCCAGGACGCGACCCGGATCAGCGAGCCCTGCCCGCTCTCCGCCCGCGAGCTCGACGTCCTCCGCCATCTCTCCGAGGGCATGGTCTACAAGCAGATCGCGACCGAGATGCACCTCTCGGTCTCGACCATCCGCACCCACCTCCACAACGTCTACGGCAAGATCGGGGCGGTCGACCGGGCCCAGGCCGTGTTGCTGGCCCGCGACCGCGGCTGGATCTGACGATGGCCGCGAGCCCGAACCCGGCGGCGCCGACCCGCGTCGCCCAGGAGGATCAGCGTCGGTCGAAGTGGCGCCGGCGTTCGCTCGTCCGCGTCCGTCGCCCGGCCTGGTCGCCCGAGCCTCGCCTCCGCAAGGGCTGAGCTAGTCGATAAGGCACTCGCGCACGGCGATCGCCACCGCGTGGGTGCGGTTGCGGGCGCCGAGGCGGGCGAGAGCGTTCTTGGTGTGGGTCTTCACCGTCTCCTCGCTGAGGTCCAGCTCCCGTGCCGCAACCATGGTCGACTCGCCGTCGGCCAGCCGCTGCAGGATCTCGCGCTGGCGGCGGGTCAGCTTGCCCCGGCTGCCTTTCGGAGGGACGGCCGGGTCGATGAATTTCTCCTGGGAGACAGCCGCGACGAGCGCCTGCCGCAGCTCCTTCGGGCCAGCGGTGCGGGCTACGTAGGCGCTGGCGCCCGCCTGCATGGCGGCGCTGACGAGGTGACGTTCGGGCAGCTCCCCGTGGGCGACTATCGCCAGTCCCGGTGCCGACCGCTGCATCAGCCTGATCGCTTCCGGGCCGGTGATCGAGCCGTCCCCGTTGCCGCGCCGGCGCATGTCGAGGATCGCCACGTCGAAGTCGCCGATGTCGCGCACCAGGTCGATCGCCTCGTCGCGGGTGGGCGCTTCGTGCACGACGAAGCTGTCTTCGATCGTCTCGCGGATCCCCAAACGGACGATCGGGTGACCGTCGATCACAAGGCAGTGGGGGAGCTGGCTCAGGACTGCTTCCGATCACTCATCGATGGACGAGGGCGCGAGCTTGGCCTCCCGGCGCCCAATTGGGCCGATCCTAGCCCAGGGTGGGAGGTGTGCGGTAGAAAGTCAGGGTGATCTCAGTTACTTCGAAGTCGCGATACGCGGTAGTTGCGCTCGCGGAGCTGGCCCGGGCCGGCGAGCGGCCGGTTCCGATCAAAGAGCTGGCAGAAAGGAGAGAGATCCCTGAGCAATTTCTCGAGCAACTCTTCTCCACCCTGCGTCGCTCGGGCCTCCTGACCAGCCACCGCGGCATGCGCGGCGGCTACACCCTGGCGCGCCCGGCGGAAGAGATCACCGTGCTCGACGTGGTCCAGGCGCTCGACGGCAAGGTCGGCGCCGAGGCCGACGAGGCCGGCGGCATCTGGGCGGAGGGGGTCACCGCCCTGCGCAAAGTCTTCGCCCAGACGACGATCGCCGAAGTCGCCCGCCGCGAGGCCGAAGAGTCCGGCAGCGGCATGTATTTCATCTGAGTTCGTTGCAGGGGGGAGAGATGACCATGGCTGCGCCCTTAGGTTGGGGTGGGTCAGCCGAATCCCGAAGCCATCGCCTGGTACGTCGAAGAGGCTCAGCGACTGCTGGAGGACCAGCAGCGCAGGGCCGAGTCTCTGAGAACGCGAGGGGCTCAGATAGCCGGGTTCGGAGCAGCTGTTTTGGCCTTGATCGCCGGTAACGCAGCGACGATCCTCGCAGCAGGTGAGGGACCGGCGCGAGTGTTGATCGGATCGATGCTTTTCGCCAGCGGTGTCTCTCTGGTGGCTGCGGTTGCGATAGCCATCTGGGGTGTGATGCGGCCATTTCCATTTGCGGCGCTGGGCGCTGACGAGATCACTGTCTATAGGACTGAGCGCTTTCTCACCGAGCCCGATCTCTGGCGTGTCCACCTGCGGTCTCTAGATGCCTTGGAGAAGGTGACTCGCGAGGCGCAGGAAGACGCAAATGCCGCCACCGCAGCCATTACCACCTCCTTGTATGCACTCCTCATCGGGCTTGGTTTTTCGCTGATATCGCTTGGTACGCTCATCGCCGAGCTGATGGCCAAGCGTCCCGACCCAGACTCCCTGCTGCCCCCGCCGGATGTACCGCTCGATCAGACCTCGGCTTATTTCGACTGGGAGGGGCACGAGCCGGCTTCAGCGGAGAGACGAGAAGCTTGGGACTTCCGGCTGATGCGTTTCCTGGCGGGCGGATGGCGACGTAAGCGGCGTCGGTCCGGTTAGAGCTGCTGCTTGATGAAGATCGGAGCTGAGGCCTCAGCCGTCGTCGGCAACACGCCGATGGTGCAGCTCGACCGGCTGGGGGAGGGGCTGGGCGGGCAGGTGTGCGCGAAGTTGGAGTACTTCAACCCCGGCGGGTCGGTGAAGGACCGGATCGGGGTGGCGATGATCGACGCCGCCGAAGAAGAGGGGCTGATCAAGGCGGGGCGCTCGGTGGTGGTGGAGCCGACGAGCGGCAATACCGGCATCGCCCTGGCGATGGTCTGCGCGGCGCGGGGATATGAGTTGATCCTGACCCTGCCGGAGGGGATGAGCCGGGAGCGCGGCAAGCTGCTGCGCGCCTACGGCGCCGAGGTGCGGGAGACGCCGTCGCTGGGCGGGATGAGCGAGGCGGTGGCGCTGGCGGAGGAGATCCGCGACCAGCGCAAGGGCTTCATGCCGATGCAGTTCTCCAACCCCGCCAACCCGGAGGTCCACCGCCGCACCACCGCTGAGGAGATCTGGAGCGACACCGACGGCCGGATCGGTGCCTTCGTCACCGGCGTCGGCACCGGCGGCACGATCACCGGCGTCGGCCAGATGCTGAAGGAACGGGCGCCGGAGGCGCTGGTGGTGGCGGTCGAGCCGGCCGGCTCGCCGGTGCTCTCCGGCGGCAAGCCGGCCCCCCACAAGATCCAAGGGATCGGTGCCGGCTTCGTCCCCGAGATCCTCGACCGCAGCGTCGTCGACGAGGTGATCGCGGTCGGCGACGAGGACGCGCTGGAGACCGCGCGGCGGGTGGCGAAGGAGGAGGGGGTGCTCTCCGGCATCTCCGCCGGCGCCAACATCTGGGCGGCGTTGGAGGTCGCGGCGCGGCCGGAGATGGCGGGGAAGAGGGTGGTGACGATCGTCTGCGACTCGGGGGAGCGCTACATGTCCCTACCCTTCTTCTCACCATGAACCGCTGGAAACGTCTGCTGAAGGAGATCCACGCGGACGTCAAGGCGGCGCGCGAGCGCGACCCCGCGGCTCGGAACGTCTCCAGCTTCGAGATCCTCACCAGCTGGGCCGGGGTGCAGGCGCTGCTGGCGCACCGGGCGGCGCACGCGCTGATGGAGACGGGGATGCCGCTGCTGCCGCGCTTCATCGCATACCTGACCCGCGCCGTCACCGGGATCGAGATCCACCCGGCGGCGCAGATCGGCAACGAGTTCTTCATCGACCACGGCTCGGGCGTGGTGATCGGCGAGACCGCCGTGATCGGCAACTACGTGACGCTCTACCAGGGGGTCACCCTCGGCGGCACCGGCTTCCAGCGCGGCAAGCGCCACCCGACCCTCGGCGACAACGTCACCGTCGGCAGCGGCGCCAAGCTGCTCGGCCCGATCGCGGTCGGCGACGGCGCCAAGATCGGCGCCAACACGGTCGTCGTCGAGGACGTGCCGCCCGGCGCCACGGTCGTCGGCAACCCCGGCCACCCGGTGAAGCTCGAAGGCAGACGGGTCGAAGGCCCCGACGCCGACTGGATCCACCTTCCGGACCCGATCGCCGACGCGATCAAGGCCCTCTCGGAGCGGATCGCCGACGTCGAGCAGCGGCTCGCCCGCCTCGACGGCGGCAACGGCCCCTCGGCCGAGGTGGCGAAGATCGAGCCGCGCAAGGGCCGCTCCTCGGCCGGCGGTTGAGTCACCCGGCGCCCGCCGATTCCGCCGTGCGCCTGCTGTAGCTTGCGGCGGCCACCCGTCCCTCGTCTGAAAGGTCCTCCGTGAGAAAGCTTCACCTGTTGCTGCTGCTGCTGCCAGCGCTCTTGCTTGCCCTTGCCCTCGGCCTCGCCGCCTGCGGCGGCGGCGAAAGCGACGAAGACAAGATCACGACCACGATCGAAAACGCCGCCACCAGCACCGACCCGGCCGTCTGCGGCGAAACCCAGACCCTGGCCTTCATGGAACAGACGTCGGGGGGAAGCAGCGGCAAGGAAGCCGAAAAGGAATGCGAAGAAGAAACGAAGAGCGGAGAAGGTCAGCCTGACTCGGTCAGCGTCAGCAACGTCAAGGTTGACGGCGAAAACGCGACCGCAGATGCCGCATTCAAGGGCGGCATCTTCGACGCGCAGACGCTGGAAGTGGCGCTGGTCGAAGAAGACGGCGACTGGAAGCTCGACGAACTGACCGGTTTCGCCAAGTTCGATTCCGAAAGCCTGGTCAAGGCGTTTGCCGAAGAGATCGAAGGAGAACCGGGAATCGAACCGGAAACGGCCAGCTGCTTCGTCGAAGGAATCGAAGAACTCTCGGACTCCGAACTCGAAGGCGTCATAGTCGAAAACAACACCGAAGCATTCGGCGAAATCGCGGAAGGCTGCGAATAGCGAGCACGAACCGGAAGGCCCCCGCCGAGCGCCTGGCTATGCTCGGCGGGTGAGCCTCCAGGAGCAGTTCGACACGGCTGCGGAAGCCGATCCGCAGCATCCGCCGGCGCCGACCGAGCCCGGCGCCGACCGGGTCGAGCGCCTCCTCGCCGGGCTAAACCCGCCGCAGCGCGAGGCGACCGAGCACGGCGGCGGGCCGCTGCTGGTGCTGGCGGGGGCCGGCTCGGGCAAGACCCGTGTCCTCACCCATCGGATCGCCTACCTGCTGGCGACCGGTGAGGCGCGGCCGGGCGAGATCCTCGCGATCACCTTCACCAACAAGGCCGCGGCGGAGATGCGCGAGCGGGTCGGGCAGCTGATCGGCCGCTCGGTGCGGGCGATGTGGGTGACGACCTTCCACTCCTCCTGCGCGCGGATGCTGCGGGTCGACGCCGAGCGGCTCGGCTACTCGAAGGGCTTCACGATCTACGACCAGGCCGACTCGCTGCGGATGCTGAAACGCTGCCTCACCGAGCTCGGGGTCGACCCGAAACGCTTTCCGCCGCGTGCGGTCCACGCGAAGATCTCCGGTGCCAAGAACCAGCTGATCGACGCCTCCGGCTACGCCGAAATGCAGGGGAGCGTCTTCGAGGAGGTCGTCGCCGAAGCCTTCCCGCTCTACGAGAAGCGGATGCTCGAAGCCAACGCCATGGACTTCGACGACCTGCTGGTCCGCACCGTCAACGCGATGGAGCTGTTCGAGGACGTCCGCGAGCGCTGGCGCCGCACCTTCCGCCACGTCCTCGTCGACGAGTACCAGGACACCAACCACGCCCAGTACCGGCTGCTGCAGCTGCTCGCGGGCGAGCACCGCAACCTGATGGTGGTCGGCGACGACGCGCAGTCGATCTACGGCTTCCGCCACGCCGACATCCGCAACATCCTCGACTTCGAAAAGGACTTCAAAGAAGCGGAGGTCGTCAAGCTCGAGCAGAACTACCGCTCCACCCAGACCATCCTCTCGGCCGCCAACGCGTTGATCGAACGGAACCGGGAAGGGCTGAAGAAGGAGCTCTGGACCGAAGACGAGGGCGGCGAGTTGGTCCAGCTCTCGGAGCTGAGCGACGAGCACGAGGAGGCGCGCTGGGTCGCGGCGGAGATCGAGCGGCTGGGGGAGGAGCACGACGTCGAGCGCTCCGACGTCGCCGTCTTCTACCGGACCAACGCGATGAGCCGGGTGTTGGAGGACACGCTCAACCGCTTCGACGTGCCCTACCAGGTGATCGGCGGCACCAGGTTCTACGAACGGGCCGAGATCAAGGACGCGGTCGCCTACCTCAGCCTGCTGGTCAACCCGGCCGACCTCGTCTCCTTCCAGCGGGTCGTCAACTCGCCGCGGCGGGGGATCGGCAACACCACCCAGGGCAGGCTCGCCTCGCACGCGAACACGACCGGCCTGCCGATCTGGGAGGCGATCGAGCGGGTCGAGGAGGTTCCGGGCCTGAGCGGCAAAGCGATCAAGAACGTCTCCCGCTTCTACGAGATCATGGCGACGCTGCGCGAACGCGCCGACGAAGAAGGCCCGGTGGCGACGCTGCTGGAGACGGTGCTGAACGAGAGCGGCTACCTGGAAGCGCTGGCGGCGGAGCGCACGGTCGAGGCCGAAGGCCGGGCGGAGAACCTGGAAGCGCTGGTCGCCGGCGCCGCCGAGTTCGACCTCGAGCGCGAACGCGAGGGGGAGAGCGAGATCGCGCCGCTGGAGGAGTATCTGCAGCAGATCTCCCTCTACAGCGAGCAGGACGCGCTGACCGAGGAGCAGGAGCTGGTGACGCTGATGACCCTGCACAACGCCAAGGGGCTCGAGTACGACACGGTCTTCATCGTCGGCTGTGAGGACGGCGCCTTCCCTCACATGCGGGCGCTGGAGGAGGGGGGCGAAGAGGAGGAGCGGCGTCTCTGTTACGTCGGCATCACGCGCGCCCGCCGCCGCCTCTACATGACCTGGGCGCGGGAACGGAGCCTGTTCGGCCGCTCCGAGCGCAACCTGCCCTCGCGCTTCGTCGACGAGATCCCGGTCGAACTGACCGAGCGCCACTCGACCGCGGCGCAGAGCCTGGGGACGAGCTGGGGCACGCCGACGG
>Ga0157372_10004868_pt1 | contig 14272 bp, 11 predicted proteins | sample C55metaG_FD_115307 | JGI IMG/M metagenome (GOLD analysis project Ga0157372, IMG submission 115307) | Corn rhizosphere microbial communities from Kellogg Biological Station, Michigan, USA - C5-5 metaG | ecosystem: Host-associated > Plants > Roots > Rhizosphere > Soil | place: USA: Michigan... | reverse complement strand
TCCAGTCACATCACAAAATCAGGCAGCGTTTTCTGGGAAGCAGATATTCTCCGCCGGCACAGCGCGAATCCACGGCTCCGTGTGGTTCACCGACACTCACGGCCAACGCACGCAACCCATGCAGGGCGTGAACGTGGTCGCCCGATGGATTGATCCTTCTAACGGACAGCCGTCCCGCCGTTACGCCGCCAGCTCAGTCTCAGGATTTCTTTTCACCGGCAATCAAGGAAACCCGATTACAGGGACCCACGATGCCATGGGAGAGCCACTGCCGCAATGGGGATCGGACGACCCGGAGCTGGAGGGTGAGTTTGATCTCTCCGGTCTCCAACTTCCCAATGGCGGCAGCACACAATACCAACTCTCCGTGGAAGCTCTCGACCCTCAGTGGTCGTACGGTGTTGGGCCATATTCACCGGATCCAGTCTCCCCCTCCGGGTCGTTCCTGCCGATTGCCATTACGGTTTCGCCCGGCAGCAACGTGCAGCAAGACATCGTTATGAGCGGCACAGCGCAGCCTCTGCCGCAGAATCCATCCTCATGGACGGCTCCGGCATCACTGCCCGGAGGCGGCGACTGGGTCTCGTCTCTTCGCCAGGGCGGCGTCCAGTATTTTCAGCTTCCGATAAAGGCGAACCGCACCGTGTCGATCACGGCGACCGCTCTCGATGAATCTGGCCGCGCGACGCTGCTCAAGGCGCGACCAGTGATTGGCATGTGGGCGGCCGGGGATCCGGAGGGCACGCCTTCTCCTGCTTTCACACTTTCGCCGTTCAACTCGCTGGTCTTGGCAACGAGCCGTCTGGACGCGCAGGTGCTTCAAGGCGGCATCTTCGTGCTGGGGATTTCGGATGTGCGGAAAGATGGGCGGCCCGATTTCCGCTACCATGGCCGCGTTCTTTATGCCGATACTCTGTCTCCGGCTCGCGTAAGCGTCAACGGCGGCGCCATTACCGTGCGGGGTACCGGCTTCGGCCGCGGATTGTCGGCCAGCATGGCCGGAACAACTCTCACTCAGCTCAGGGTGACTGCGTCAGACATGTTGCTTTTCGTGCCTGCCCGCTCCGACGGAACCCAAAGTATCACCCTCACCGACTCCACCACGGGCGCATCGACCACCATGTCTGATGCGCTCACTTACGGAGCGGCGGCCAGCGACAACATCACACTGATCTATACAGGGAATTCACAAACTCCGGTAGGAACGCAAGCGGCGAAACCGGTGATCGTGCGCGTGGTGGCTGCAGATGGAGCTACCGCCGTCCCCGGTGCCACGGTAGGTTGGACAACGACAAACAGCCTACAGCTTTCCGCATGCGGCGGCGCAACGTCCTGTTCCGTGACGACCGATCAGAGTGGCAGCGCGGCAACCTGGCTCACCCCTGCGGCCCTGGGTGCTGCCACGGTCACCGCTACGCTTGCTCCAGGTGTGTACTCCCCGGCCAAATCTGTCACGGCAACCGTGAATGCCATTGGCTCTTCTTCTGATATCGGCGCCGTGACGCCCTATCTGCGAATTTCGCAAGGTGCCACCGTCACACTCCCCCTGCTGGTACGGGCGGTAAACAACGGCTCGCCCCGCACCGGTGTCCAGATCAACTACGCAATTATGACCGGCTCCGGAACGCTGGGCGCCGCGAGCGCGGCCACGAATTCGAGCGGGTATGCCAGTGTCAATTTAACGCTCACTCAGATTACCGCTGAGACGAAGGTTAGCGCTTGTGTTGCTCCCAGCAACGCGCCCTGTGCCATTTTCTATGCCGATCCAGTACCGCTCTCGCAACAACGGCTGCAGCCGGTCTCGGGAGCCGGCCAGGTATCCACTGGACAGGCGTTCCAACCGATCATTGTGCGCGTCACAGATTCCGCGACCACCCCTAATGCGGTCATTGCCGCCCCCGTGGTCTTTCAGACGACTGTCCTCAGACCCGGAGGCACTTCTCCCGGCGTTGGAGATGGCGAAACGAATCCGGTGAACCCCTCTCAGCCAGTGATCCTGCAAATCGCACAGAGCACTGGGATGAGCGATGTGAATGGCTTCGCCAACATCGTACCTTCGCGTAGCAGTTTCAGTCCGCCCGTGGAGGTAGACGTCTGGGTCGCCGCAGGCAGCACCGCCCTGCTCGATCTTCCGCTGCAAGTCCTGCCCGCTCTAAGCGGCGGCAGTTCTCCATCGGGCGCGAGCTCAGAGCCGGCGGTTGCACCCGTACGACACCCGAACTGGCGAGGAGTTGACCCTCGATAGGTCAGCAGGGGCCAGCAGGCCGTCCGATTCACTTCCCTACCCACTGATCCACCCAAACGTTCACCGTCTTGTACCACAGGCGCGAATTTTGCGGCTTCAGCACCCAGTGGCCCTCGTCCGGAAAGTAAAGCATTTTCGAGGGCACGCCCTCCATCTGCAGCGTGGTGAATAGCTGGAACCCTTCGCTGACATCCAGCCGATAATCCTTTTGTCCATGCACCACGAGTGTCGGAGTCTTAAAGTTCTTCGCGTACTGATGCGGCGACCACTTCTGATAGAGCGCGCGGTTGTCATAAGGTGTTCCCTTGAACTCCCAGTTATTGAACCAGAGTTCTTCCGTCGATCCCCACGCCGACTCGGCGTTAAACATGCCATCATGCGACACCAGGCACTTGAAGCGGTTGGTGTGGCCGAGGATCCAGTTGATCATGTATCCCCCGTAACTCGCGCCCAGAGCGCACTCGCGGTTCTTATCGATAAACGGATAATGCTCTTCGGCGTAATCGAGCCCCTTCATCAGGTCTTCATACGGAGCCCCACCCCAATCGCCATTGATGGCGTCCGTGAATTTCTGCCCGTTTCCGGTCGAACCGTGGAAGTTGATCATGATGACCGCATATCCATCCGCCGCGAACAGCTCCGCATTCCAGCGATACGACCAGTCATCGCCCCATGCACCCTGCGGCCCCCCGTGGATGAGGAATTTCACCGGATACTTTTTGCTGTCGTCGAAGTTCGGCGGTTTGACGAGAGTGCCTTCAACCCAGTCTCCGTGCGCGCCAGTGAACGAGAAAGCCTCGTCCTCTGACCAGCTGATTTGAGGCAGCAATGGATCGTTTATGTGGGTGAGCGCCTGATCTTTGCTCAACGAACAGTTTTCGTGGCCTTTATCGACGCTCCCGGTTCTCGCTGGGCAGCCTTCGGCGGTTGCATCCGCCATGTAAATCTCATTGGGAGCTTTCAGCGACATGCGAGAAAAGATCAGCTTCTTGCCATCGGGTGCGACCATTACGTCATCGTTATAGCCGCCAACAATCGTGCGTACTTGAGGGTGACCTCCAGAGATCGGGCCTACCGCATAGATCAGCGAGTGACGCAGATGCTCGGCGCTGAAGTAGATCGTTTCGGAATCTCCCGCCCACGTGTAGGTCCCTACCCAGTGATCAAAGTCCGGCATCAGATCCTTCTTCTCTCCCGTCTTGCGGTCATAGAGCATGAGCCGGAAGCGGTCGCTCTCGTATCCGGGACGCTGCTGTGCACGGTAGGCGATATAGCGTCCGTCGGGCGAATAGAGCGGGGTCGAGTCGCTGGCCGGATTGTCCCCGGTGATGTTCTTCGTTTTCGCCAGGACCTCCGCAGACGATGCGTCCGCCCCTACATCGACGGGCACGATCCACAGATCATTGTTCGTGGAAGCCGCGGGATTCTTATCGTGGTTCGACGCATAGCAAATCTCTTTCCCATCGGACGAAAACGCATAATTATCCTGCCCTCCCAAAGAGAACACAGGCGCATCGTAATCGCCCGGAGTGAGATCCATGTAGGGACAGCCGCCATCGGCTGTCCGGTCGAGCGCAGCTCGACTGCTTTTGCCCTCTCCCGCCACGCCTAGACATGCATCCACCGGAACGACAAAGATGTGCGTGCGCGTCCCTTCCTTAAAAGCATTCCAGTGCCGATAAAGCAGGTGCGTAAAGATCTGCGCCTTGACCTTGCCGTTCTTCCGCTCTTCGAGCGTCTTTGCGTTGCATGCCGATTCGGCTGCAGGCTCCCCATCGCATTCGGGATAAACATCCGACGTAAACAGAATGGTCTTGCCGTCCGGGGACCACAATTCCCCTCCCGCTTCAGTGGCTATCGATGTGAGCTTGTGAACTCCAGTCACAGTCCCAGCGCCGCTGTCGAAATTCGCAATCCAGATCTGGGATTCGCCCCCTTTCGTGGACAGAAAGGCAAACCTCTTCCCATCTGGCGCCCAGCGCGGACGGTCCCCATCCTGATCGGCAACGATCTCCCGCTCCTGACCTCCGATCGCAGGCACAATCCAGATATGCGGCGTCTTGGAGTTGGCTTCAAGATCGACATCGACCACGCTGAAGATGACCCACTTGCCATTCGGCGAAACCTCCGGCTCGCCCAGCCGTTTCAACTTCATCATGTCCTCAAAGGTGAAAGGATGCATGGCTTGTGTGAATGCGGGAATAGCGAAAAAGAAAAGAAGAAGAGCGACAAGAATAGGACGCATGGCAGGTACTCCTTGGCAAACGGATGAGTGTAGCAAAAAACGTGAGACTTAAAACCTCCGGAGTTCCAGAGCTTTCAAGCTCTACCCGACAGGCATCCTGCGCTATCGCGTGCACCAAAACTGGTGCACTCATCCTGAGCTCTCTCCGCCACATCGTGAGGGGAACGTTCTTTGCAACTGTGAATCACCGGGAAAAATTGAAACGTACACTTCGAAACTCACCTTCCCACGGCAACCTCTTATCCATCGAGGCATCCAAGTATGCGGCAGAACTGCAGCACCCTTCCCTCCGACCTCACTGAGCGGAGAGGGGCCGGAGGGCGGGGTCGCCGCGGTGTCTGCCCGCTTGTGTACAGCCAAGTACCCAGGGCGTCTCCCAGGGATTTCAGTTTCTACGCCGTCGCGTACACCGATTCAGAATTCGATACACTAAGTACATGAAGTCATTCTGCCGTTTGCTGTTTTGCCTGGCCTGCGCAGTTGCGGTCGTGCCCGCACTCGCCCAGGAAGGCCCCCTCGACAATGCGCAGCCCACAGGCATTACCCCGGAAGAGATCATCAAGCGTTTCGCTGAAAAGGAAACCGAGTTTGCCAAGGCGCGCGAGCAATATACCTACCGCCAGGACGTAAAAGTGCAAACCGTTGACGGCAGCACCGTGGATGGCGAGTACCACGAGGTGTTTGATGTCCTGTTCGACGACAAAGGCCACCGCATTGAGAATGTAGTCTTTGCTCCCCAATCCAGCCTGCAGAAGATTTATATGTCGCGGGAAGACATGGAGGATATCCGGCACAAATTGCCCTTTGTCCTCACGACCGAGGATTTGCCCGAATACAACATCCTTTATGTGGGCCAGCAACAGGAGGACGAACTGCACTGCTACGTCTTCGATATCGCTCCCAAAAAGATCGAGGGTAAGAAACGTTACTTTCAAGGGCGGGTTTGGGTCGACGATCACGACTTCCAAATTGTGAAAACCTACGGTAAAACCGTTCCCGACATTCGCAGCAAGCACGGGGACCAGGAAAATCTCTTCCCCAAATTCACCACGTGGCGCCAACAGATCGATGGTCAATATTGGTTTCCGGTGTATACCAAGGCCGACGATGAACTCCACTTCAAAATGGAGGACGTGCACATCAAGGAAATCGTGAAGTACGAGGACTACAAGCGATTCGGATCCAACGTGAAGATTCTGTACGAAGGCAAAGAGCTCCCAAAAGGCGACCAGAAGCCGCAGAATCCGCCCCCGGATCAGAAAAAGCCGCAGTAAGCAGTTTCAGGTTTAAGGGTTCAAAGAAAAGCCCGCCATTGTCGGCGGGCTTTTTACTTGAAACTCGAAACTCGAAACCTGAAACTTCAGTAAAAAAGATACTTTCTCCACTTATCGTCAGAACGGCCCATCAATCGCATGATGTGGCGACTGGTATGGAGATTGAACGCTCGCGGCTCTCGCATCAGCTTCATAGCCGCTTCCGCTGGAGACTGGTTCCCCTTGCGGCGGTTACAGGGATGGCAGCAGGCGACCAGGTTCTCCCAGGTGGACGAGCCTCCGCGCGACCGCGGGATCACATGATCTAATGTCAGTTCGCCCGACGGCAAAACCGTCGCGCAATATTGGCACGTGTTGCGATCGCGCAGCAGAATGTTCTTCCGCGACAGGGCGCGGCTCTGATGCGGAATCCGCCGGTACTCGAGCAGCCGAATCACGGAGGGCAGCCTCATCGCCACCCGGGCTGAATGCAGGAAGTGGCCGTTCTCCTCCTCCGTCATGGCGACGCCCTTGAGCACCAGCACCAGGGCGCGCCGGGCCGCGCAGACGTTAATGGGTTCGTAGGAGGCGTTGAGCACGAGCACGGGCGCGAGCAGGGCATGCCCGTCTCCCGCGCGATGAGGCGCTGCCGCCGGCGAGAACCGGCCGGCGGCGTGCCGGGATCCTGAGTCGTGTTCCGTCCGTAGCGACATAATTTTCAAAGCTTCAAATTTTGAAGGTTTCGGCGTGGTGCTGAACGACCAAGGCATCGTCCTCCTCGATCAATCCTTGAAATTCTGAGAAACCGAACCTCTGTTTTCCTTCGTACTTAGATGCCATTTTCAGGGTGCGCGCCACCGTGACCACCCAGACCCTCGATGCCCCCGCCCTGCGCAAGACTCGCGCGCACTCCGAGGCTGTGGTTCCGGTGGTATACACATCATCCACCAGAACTACTTCGCGACCAGCAATTTGCTGCGGATGCGTTACGGCGAAAGCGCCACGCAGGTTTTCACGACGCTGATGGCTGGTCAACCCGATCTGTGAATGTGTATCGCGAACGCGTGTCAGGATGCCAGAGGCCAACTGGAAGCGCTCCCGTGGAATAGGCGCTCTTAATGCCACTTGGGCAATCAGTTCCGCTTGATTGAATCCTCGTTGTCGCCGCTTGCCTCGATACAGGGGGACCGGAACCAGCAGAACAAGCGGCTGCTCCAAGGAGGGCGTCATTGTAGTCAGGGTCTCACCGAGCACCCGGCCGAGCACGCCAGCGGCAGACCGCACGCCGTTGTATTTCAACAGATGAATGAGCTCGCGCAAGCCGTCGTCATAGCTACCGTAAGCGATGGCCCGATGAAATGGACGATCAATGCGCCGGCAAACCGGGCATCGGCGCAAGCCGTCCTCATCGCACTCGAAGAATGCGGAAAGCACGCGCTCGCCACAGATCGAGCACACCTTCCCTTGGATGGGCTGAATGCGTAGGAGGCACTCCGGGCACACCGGCAGCCGCGAAATATTCAGCAGAGGCAAGCCACAGAGGCGGCAATCGGATGGAAAGAAGGCGGAGAACAAGCTTGCGGCCGCGTGCTGGACACATCCAGCGAGATGGAACCAAGAGCTCCACGGAACAATAGAAGGCCTGCGTACTTCGACGGGAACCCTGCCAGCCCGGATTCGGTCCTCGCTACTGCTGAAGACTGCCTCCTCGCGACCACGCGGCCAGAACGAGGCCGCGGCCAGAACTGCTTTGCTACTGCAGTATAGCGGTGGGCTGCACCTCTAGGCAACGTTCTGTTTGGAAGCGGGAGCCGCCGCTGCCTTCATGGGTGTAATGCGCGCAATCTCCGTCGAGCGCTGGTGTACCGGGGTAAAAATGAAGCGGTAATCGCGGCGAAAACATTCACCGCAGCGCACCGGCTGCATCAGGAACAGCGGCAGGATGTAACGTTCAGCAAAAGTTCGGCGGCGCGAGCGGAACCCTACTTCGCTAGCGCAATCCCGGCAGTGATAAGGCCGGGCGAACCAGGAATCGGAAGAATCAGTCATAGGCGTGCACCTCAGAAGTACTCCAGATCAGAAGAACTCCCGACGAACCGGCGCGAGAACCACGTGCCAACATTTTACATCAGTCCCGTTCAACGGACGGGCGATTGACTCGTTTGCGTTGCTGCGGGGTGCCAACCTCAGCCAGGCGCGGCCATCTTGTTGCCTCCAGCATACAACAAAACTCAGTTTTTGCGATGCGCTGCCCGCTTGCGCCCCCGCCCCACAAGGCCGGCTCCCTGCAGCGCCTGCTTCACCCCGTGTAGCTCAGCTCGATCCCGTGTTCGGCCTGCAACTTCTCGTGAAAGTGCTGCACGTTCAGATCGAAATACTTTTCCCGGTAGAGCGCGAACACCCGCTCTACCGTCGCCACCGGCACCCGCCGTCTCGACGGCTTACCCTGCCGCCGGTCGAACAACCCGTTGTACCCCTCTTCGACGTAGCGCTCCCGCCAACGCCGCATGTGCCGGTCGCTGATCCCCAGGATCTCCGCCGCCTGCCACCACGTGATCTTCTTCGCCATGGCTCGCAAAATCACATCCTGTACTTTCATCGCCCGCTCCATCGCGGCCTTCGGGTAACAATCCATGCTTCGCATGGTCTCCAACCCTCACCGCCCGCAAAGCGGACATATCACGTGCTATCTCAACCGGACATATCATGTGCTACCGACACGGTGTGCGTAGCATACTTGTGTTGCGGGCTTGCCGCGTGCTAACGTGCGCCGTTCCGGTCTTTTTATGCTCTGTCAGCAGGGCAACAGCGACACCAGCGCTTACCATCCCAGCTCGCAAAGGATTGATCTATGAGCACCCCGGTAATCTCCGAGCCCCGCAAAAAATACAGTCCCTACGTGCCCGAAACTATGGAGATGAAGGAATTCACCTTCCGTGCGCTGCTGATCGGATTGGTGATGACCGCGATTCTCGGCTCCGCCAACGCTTATCTGGGACTCAAGGCGGGCATGACGATTGCTGCCACCTATCCCGCCGCGGTGATTGGGATGGCGCTGCTGCGCTTGATGAAGGGCTCGCTGCTCGAAGAGAACATCGCCCGAACTGTGGGTTCGATCGGCGAATCGGTTGCCGCGGGTGCGGTATTCACGATCCCGGCCTTCGTCATGGCCGATTTGTGGCCGGGATTGACGGCCCAACAATATTGGAAGTCGGTAGCTTTGATGATCATCGGCGGCACGCTCGGAATTCTGTTTGTGACCCTGCTCCGCCGCGTCATGGTCGAAGATCCCGAGCTTCCCTACCCCGAGTCGGTCGCCGCCTCCGAAATTCATAAGGCAGGACAGCAGGGCGCGAAAGCTGCAAAAATCCTATTCGCCAATATGGGATTCGGCGGATTGATGTACCTGCTCGGCGCAGTGAACGTATTCTCTGCGAGCAACACCTTCCCGATCAGTATCAGTGCGCTGGGCAAAAAACTGCTGCTGCGCACCGGCACCAATCCGAATGTGACAACCACGTTGACCGGCGGCAGTACGCTGTTCACCGGACCCGACGTAAGTCCCGCCTATCTTGGCGTGGGATACATCATCGGCCCACGGCTGGCAGCGCTGAATTTTGCCGGCGGCGTGCTGGCGTGGGGCTTGCTGGTTCCCCTCCTGACATTCACCATCGGTCCGTACATTCAAGCGGCACAGCCGGACGGACAGCCCATTCCCTGGTCACTGCTGGCGGGAGCGATTTATTACTCGGTCGTTCGTCCCATTGCGGTCGGCGGCATGCTCGTGGGCGCTACCTACACCCTCTTCAAGATGCGGAAGCAGCTGGCTGTGGGAATGGGGCGCGCCATTTCGGATTTGAGGAAGTCGGCTGCTGCCCATACAGCCACGACTCGAACCGAACGCGATCTCCCTTCGAAAGCGGTCTTCGCGGGCGTTGGCCTGGTGTTTATTGCCATGATTGTTCTCTATTACTACTTTCTGAGCGGCGCCGGAGGACTTTCGAGTTCCAAAATACTGTCGGGCGCACTGGTTGCGGCCTTAGTGATGGTGATCGTCGGATTCTTCTTTGCCGCCGTTTCCGGAAATCTGGTAGGAATGATCGGCTCGTCCAACAATCCGGTATCAGGCCTCACACTCTGCACCCTGGTGATCGCCGCGCTCTTGATGGTAGCGCTGGGAGTCTCAGGGAAAGGGGGCGTGGCGGCTGTGCTCGGCGTGGCTGCGGTGGTTTGCGTTTCCTCCGCGGTCGCCGGTGAGATGTTGCAGGATTTGAAGGTGGGCCACATCCTTGGCGGCACGCCCGCCAAGATGCAGATTGGCGATCTATTTGGCATTGTGGTCGCGTCGCTCGTGCTCTTCGTTCCGCTCGCTTATCTCGACAAGGCCTATCACTTCGGCAGCAATGCCTTGCCTGCCCCGCAAGCTGGGCTCATGGCCATGCTTTCGAAAGGAATTGTAGGTGGAGATATGGCCTGGCCTCTCGTCATTGTGGGCATCCTCCTCGGCCTCTCGATGATCATGATTGAAGTGAAAAGCGTGATGCTGTTTTCCGTTGGAATGTACCTGCCGCTGGGCACCACCTTTGCCATTTTCGTCGGTGGCATCATCCGCTGGGCGACGGACAAATTGCGCGATCGCCGCGGTCTGAATGATGCGCAAAAGGCACGCGTGGATAACGCCGGCGTACTCACTGCTTCAGGCCTGATTGCCGGGGAAGCCTTATGCGGTTTGGTGATCGCCGGTCTCGTGGGCTCCGGTAAGGACGTTACGCTGCTGCACTGGACACCTTCGATCTGGGCCGCTATCGCCGCTCTCGTGGTGCTCATCCTTGTGATGGTCCGCGTTCCCCTGGCCAATGCGGGCAGCCCGGATGAACCCGCACCGCCGACCGCGATTATGTAAGCAAACCAAAAGGACACAAAGCGACAAGAAGCACTCGCAGTTCCTGCGTGTGCCCTCGTGTTCTTCGTTATCCTTTTCTTAATGTCGATTCCACTCAATATTGCCGATGTCCGGTCTCGCATCGCAACTGCAACTCGGCGTGCCGGTCGCCAGCCCGAAGAGGTCGTGTTGATGGCCGTGTCCAAAACCCATCCAGCAGAGCGAATTCGGGCAGCCTATGCCGGTGGAATCCGGGTTTTCGGCGAAAACCGCGTGCAGGAGTTTGCGGCAAAAGCGGAATCCTTACTCGGCTTGCCGGATGCGGAGTGGCACATGATCGGACACTTGCAATCCAACAAGGCTAGCAAGGCCGCGGAACTGTTTGGCGCCGTCGACTCCCTTGATTCCGTGAAATTGGCGGATCGGCTGAACGCCGCGGCAGAAAACGAGAACAAGAAAATCCCGGTCCTGATCGAAATGAATGTCGGAGGCGAGAAGTCAAAAAGCGGAGTCGCACCAGAGTCGCTCGATGTCGAAGATCTGTTGCTAGCCGCTCCGCGCTTCGGCGCGCTGGAATTTCGCGGACTCATGACCGTGCCTCCGTTCAGCGACGATGCCGACGGTGCCCGGCCATACTTCCGCCGCCTACGCGAAATCCGCGACACCATCGCGAGAAGGAAGCTTCCCGGCATCAGCATGGACGTGCTGTCGATGGGCATGTCGCACGACTTCGAAGTGGCAATCGAAGAAGGCTCGACGTGCGTACGGGTGGGAACAGCCATCTTCGGAGAGCGCCCGATACCATTGTGATTTCAGAACGCCGCCGCTTCCGCGAACGGCTGCACCATTTACACTGCACTCCAAGAGATGATTCCGATCAGCGAGAACGATGCTGGCGTCAGTTTTGCCATCAAGGTTCATCCTCGAGCCAAGAAAGCTGGAATCATGGGGGAACTCGGGGATGCGCTGAAGGTCTCATTGACCGCCCCTCCTGTTGAGGGCCGGGCCAATGACGCTTGCATCGAGTTCTTTGCGAAAGCTTTGAAGGTCCCGAGGTCTTCCATTACCATTGCGTCCGGCGCGGGCGGTCGAAACAAAGTCATTCGGATCGCGGGCGTCACGGGTCAGTACGTGCGCGACCGTCTGCACCTATGACGCTGCGTACCGGAATTCAGGAGCCATTTTGACCTTCTCTGAACGATTCCATGAGATTCGCACAGGCTTCGAGCGCCCATTCTGGGTCGCCAATATCAGCGAGCTTTTCGAACGGCTTTCCTATTACGCGGTATTCGCCGTACTCGCGCGCTACCTGCACGAGGGCTTGCACTTCAACGTGGAGCAAGCCAGCAGCCTTACGGGAATGTTCGGCGGCTGGGTCTGGTTTCTGGCTGTCGTGGGCGGCGCGGTCGCGGATCGACTCGGTTTTCGCCGCGCACTTTCGCTCGCTTATCTCATCCTCAGTACTGCTTATTTTCTGTTGGGATCGCTGAGCGCGTCGTGGTTCGCGCCAGTCCGCAATGCTGTTCCTCTGGTCCCACTGGTGGCCTTTGTTTTGATTTTGCCGGCACTCGGCGTCGCGCTGGTGAAGCCGAGCGTAGTGGGCACCACGGCCAGAGCATCGCAAGAAAATGTTCGCTCGGTCGGTTATTCCATCTATTACACGCTGGTAAACGTAGGAAGCACGCTCGGTCCTTTGATTGCCGGCTGGGAACAGGATCACGGCAGCCCGGAGATCCTGTTTCGTATCGCAGCACTGAGCGTATTCCTGATGCTCTTCGTCGTGCTGATCTTCTTCAGAGAGCCCAGGCGCGCCGGCAATGGTCAGACGGCCAGTCTCGCGCAGGTTGGCCGTAATTTCCTGACCGTGCTTTCCAACCCGCGATTCATGCTTTTTCTGCTCATCTTCACCGGCTACTGGATTGTCTTCTGGCAAGAGTTCATCGCGCTGCCGCTCTACATCACGGCATACATCGATCCCAATGCGAATACCGCAAGAATTCTGGCAACCGACCCCATCGTAGTGATCTGCTTCACCATGCTGATTGGCTTTCTAACCAAGCGTATGCACGCATTCCATGCCATCGTCCTGGGCACTCTGATCTCCAGCCTGGCTTGGATTCTGCTGATCGTGCATCCTTCGGTGTGGATGGCGGTCGCCACACTCGTTGCCGTGGCCATTGGTGAAATCGTGCAGCAACCACGGTATTACGATTACATCTCGCGTCTCGCGCCTGCCGATCAGCAGGGGACCTATATGGGTTTTGCATTTCTACCGCTTGGCATCGGTTCCTTTATTGCCGGGAAGTTCAGCGGTTGGCTGATGCACCATTTTGGAGAAGAATTGCATCAACCGAAAATGGTCTGGTGGGGTGTAATCGCCGTGGGACTGCTGACCACCCTGCTGCTGTGGATTTATGACCGCGTGCTGCGTGTCCCGGCTGACCAGAAAACCTGAGCGCGATTTCACGGAGAACGGTCCCAACCTAGATTTAGAATTGCGCCAGCAAGCCTGAATTCGCCCAAACTCCCTCGCTTGTTTACAATAGAAGTTCGCCCATGAACCTAGCTGCTATTCAGTCTGCGCTGCGCGATCGCAACATTGACGCTTGGCTGTTCTGCGATCATCACCATCGTGACCCCATTGCCTACCGCGTCCTTGGGCTGCCGCAAAATTTGATGGTGACGAGGCGATGGTTCTATCTGATCCCGGCGGAAGGCGACCCGATCAAGCTGGTGCACAAAATTGAGGCCGGGCACCTCGATTCGCTTCCCGGCAAGAAGAGCCAATATTCGGGATGGCAGGAGTTGTTTGAGAAACTGAAGGCGATGCTGGCCAATCAACGGGACCTCGCCATGCAGTATTCTCCCAATAATAGTGTTTTCACAATCTCGCTGGTGGATGCTGGTACGGTGGACCTGCTGCGCGGCTTGGGCAAGAACATCGTCAGCGCAGCTGATCTGGTTGCCCAATTTGAATCCACCTGGACTGACGAGCAGATCCAGTCCCATTTTGCCGCCCGCGACAGCATCGATGCCATTATTGCCGATTGCTTCAAGGAAATCGGGCGGCGTGTTCGCAACGGCGGCACCACCGAACACGAGATTCAGCAGTGGTTCATGCAAGCCTTTGAACGCGAGAATATCCTGACTGACGATCCCCCCATTGTGGCCGTCAATGCGAATGCGGGGAATCCGCACTACGAGCCGCATGCCAGCCGCCCGGTACCGATCAGGGAGGGCGATCTGGTGCTGCTCGACGTCTGGGGAAAGAAGAACACTCCCGGAGCAACCTACTACGATGTCACCTGGATGGGCTTTGTAGGCAGCTCACCTTCCCCCCGCATGCAGGAGATATTTCACATAGTCCGTGATGCTCGCGATGCCGGTGTAAAAACCGTCGTTGATGGGATAAGTTCAGGACGCCGTATTGCCGGCTGGGAGGTCGATCGCGCCACCCGCGGCCACATCCAGAAGGCAGGCTATGGCGACTATTTTATACATCGCACCGGACACTCCATCGGGACTGACGTCCATTCCAACGGCGCCAACATGGACGATCTTGAAATCCATGACGAGCGGCAGATCCTGCCGAACTCCTGCTTCTCCATTGAGCCCGGCATTTACCTTCCGGAATTTGGCGTCCGGAG
>Ga0157372_10004867_pt1 | contig 14272 bp, 13 predicted proteins | sample C55metaG_FD_115307 | JGI IMG/M metagenome (GOLD analysis project Ga0157372, IMG submission 115307) | Corn rhizosphere microbial communities from Kellogg Biological Station, Michigan, USA - C5-5 metaG | ecosystem: Host-associated > Plants > Roots > Rhizosphere > Soil | place: USA: Michigan... | reverse complement strand
TGTATGGCTTTTTTTAGGTTGGTGTAGATACGCCGGCCCATGGCTACAGCATCAACCATTTTTGAAAGGTCATCCTCCAATAAAATTAATGAGGCAGCCTGCTTCGCTATCTCTGTGCCCTTTTTTCCCATAGCAATGCCTATATGCGCCGCTTTCAGCGCGGGGCCGTCGTTAACTCCGTCCCCAGTCATAGCTACTATCTCATTTTGAGCTTTTAAAGCATTGATGATCTTTAGCTTGGCATCCGGGAACATGCGGGTAAAAATGTTGGCTTTCTTCACATTCTCCCTAAGTTCCTGTTCTGACAGTTGCATCAGCATGTCTCCGCTGATACATTGGTCTGCTCCACGGAAGTCAATTTGCTTCGCGATAGCGCCGGTAGTTTCTGCATTATCGCCTGTGATGATTTTAACCTTGATACCAGCTTTGTAAAAGCCCTGTAGTACAGTAGTGATGTTTTTCTTTGGCGGATCATAAAACGCAACCAGCCCTTTGAATACAAAATGAAACTCCTGCTGTGCAGCAGGGAAATCACTTCCCACAAAATTTGCTTCTCCTACGGCCAATACCCGGTAACCTTCGATAGCCAAAGCAGCTATTGCGGCAGTCACATGTTCTTTCTGGGTTTGATTTAAGTTGCTGACGCCGGTCAATGCTTCAGGTGCACCTTTGGCTGCGATAATGCGATTCCCTTTTTTATTTTCAAAAAGGTGGGTCATCATAGGCGGCTTGCCGCCCAGCGGATATTCGTGGACCATTTTATAATCCGAACGCTCATCTGCCAGATCGGTCTGAGTGTAAGCATTGTGCAGGGCAACTTCCATAGGATCAAAAGGGATCGGTTCGCTGGCCCACATGGCAAGCGCGATTAGCTCTGCTGCTGCGCTGTTTAATTGCTGTTCATTAAGATTATAAATGCAATCCTCATTCAGGACATACGCTTTCGCCAGGCTCATCTTATTCTCGGTTAGTGTACCGGTTTTATCGGTGCATATCACCGACGCGCTGCCCAAAGTTTCCACTGTTTTCATTTGCTTAACAACGACCCCAATTTTCATAAGCCGCCAGGCTCCCAGTGCCATAAAAGTAGTAAACGCAACAGGGATCTCTTCGGGCAGGATACTCATGGCCAGTGTAAGCGCCTTAAGGAGACTGTCTAAGATATTTGCCGAATGAAAATAATTTATTCCCCAAACTGTCAGAAACACAATAACCCCCACGATTACCATTTTCTTTACAAAATTGGTGATCTGTATTTCCAGGGGTGTTTTTTCTTCCGCTATAGATTCCAGGCTCCCGCCAATTTTGCCTAATCGTGTTTGGTTACCTATTGCCGTTACGGTTGCAATGGCCAGTCCGCTTGCTACTGTTGTGCCACTGAAAATTAGATTGTCTGCAGATGATTTGTCTTTAAAAACAGCCAGGGATTCGCCTGTAAGAATGCTTTCGTTGATTGAGAAATCATTGGAATGTTCAATAACACCATCAGCAGTAATAAAGGTGCCTTCCTCTACCATCAGGCTGTCGCCAATAACAAGGTCTTCCTTTTTTACCTCCAAAACTTCTCCGTGCCTGATCACTTTGCATTTGGGTTGCGAAAAATCCTTCAATTTTTCGAGTGCATTCCGGCTTCTGGAGTCCTGATACAAAGATATGCCTGATACGAGTACAATTGCTGAAGCTAAAAAAATACCGTCGCCGGCCTTTCCGCTGATAAAATAAATACATGAGGTAACTAACAATAAGATGACCATCGGTTCTTTTGTCAATCCTATCAACGCATTAACAAATCCGTTTTCTTTCTTAAACGAAAGGCTGTTCGCTCCGTATTTAGATCTCGCCGCAAGTACTTCCTGTTTGCTCAGGCCCTGTATATCGAAATTATTTATTGCCATTTATTTGATCAGCTAATAGTTAGTTACGAGTTGATCAGACCATTTCAGCCGGAATGACCATCAGAGGTAAATGCTGGTTGTCTAAAGCGGCCACCGTTGTAGGCTTGTCAAACAGCCCCGACAAAAAAGAGTTTTGATAATGAACAAGTGCCAGTATATCCGATCCGTTATCTTTGCATAACCTATTTAATCGTTTAATCACGTCTTTTCCCCTTATTTCCTGAAAGGTTATATTATCCTGTTTGATTGCTTCGATATGATTAAGTAAAGCCTTTTCTTTTACAGGATCGCCATCTTCTTCTATGGCGGATACATGGACAATTTCCAGGTGAAAGTGTAACTGTTTTTGTAAGCCGGTTAGGTAATTGATTGCATTGATATCGGCCATGTCGAAAGCCGTGGCTAACGTTACTTTTTTTAGCCGGGCTAAATCCGCTGTTGGCGGAATGATCAATACGGGACAGGACGAATGATCTATCACCTGCATCGTATCTCTGCCGAAGATCAAGTGGTCTAAAGAACTATCTGTACTACTGCCGATTACAACAAGGTCAACATTATTCTCCTGAATAACCGCCGCTGTATTTCTGCCAAGTGAACCTTCACCAAATTGATAATCAATTTTAGGTTCAATGCCTTCTGTAGTTAGATCTGCAATAATATGCCTTAGTTGAATAGCCAATTGGCCCAGTCGTGCCGCGCTTTCATCTTTACGAAAAACGAATTCTTCTACCACCCAGGGGCCACCGGCATATGTAGGAAGTATAGGGTGGTCATAATAAGTGTTGTAAAGCAGTATATCTGCATTTAAATTCCTCAAAGCTTTTGCGGCGGTTTTTGCGGCGTGGTTTGCATTTATCGAAAAGTCAGTGAGCATTAGAATCATCTTCATGGCGTAATTCTTTAGATTGTAAAGCTATCCGTTCATTACCCGACAATAAATGATTAAGATCATTTATTAGCTTGATTACTGCTATTTAAACAGTGCTGTTAGTTGATCACCTTTGATAAAAAAGTCATGAACCAAACACACATCCACCTGCTGATCACCCATCTGCCTATCGTTGGTACGGCTTTGGGTGCATTTGTCCTGATCCATGGGATATGGAAAAGGAACAAAGATACACTGATCGCTGCTTATAATGTTTTGATCGTCTCAGCAATTGGGGCCGGTATAGCCTATGCAACCGGCGAGGGTGCCGAAGAAACCATTGAACATTTAAAAGGAATATCAAAACATCTCATTGAAGATCATGAGGAGTTCGCCCTGGTATCTTTGATCGCTTTAATACTTACAGGTGGGGTTTCGCTGATCGGGCTTTTTGCAACATTAAAAAATACATCACAGGTTAGACGTATGGCGTTAATAGTGCTCGCCGTATCCTTGATAAGCTTTGGACTGATTGCAAGGACTGGCTATTTAGGCGGACAAATCAGGCATTCGGAAATCAGAACTGATACGATATCTCCATTAAAACAGAGAAATGACAATGATTGAATAGCGTTATACTTGTTAACCTCACGCATAACGGAGTTATTATATAGTAAATGCCATTACCGTTTATAGGTTATCGACGGCTCCCTTACTTTTGACATTTATTATTGTCAGCTTAACCATCCTTGATTTGTTAGAGGAATCGCACGTACTTATTATTCCGAAATGGGAAACCGATATAAAAGGCTTATATTGGGTAATAAAAAAAGCGCGCTCCTAATAGTGTAAAACTGCTCCCATGGTAAACAAAATGCCGGTAACCGTGAAACGGGCCATAGAACTAATTGGCCTGTTTGTTTTAGGAACCATCATCATAGCTGGAAATACGATCATTATGCCTTTGTTGATGGCGTTCTTCTTCAGCCTGGTACTTTTACCCGTCTTTCGTTTTTTCAGGAAGCTAAAAGTGCCGGAGGTTATTGCGGTTTTTTTGCCAATATTGTTATTAACGGTCATCGTGGCGCTGATCATCTGGCTGTTCTCCAGTCAGATAGGTGCTTTGGTAGATGATTTTCCGCAGATTCAACGTACCGTGGCCAAACACCTGGATGACCTAAGTATCTGGATTAGCAAGTCATTTGGATATTCCCCGGCAGAGCAAGTGAAATTCATTAATGTGCAAAGCAAAAAGTTATTCAGTTCTTTAGGCGGAGTTTTAAGCAGCGCGGCTGGATCTTTGTCTGGCATGGTTATATTTATTGGGTTATTGCCGATCTATATCTACCTGATCATTCTATACAGGAACCTTTTTTTAAGATTTCTGCTGATGTGGTTTAACAAAGAGGAGTATCTGAATGTGGAGGAAGCTGTAAGGAAAACTGAAAAAATGGTTAAAAGCTATCTTATAGGGCTGCTGATACAGATTACCTATATCATTATTCTTTTGGGTGGCATATTATGGTCTTTTAATATTCAGAATGCACTGCTCATTGGTATTATCTTCGCTTTTCTGAACCTGATCCCGTACCTGGGCGCCCTGATCGGCAATATTCTGGGTGTGCTGTTAACACTCGCTTCGTCAGATAGTATTACAGATGTGCTGATTGTATTGGGAGCTATTACAGTAGTACAATTTCTGGATAACAATATTTTAATGCCGCGTATCGTAGGGTCGCAGGTAAAAATTAATCCGCTTGTTTCCATCGTTGGTATTATTATTGGCGGAAGCATGGCGGGGCTTTCGGGCATGTTCCTGGCGATGCCGGTACTATCCATTTTAAAGATCGTGTTTGACCGCAGCGAAAATTATAGGCAATGGGGTGTATTATTGGGCGATGAGCGGCCTGTAAAGAGCCAGATGCACGTTTAACTCTCTCGGCTATATATTTTCTGGAAAGCCTTATAGCCCTGAAAAACAACTAATGGTAACAGGCTGGCTGTTGTAGCGGACAGCCACAACTTATAATAATACTAAACGCAGGCAGGGTATAGCAAAGATAATTAGCGTTAGTCTATTACAGGTCAAAATGGCAATCCATATCAGGGACAGGACTTTGGCAGAATTATTTGCCATCCTTTTTTTTAAAGGTGAGTAAAGGAACCTTTCCATAAAAGGAATATTCTGTAGCATTAGAAGGGAAAAATAGCTTTTCGAGCATAGACCTGGATTGATGAGTGAATAAGACCAAAAGGGACGGTTTGCTGACCTGAACAGCGTGATCTATATCTTCCAGTAAATTATTGTTGACATCTCTTTGCAGGTTTAAAAGGCTAATTTTATAACTGTTTTTTTTCTGTAAGGTGGCTTCAGCCAACTCTTTGTCAAAAGCAAATTCATTAGGATAGGAGATATGTACCATCTCTACACTGGCACCAATTGGCCTGGCAAAATCGACAACCTCTTTTAATTCGTTTTCATAATCGGTCATATCCGAAGCATACATGATGTGTTTCAATTCTTTTAAATGGTATGCGCTTGGTATGCATATAACAGGCACAGTCGAACAGCTGATCAATTTTGCGGTATGCGTGCCGAATATTTTTGCGATAGTGCCCGCTCCACGAGTACTGATGCAGATATAAGAACAACTGTTCCTGCTGGCATAATCTGTGATGCCATCAACTACATCGATATTGGATACTAAAACTAATTCGTAGTTAATTTCGCGTTCATCGATATCACGATAAATGCCTGCAATAAATAATGACAATTCGTCAGTCGTTTTTTTTCTGAATTCATTGGTATATGCCGCAAAAGCGTGGTCTGTCCATTTGAAGGGCTTTAAAAGATGGTATACATGAAGGATGGTTAATTCGGCCTTACGCCGGCTGGCCAGTTTAATCGCAAAACGGATAGCCGCTTTGGAATTAACGGATTGATCTGTTGTAACTAATATCTTTTCCATGATTTATTCGAGGTTTAACTGTTGTGATGTTGTTTTATTCGGCATGTATATGCGTGTTGTTTAAGAACTTAAAATAACTTTCAGCGCTTTCTCTTCGGCTGCATTGCCAAATGTATCGTATGCTTCTGCCACCTGATCTAATCTGAAACGATGTGTGATTAGTTTGGCGGGCGCTATTTTCTTTGATTGTATCGTTTTTAACAACATTGGTGAAGTTACTGTGTCCACGAGCCTGGTCGTGATGGTAATGTTTTTCGACCACAGGTCTTCCAGGTGTAAACGGACACTTTTTCCATGAACGCCAATGTTGGCGATACGGCCGCCAGGAGCGATAATCGCCTCACATAGCTCGAATGTCTCCGGAATGCCGACAGCTTCTATCGCCACATCAACACCGGTTTGGTTGGTGAGTTTCATTACCGCTTCAATTGTATTTTCATCGCGGCTATTAATAATCTGTGTTGCACCGAATTTTCTGGCCACATCGAGCCGGTTATCATCCTGATCGATCATGATAATTTCCGCAGGTGTATAAAATTGTGCGGTAAGTAAAGTGGCAATCCCGATCGGGCCAGCACCTATTATGGCTATAGTATCTCCAGGTTGTACCTTTCCGTTCAACACGCCGCATTCAAAGCCTGTAGGTAATATATCGCTTAACATCACCAATGCTTCTTCGTCAGAACCGCTGGGTACCAGAAAAAGGCTGTTATCGGCGTGGGGGATACGAACATATTCTGCCTGCGTGCCATCAATTAGGTGCCCTAATAGCCAACCGCCATCTGTACAGTGAGAATACATGCCCTTTTTACAGTAGGTGCATTTACCGCAAGATGTGATACAGGATATAATCACGTGGTCACCCGGCTTAAAATTACTAACAGTGGTCCCCACTTCTTCGATCACGCCCACGCCTTCGTGCCCTATGATCCTGCCATCGGCAACTTCAGGAACATCACCTTTCATAATGTGCAGATCTGTACCGCAAATCGTTGTTTTCAGGATTTTTACAATGGCATCGCTTGTTGATAGCAGTACCGGTTTGGGCTTTTCTTCCCAGGCTTTCTGACCTGGGCCGTGATAAACTAATGCTTTCATATCTTCTGCTTTAACTGCTTATGTTAAGCACAAAATTGCTGTTGTTTTGTTTTTTTATGATGCTGGCCGTCAGGTAAATAAATGATATATATCACTATTTGAAAATGACAGGTAATTGACTTGGCCTTTGTATATTAAACATGTGGGCGGTTTATCTGCAATGGTATTGCACCTGAAGGCCTTGAGACATGTCTGCAAAGGGCAAATCATTTTGAATGATGAGCGTCACCATTATAGTTGATCTTTATCCTGGCCAGGCTTAGGGCGGCGGATTAACTTTGTATCAACCGATGGATGGAATTTATTCCTGTTTCGGTAAATGATCGCGGGCAGGGATTGAACCATTGTCCGACGTCGTTGCGGAACCGGAAAAACCGGTTCCGCTTTTTTGAATATTGCAGCTGACTTCATTATCAACCAAAGGGATTCTCTATCTTTCTCCCCCGGCGGTATTATTATACCATCTGTAAGTTGTTGGCTTATAGTTTATTGTTTGCTCTGTTTTTTCGTGAAATGTGATTCCGACAATCTGAATGGATATTGAATGGCGATCGTTTTATGTATATTAAATGGCAATAATTGTGTTTACAATAAGCCAACATAGTTTTGAAATATAGTTGACTTTAATTAACTCCAGTAGCAAATTTGATTTTTACCGTGATCTTCTGCATCACTTTTTTAGCGCCAGGTCTTTTTCTCTTTCTCGCCCCTTTTTTTGTTTTAAAATTCGCGATCTGTTAAAATCTGTTAAATACCCGTGATTTCATCTAAACTACAGAATGTAAAGATACTATTGCAATAATTAAATAAACGCACCTGAAGCTGAATTGCTTTACGCAGAGATTTACCTTCAGGAGGCTTGTTTAAGTTGGTTGAGATTTATTGATATACCCCGATCTTAAATTTATGGACAGAAAAGAATTTCTATCAATTGCCGGAATTACGGCAGCGTCATTCGCGCTGATTAACTGTATGGGCTGCAGTAAAAAATCCGACAGTGCGTCGGCAGGTATCACCGGGCCAACCGGCGTGGATTTTACACTTGATCTCAGCTTTTCGGCAAATTCGGCTTTACTCGTGAACGGTGGCTATCTTGCCTCAAAAGGTGTAATAGTGGCTAAAACAATAACCGGCAGCTATATTGCTGTTCAGCAATCCTGCACCCATGAAAGCTATCCTCTTATTTATCAGAGCAGCGAACGGCAGTTTTTTTGCAATAATCATGGTTCCGCTTTCTCCGAAGCCGGAGTTGTTAAAAATTCGCCTGCAAACCGCAACCTTACCGTATATCAAACAACTTTAACCGGCACCTCGTTGCGGATATTCTCTTAACCCGTTGATAAAATGAAATTACTGATCATCTCATTATTGTTGTTTACAGGCAAGCCGGTTACATGGCTTGGTGATTTTAAGAAAGCGCAGACGGAAGCGGCGGCGTCGCATAAGCTCATAGTAATAAATTTTTCCGGCTCTGATTGGTGTAGCCCTTGTATCCGGCTGCGGAAAGAGATTTTGGAATCCGAAAAATTTAATGATTTCGCTGCAGATAAACTTGTTTTGGTAAGGGCTGATTTTCCCCGCCAAAAGAAAAATCAACTAAGCAAAGAGCAGGTACAGTTAAATGAAGCGCTTGCAGATAAATACAATCCTGACGGTAAGTTCCCATTTACGCTGCTTGTTGACGAACATGGTAAGGTATTAAAAGAGTGGGACGGTTATCCAAATGAATCCGCTGAACAGTTTATTGACCAGATCAAAGCGTTTGTCCAATGACAGCCATTGACAGCGGGGCAACCGTACATCAACGTGTGCTGAAACTGATGGGTAACCGTTTTGAGATAAGCGTTGTAGGTAATGACGGGCAATGGGCCGCAAAGTGTATTGATTTGGCTGTAGCGGAGATAAGCCGCATAGAAAAATTACTAACTACGTTCAGTGACGATAGCCAAACCAACCAGATTAACGCCGCTGCCGGAATAAAGCCGGTAAAAACAGATCATGAGGTTTTTCAACTTATTCAGCGTTCGCTAAGAATATCCGAGCTTACGCAGGGAGCATTTGATATTACTTACGGATCAATTGATAAAAGCCTGTGGAATTTTGATGTAAATATGAAAAGTTTGCCTAATGCCGAAACCGCGCGAAATGCTGTACGACTGATCAATTATAAAAATGTGATCATGGATTCTGATCACATGACTGTTATGCTCAAAGAAAAAGGTATGCGTATAGGTTTTGGAGGAATAGGGAAGGGGTATGCAGCTGATCAGGCGAAAGCCATTTTACAGCAAAATGGAGTAAACAGCGGGATAGTAAATGCAGCCGGCGACCTGATTACCTGGGGAACACAACCTAATGGTAAGCCATGGACTATAGCAATAGCAGATCCGAATAAGCAGATGACGCCGTTTTCAACGCTCAATATAAGCAATATGGCTATTGCCACATCCGGTAACTATGAAAAGTACGCTGTGATAAATGGTAAAAAATATTCTCATACCATCGACCCTAAAACGGGTTTGCCGGTAAGCGGAATTAAAAGCGTAAGCATTATTTGTCCGAGCGCGGAGTTTGCCGACGCTATGGCCACACCCGTAACAGTAATGGGGATCAGCGTGGGGTTAGACCTGGTAAACCAACTACAGCAACTTGCCTGTGTGATCATCGACGACAATAACCGCCTTTATACCTCCAATAATATTAATATTAAAAATTAGTACATGAAAAAAATACCCCTGATTAAATTGATGCTGGTAAGTAGCTTACCGGCGCTCGGCCTTACATCTTGCATGTCGGTAAAAGCATATCAGAAAAATCGCCTTAATGATGCGGAGATGGAGCTATCAGCCCGTAAATCGCAAAAGTTTGAGCAAAGTTTCCAATTGTACCGTGAAGGTGGTTCAGGAGCAAATGGCGGAAAGAGCGGCGGTGGCTGCGGATGTAATTAAAACGGCGACCGGAAATGAGGAAAATATATTTATGCGTTGCCGCTTTGTATTTAGGAATAGTTGCTTCGCATGCGCAAACTAAGGCCTTGCCCGTTAAAGATAGCAGCGATTACCAGGCACGTAAGCTTAAAATTGATGAAATTAACATCATATCTGCCTATTACCACCAGGATGGTAACAACTCGGCAGTTACAGGTGGTATCGGCACAGAAAAACTAACTGATTTTGCTAATACCTTCGATCTGCAATTATCCAAATATGGAATAGGAGGAAATAAACACACTTTTACTTTTGAATTGGGTGTTGACCATTATACGTCCGCTTCTTCAGATAAGATCGATCCTTATAGTATTTCTTCCGCATCCAGGCAGGACACCCGTGTATACCCCTCGCTAAATTGGACAGTATCTAATGATAAAACGGGAAATGCATTTGGCTTAACCGGGTCTTATTCACATGAGTTTGATTACCAGTCTTTCGGTGGGGGTATCAACCTGACCCGGGTATCAAAAGACAAAAACACGCAGTTTGATTTTAAGGGACAGGTGTTTCTTGATACATGGAAGGTTATATTGCCGGTTGAATTAAGGCCACCAGGATATGGGTCAGGATCAGAGAGGGACGGGCGGGGTAACGTAGACCATAGCCCCCGCAATTCATTTAGTACCTCGTTTTCAATTTCGCAGGTGCTTACCACGCGTTTACAGGCTTTGTTCATTATCGAACCGTCCTATCAGCATGGGTTACTGGCAACAAAATATCAACGTGATTATTTTACCGATGGATCTGAAAGGGTTGAAAACCTGCCAGGTAGCCGTTATAAATTGCCAATTGCGGTAAGGTTCAATTATTTTCTGGATGATCATTTTGTGATCAGAACGTTTTACAGGTACTACATGGACAATTGGGGGATCCGGGCGCACACAGCCGAATTGGAGATACCCATAAAGCTTACCTCTTTTGTATCGGTAAGTCCATATTATCGGTATAATAATCAGAAGGGTACAAGGTACTTTGCACCTTATGGGCAACATGATCCAACCGCTGTGTACTATACCAGCGATTACGACCTGTCAACACTCCATAGTAGTTTTGTTGGTGCCAACATCAGGTTATCTCCGCCAACCGGCGTATTTGGATGGCAGCATTTCAATTCGCTGGAGATCAGGGCGGGACATTACATGCGCTCGACGGGTTTAAATTCAAATATTGTAACTTTAGCAATGAAGTTTAAATAAAGTCTTATGCATCGTGAACATCATGTAACAAGTTCAGAAACCATCAGGGATATCGTTATCGGCATGTCTGATGGTTTAACCGTGCCTTTTGCGCTTGCAGCAGGGCTAAGTGGAGCGGTAAGTTCGTCGACCCTGGTGGTTACTGCGGGTATCGCCGAAATAGTAGCCGGATCTATTGCCATGGGGCTGGGCGGATATCTTGCCGGTCGAACGGAAGTTGACCATTATCAATCTGAGTTGAAGCGGGAATATGATGAGGTTGAACGTGTACCTGAACAGGAGAAGGCAGAAGTAAAGAAGGTATTTGCAGATTTCGGACTTTCAAAGCATCTGCAGGACGAGATAGCAGATGAGCTGGCAAAAGACAAGACGCAGTGGGTTGAATTTATGATGCGTTATGAACTGGGCCTGGAGGAACCTAATGCAAACCGCGCTACCCAAAGTGCCATCACTATTGGCATTTCCTATATCGTGGGTGGCATCATCCCGCTTTCACCCTATATTATTATTCATGAGGCGCAAGAGGCACTTTATTACTCATGCGGAGTAACAATAATTTGCTTGTTCATTTTTGGCTATTTCAAAAGCAAAATGACCGGTCAGCCTGCGTTAAGCGGCGCGTTAAAAGTGGTAATTATTGGAGCTCTTGCTGCAGGGGCCGCGTTTATTATGGCAAAACTGATTACCGGAAAATGATATTTAGTTATTATTACCACCGTTTATCATGTCTGAGACAATGCCTTTGTCATCTTTCCGCTCAGCCCAAAATACGCCGGTCAAATGAACAAGTATAAACGCGATAATCAGATACATGCAAAATCCGTGAACTTCTTTAACACTATGCCTGATAGCTTTAAAAGGCGCTAACAGATCTTCAAATGCCAGAAATAAACCTGTTACTGCCATTATAATAAGTAAGATATAGAATGCTGCATAAACGGCTTTCACAATGAGCTCATGTTTGGCAAGTTCACGCTCTTTTCTTGTGGAATGAAACTGACGATAGAGGTCCTTTATCCGGCGGATGAATTTTTGATCGGTTACTTGAAAAAGTTCAAGGATGAGCCTGAACAGCAATAACCCCGCTAATACATAACCAAACCAGGTATGTATGCTCCAAACACTATCACCGAGCGCATGAGCAACGGAGCCCGATTGATCATCGGTTATGGTGGCGCCCTGGGTTTTCAGTTGCGTTTTAATTATGTTTGTTAAAGTTCTTCTGTCGGTAATAGTAGAATTGATCAAAACAGTAATTAATGAACCACTGATAACTATTGTGTTTGCCCAATGCCAAAAACGCAAGGGAGCTGAGTATACCCGGCGGGTAAGGGGCCGACGATCAGGTTGGATTATTGCCATAGTTGTTTTGTATCCTCATTTAAAATGTTTGTAAATTACCTGATGATTTTGAAGTAAGTCTGTAGTGTTGGTAATACTTCAGGTTCTCTTCAGTTTCAATTTTTAAATTTGATTAAAAAGCTTTGAAAATACTGGTAATAGAAGACGAGCAAGGTTTACGCGAAAACATCACGAGTTATTTGAATGTAGATGGTAACATTTGTGAAAGTTGTAATGCATTGACTCCCGCACTGCAAAAATTATCTGATTATGATTATGACTGTGTTTTGCTTGACATTGGCTTACCCGATGGCGAAGGGTTTGGTGTACTTGAATACTTAAGCACACAACAAAAAAGCGAAGCTGTTCTGATCATTTCTGCCCGCAACTCGCTCGATGATAAATTGAAGGGGCTCAACATAGGCGCAGACGATTACCTGACCAAGCCTTTCCATTTGGCCGAACTTAAAGCCAGGCTGATGGCTGTTTATCGCAGGAAAGCGCTAAATACCAGCAGCAAGTTGGTTTTTAATGAAATTTCAATTGATATACAGGGACGTAGTGTCGAGGTTAATAAAAATACGATAATACTGACCAGAAAAGAATATGAAATGTTACTGTACTTTATTGCCAATAAAGGTAAAGTAATTTCAAAAAATGCAATTGCAGAACATCTTTGGGGTGACGAGATGGACATGTATGATAGTTTCGATTTTATTTATACCCACATTAAAAACCTCCGGCGGAAAATTCTGGATGCGGGAGGAAGAGATTATTTGACATCTATATACGGACTCGGCTATAAATTCACTGATTGATGAGGCTGTCAGAGCATTATACCAGGACGAGTTTTTATATCACCCTGGCTGTGTTAGTGATAGGAGCAGTGATTTACTACTTCGCTATAAATTACATCGGCACACAGCAACTTGATCGGGCGCTTCAACAGCAGTTAACAGAGGCTGAAGAGTATATCAGGAGCAACAATGGCAATCCGCAGCAATATGACCTTGACCGCGATCACGCTGTATTTGTTAAAACTTACAGTCAACTGTTACAGAAGCGTTTTTTTGACACTATTTATTTAAAACCGAAAGAGCAGCGATGGGAAGCGGGTAGGGCCGTAGAAGACCTCGTAAAGTTAAAAAACAGTAACTACAAGGTTACAATTACTATTTCGAGGGTTGGGCAAAAAAATCTGATCGAACTCATTTCTATTATCACGCTTGCATTACTTGCCGGTTTATTGACGGTACTCTTTATAACCAATAAATATCTGCTAAATGGCCTTTGGAAACCTTTTCAACTCACCCTTAAAGAGATCAAACAGTTCAATATAGCCGACGTTGATCAGTTTAAAGGTAAACCGAGTAAGGTGGACGAGTTTACAGAACTTAATGAAGCCATACGGGAAATGTCTTTAAGGGTAACTCAGGATTATCTTAGCCTGAAACAATTTACAGAGAATGCATCACATGAAATGATGACACCCCTGGCTGTTGTAACCACCAAATTGGATACGCTAATACAGGACGAAACATTGAATGCAGCGCAATTGGCACAGATCGCAGATATTTACAGCTCAGTAAACAAGTCCAGTCGACTTAATCACTCGTTATTACTGCTGGCTAAACTGGAAAATAAGCTGATCATTGAAGAAGAGTCGATTGAACTCGATGTAATACTTGAAAGGAAAATGCTCCAATTTCAGGAACTTATGCAGAATAAGAACCTTACTATCCGGTATAAGTTGCACCCGAAGCAGATATCGGCCAGTAAATACTTGATAGATATTTTACTAAATAATTTGTTTGGTAATGCAATCCGCCATAATGTGCCGGGTGGTGAAATTTTTATTGGTCTTGACCCATACCAACTTTCGATAAAAAATACCGGTATTGCAAATGCGCTG
>Ga0157372_10004866_pt1 | contig 14273 bp, 12 predicted proteins | sample C55metaG_FD_115307 | JGI IMG/M metagenome (GOLD analysis project Ga0157372, IMG submission 115307) | Corn rhizosphere microbial communities from Kellogg Biological Station, Michigan, USA - C5-5 metaG | ecosystem: Host-associated > Plants > Roots > Rhizosphere > Soil | place: USA: Michigan... | reverse complement strand
ATAGCTTTAAGCATGAGCGGAAGAGGAATTTTCAATATGACAGGAGCTTAATTTTTTAAAAATTTGTTATTTTAAAATTCTTTACATTTTTTTGTACTTATGATTAACGCATTACATACTCAAAACTGGTGGTGGCAAAATAGTTTTTGCGCCGGCTAAAGTATGTTTAGTAGAGATATTAATTAAAAGATCTTAATAAATGTATAACCCGACGCGAATACCGTCGGGTTTTTTATTTATACCTGCTAAACATTGTAACAAAAAGAAAAAGTTTAAGTATTAAAATGGATTTTGGATAAATGAGAAGCTTTCTCAAATCTTAAATCTTAAATCTCAAATCTAGAATGAAGTATACATTACAAACCACCTATAAAAAACTATTAGCTGATACTACAACACCAGTAGCGATATATTTGCGTTTAAGAGACGTTTTTCCAAATAGTTTACTGCTGGAAAGTTCAGATTACCATAGTCGTGAAAACAGTATGAGTTACGTATGCTGCGATCCAATTGCTGGTATTTTGCTTGATAAAAATATTCTAACAACTTATTTTCCTGATGGAACCAGAAATGAAGTTGCTGCAGACAAAATAAACCTTCAAGATGAAGTAACTGCTTTTAGAAGCAGCTTCGAAACCTCCTTAAAAGATAAATTCAAATTTATTTCAAATGGTCTTTTCGGCTATTTTGCTTATGAAACGATTGAGTTTTTTGAAGATATTAAATTAAAAACAGAACGGGTTGGCGACCGTGATATTCCTCTGCTTCAATACCACCTCTATCGTTATGTAATAGCAATAGATCATTTCAAAAATGAGCTTTACATTTTCGAACATAAAGCTTCAGAAGCAGAGCCTTCGGGATTAGAGAGAATTCAATATTTAATTCAGAATAAAAACTTTCCTGAATATCCGTTTGAAATAACTGGAGACGAAGCCTCTAATTTTACGGATGAGCAATTTATTGAGGTAGTTAAATCAATGAAACAGCATATCTTCCGTGGAGATGTTTTTCAGATAGTTCCATCAAGAGCTTTTAGTAAACCTTTTCAGGGAGATGAATTTAATGTTTACCGGGCATTGCGATCAATAAATCCATCTCCATATTTATTCTATTACGATTACGGTAGCTTTAAACTTTTTGGTTCTTCACCAGAAGCGCAATTAACGATAAAAAATGGTGAGGCAACCATATATCCTATTGCCGGAACTTTCAGAAGAACAGGAAATGATGTTTTAGATGCTGAGTTAGCTACTAAATTAGAGAATGATCCTAAAGAAAGCTCAGAGCATGTGATGCTTGTAGATTTGGCAAGGAATGATTTAAGTCGTCATTGTGATAATGTAACTGTCAGAGCGTTTAAAGAAGTACAGTATTATTCTCATTTAATACACCTGGTTTCAAAAGTTACAGGCAAACTTCAACAAGATGCACATCCATTTTATGTTGTTGGAGATACTTTTCCGGCAGGAACATTAAGCGGAGCACCTAAGTATATGGCGATGACGTTGATAGATCGTTACGAAAACGGACCTCGCGGATTTTATAGTGGAGCCATTGGTTTTATGGGCTTCAACGGCGACTTCAATCATGCTATTATGATACGTTCTTTCATGAGCCGTAATAATGTTTTGCATTACCAGGCGGGTGCTGGTATTGTAGCAGATTCAGATCCTCAAAGCGAGCTTAACGAAGTAAATACAAAAATAGGAGCTTTAAGAAATGCTCTGGAGCTTGCTAGTACAATTGTCTCAACCTGCCTGATCTGACTTTTAAGTATAGGTACAAAGTTCCAGCAGGTTCTTTGTGACCATTAAAAATAGATCAACTTACACAAAAACATATAAGATGAAGATATTAGTTGTTGATAATTACGATTCCTTTACCTTCAATCTGGTTCATTTGCTGCACGAATGCGGATTTGAGCCAACGGTCTGGAGAAACGATAAATTTGAACTTAAGGATGTTGAACAATTTGATAAAATCCTATTGTCTCCTGGGCCAGGAATACCTTCAGAAGCCGGTTTATTGCTTGATGTAATCAAGACTTACGCACCAACAAAAAGTATTTTAGGCGTTTGTTTAGGAATGCAGGCGATGGGCGAAGTGTTTGGCGGAAGTTTATATAACCTCTCCTACCCTGTTCATGGCCGTGCTACAGATATGCAGGTTTTAGATGAGGGGGAGTCCTTATTTAAAGGCTTACCTGCAACATTTAAAATTGGAAGATACCATTCATGGGCAGTTAGTCGTGAAGATTTACCAGAAAATGTAAAGGTCACTGCGAAGGATACAGAAGGAGTTATCATGGCTCTTCGTCATACTGAATATGATGTAAGAGGAGTTCAGTTTCACCCTGAATCCGTATTAACTGAGTATGGGAAGGAGATGATACAGAATTGGTTAAGCCAGGCCCCCCAGCCCCCTAAAGGGGGAGCATAGGGCGCTCTAACCTGCTAAATAAATAAGAAGTATTAAAATATATAAGACTATCCCGCTCGTATTCCCCCTTCAGGGGGTTAGGGGGCTGGAGTTTGGGCATGAGAACACTATACAAAGGACAAGGAAATACCATCCTTGATAAAATAGTTATCCAGAAACTTAAAGAAGTTCAGGAAGCAAAGACATTAACGCCAATTGTAAAGTTGGAGGAAAGTGAATACTTTCATCGCGACTGCTATTCTATGCGTGATTTTATTCTTGATCCTAACAGGACAGGAATAATTTCTGAGTTTAAAAGAGCATCTCCGTCAAAGGGAATTATAAACGATAAAGTATTTGTTGAAGAGGTAACCCAAGCTTATGCAAAAGCAGGTGCTTCTGCCTTATCAATTCTTACTGATCCTCAATTTTTTAAAGGGAGCAATTTCGACGTATTAAAGGCAAGGCCGGTAAATGCTATTCCAATTTTGCGCAAAGAATTTATTGTTGATGAGTTTCAGATAATAGAGGCAAAATCAATTGGAGCTGATATTATTCTGCTTATAGCTGCAATATTAACACCTGAAGAGGTTTCAAGATTTGCAAAGCTGGCTAAAAGTATAGGCTTAAGCGTGTTGATGGAAGTTCATAATCAGGAAGAGCTTGAAGATTGTTTATGTGACGATTTGGATGCTGTGGGCGTTAATAATCGAAACCTGGCTGATTTTAGAGTTTCTTTAGATCACTCTTATAATCTGGTTAACGAGATACCAGAGAAATTCTTAAAGATCTCAGAAAGTGGTATCAGTAACCCTGCAACTATAAATGAGCTAAAAAAAGCAGGCTTTAATGGCTTTCTGATAGGAGAAAATTTTATGAAGGAGCAAGATCCCGGAAAGGCAATAGAAGAGTTTGTTGCTCAGTTGAGTTAATATTATTTTAAAATACAATAATCCTAATTACTTTATCGCTGTTTAAATATACATGGGTAAACAAAAAATTTTTGATACAGCCATTAAGCCAGAGCGAGCGGTTCTGGTAGGAGTTATTACTCCGGATGAAAGCGAAGAAAAAGAGCAGGAATACCTTGAAGAACTTGAGTTTTTGGTTGATACAGCGGGTGGAATAACTGAAAAATGGTTTACCCAAAAGCTGTTAAGGCCAGACAGGGCAACCTTTGTGGGAACAGGTAAGCTTGAAGAGATAAAAGCATATGTTAAATCAGAAGAGATTGACATAGTTGTTTTTGATGATGAATTAAGTCCTTCTCAGTTAAGAAATATTGAAAGAGAGCTTGAAGTTAAAATACTTGACAGAAGTAATCTTATCCTGGACATTTTTGCTCGCCGGGCGCAAACAGCACAAGCAAAAACTCAGGTTGAATTAGCTCAATTGCAATATCTTCTTCCCCGACTAACCCGAATGTGGACTCACTTGGAGCGCCAAAAAGGTGGTATTGGTATGCGTGGTCCCGGTGAAAGCCAGATTGAAACGGACCGCCGGATTATTCTCGATAAGATATCCTTATTAAAGGAGAGGCTAAAAATCATTGATAAACAGAATGCAACACAGCGTAAGAACCGTGGTCAGCTGGTAAGAACTGCGTTGGTAGGTTATACCAACGTTGGAAAGTCTACCATCATGAATATGATTTCCAAATCTGATGTTTTTGCAGAAAATAAACTTTTTGCAACTTTAGATACTACCGTCCGCAAGGTGGTTATTGAAAATCTTCCTTTCCTGCTTTCTGATACAGTCGGTTTTATTCGTAAACTTCCGCATCATTTGGTTGAATGCTTTAAATCTACTTTAGATGAAGTTCGTGAAGCAGATATATTAATTCATGTGGTAGATATTTCGCATCCTACTTTCGAGGACCATATACGTGCAGTAAACGAAACGCTGAAAGATCTGGGTGCTATTGATAAGCCGATAATTACCGTTTTTAATAAGATTGACGCTTATAAAACTGAAGGAAGAGAAGAAGGTGATCCGGTATCTTTAGAAGAATTTAAAAGTACCTGGATGAGTAAGCACAATATGCCTGCAGTATTTATTTCAGCGTTAGAAAAAGATAATATCGAGGAGTTCAGATCATTGTTGTATGAAAAAGTAAAGGCTATTCATCAGCAAAGATATCCTTATGATAAATTGCTCTATCCTGATTTAGAAGTAGAGGAATAATAGTTTTCAGGCTTTTGCTAAGGGATAGCACCTTTTATCTACATAAAATAAAAGGAGACAGATTTCTGTTTCCTTTTCAGTATAATTGAGAATTGGAGTATTTAAGCATTGATCTTATAATACCTCATTAAGCTCCAACTTTCCAAATCATTAAATGTTAATTCATTATGGAATCTAAACGACAACAGAAATTTGCAGGGGTAATACAAAAAGATTTAGCAGAGATATTTCAACGCGAAGGAATGAAGTATCTTCCAAATACACTGGTAACTATTACAAAGGTAAGGGTAACTCCTGATTTGGCCCTTGCACGCGTTTTTCTTAGCTTTTTTAACAATCAAAATACATCGCTAGCACTTAATACAGTTAAGTCTCACGCAAGTGAAATTCGTTATAAACTTGGTAGCCGAATAAAAGATCAGGTTAGGGTAATTCCTCAACTGGAATTTTTTATAGATGACACGAATGAATATGTAGAGCGAATGGATAAGATCTTTGATAAAATAAGCAAGGAACCGAGACAACCGGATACTGAAGAGTAAAAAACGAAAGGCGCTACAAAACTAGTGCCTTTTTTGTTTTAAAAATGTTTATTCTTTTTGTGATGATTTCTTAAATTATTATTATTGTAATTTAACCATTATCACGAATGAAAAGTTTCTTAGCGGCCTTAGCACTAATTTCAGCACCTTTATTAACCTTCTCTCAAAATTTAACACAATCCTTTGGCAAAGTAGATGCAGCAGATCTGGAATTAAAGGAATGTTCCTTTGAAAAAGATGCACATGCAATGGTGTTGTTTGATAAGGGTGATGTGTATTTTGATTTTCAGTTCGACATTGTTCTTGAGCATCACAAGCGTATTAAAATTTTTGATGATAAAGCTCGTGATGTTGCTAATATTCGAATAGAGTATGATTCCTACAATAATTATGAACAATTGTATGAAATCAGCGCCCAAACAATTAATAATGTGGGTGGCAAGCCGGTAATAACTAAGTTGGATAAAAAACAGATTTTTAGGGAAGTGGTAGATAAATACACCACTGCTGTTGTTTTTTCTTTTCCTAATGTGCAACCTGGTTCTATCATTGAATATAAATACACATTAAAAACAAGCTCTTTTTCTAATTTTCCAGAATGGTTTTTTCAATCGAGACTACCAGAAAGGTATTCTGAATTAACAACTGCAATCCCTGATATTTTTTATTATACAACACAATACAGAACCCAGTCTCCTATTAAAAATAAAGAATCTTTAGAGTCAAAATCGCTTGGAGAATTTGGATATACAATAAATAAAAGATCTTACGGGCTTCAAAACGTTCCTTCGCTTAGCGACGAGCCTTTCATGACTTCAAGAGCAGATAATCTTCAACGTGCACTTTTTCAATTAACAAGTATACGTCCAATCGGAGGGTTTACACAAACAGGTATAGACACCTGGGCAAAAATTGCAGGTGCACTTGCTGATGATGAAGATTTTGGATTACAGTTTAGGAAAAAAATCGAAGGAGAAGACGTATTTATTGAAAAAGCTAAATCTTTAAAGTCTGATGAAGAAAAAATATCTTATCTCTTTTCAGCTGTTAAAAGCGCAATGAAGTGGAATGGAAGTGATAGGTGGTATACTAATGATGGAGTTTCAAAGGCCTGGCAGAAAAAGACAGGAAATTCTACAGAAATTAATCTTATTCTTTTCAGATTATTAAAACAGGCTGGCCTTAAAGCTTATCCTATGATTGTAAGTACACGTTCAAACGGGAAAGCAAATATTATATATCCCTGGCTAAAGCAATTCAATAAAACTGTAGTTACTATTCCCGTTGATAGCGCAAGTCGTTATATTCTTGATGCAAGTAATAAATATCAGGTATTTAATGCTTATCCGAAAGATATTCTCAACACTTTTGGTTTATCGTTAGATCGGGAGAATAAGGCTTATAAAATTGTACAAATAAATAGCGATGCACCTGTAAGAAAAAATGTATTTATAAATGCAGAAATTACGCCTGAAGGAAAGTTGGCAGGTAGCGCTACTTTGATAGATTTTTCCTATCACAAAATGAGTGCTGTAGAGTTATTTAAGACAGATGGGGAAGAAAAGTACAAGGAGTGGCTTACAGATAAGGATAATAGCCTTAAAATTAAGTCATATAAAATGGAAAACTCAGAGGTTGATACTCTTCCCTTGCAGGAGGAAGTTAATTTTGATCTTGAATTAACTGCTGCCGATGGTAACTATATTTATTTTTCTCCAAACCTTTTTACAAGCCTTCGTAATAATCCTTTCCTAAGCGACAACAGGACAACCGTTATAGATTTTGGCTACAATAGTAAGTATACTATTACAGGTGTTTATAAGCTTCCTGCAGGTTATAAAGTAGATGCTTTGCCAAAAAACATAAACTTTGTTATGCCAGATAAAAGTGTAGTATTTCAGCGATTGGTCATTGAAAATGAAGGGGCTTTAACCGTTCGCTATATTGTCGATTTTAAAAGATCTGTATTCTTCACAAAGGAGTACCCAGAATTAAAACAGTTTTATAAGCAAATCTTCGAAATGCTTAATGAACAGATCGTTCTAAAGAAATCATAAGAATGTTTAACCTTAAAAAATTAAGCATGCTTTTGCATATTGCAGGAGCATGTTTTGCTTGCAGCAGTTTTGCTCAGAAAAGCTCTCTTTCTCCTGATCTATATAATGCAGCAACAGTCCCCGACTCTCTTAAAGAAAATGCAAATTCAGTTGTTCGTTATTATAACAAGGAGATTTTAGTTAAATCTCCGGGTAAAGCGATTATTAAAGAGCATGTTATCAAAACTATTTTAAACGAAAAAGACGAATCAGAAGGACAGTACTATATTTTCTACAGTAAAAAGTTTTCTTCAGTTGGGGAGGCAGAAATGAGAGTTTATGATAGCAAAGGAACACTCCTTAAAAAATACAAAAAGAGCGACTTTTACGACCACTCTGCAGCTGATGGGGTAAGTATAATATCCGACAGTCGGGTAATGGCTCTCGGGCATTCGATTGTTAATTATCCGGTCACTATCGAAAAAATAGAAGAAATTACTTACGATAGTTTTCTTGATTTGCAAGATTGGGACATACAGAATAAAGAAGAATCGGTGGAAAAGGCATTTTGTAAAGTTGCTTTTAAACCTGAAGCAGGATTCAGATACAATTTAAAAAATATAAAAATCAGCCCTCAGAAAACTCGAGAGGGAGACTATGAGGTTTATTCCTGGGAGGTTAAGGGGCTTAAGGCAATTAAGCCAGAAGAAGGTTCTGAGGATTGGACCTATTTACCACGTATTTCATTCGCTACAAATACAATAAATTTTGATGGCTATAACGGTGACATGACCACATGGAATGGTTTTGGGCTTTGGCAAAAGCAATTGAATAATGAGGTTTCTGTGTTGCCGGAAAAAAGAGTAGAAGAGATTCGGAAAATGGTGGAGGGGATTGTTTCAGATAAAGATAAAGCCAAATTTCTATACGAGTATCTTCAAAAGAACTTTAGGTACGTAAGTATTCAACTAGGTATAGGTGGCTTAAAGCCGTTTCCTGCCAGTTTTGTTGACGAGAAGAAATATGGTGATTGTAAGGCTTTAACCAACTATATGTACACACTTCTTAAAGCTGTTAATATACCTTCTTATTATGCAATAGTGAGGGCTGGCGAAAATGAAGAGCCTGCTGATCCCAAGTTCGTTAACGATCCATTTAACCATATAATACTTTGTATTCCTTTTAAGGGAGATACCACATGGTTAGAATGTACAAGTAACACAAAGGAATTTGGAAAATTAGGTCCATTTACTGAAAATAGAAATGCTTTGATTGTTACGGAAGATGGTGGGAAACTAGTGAATACACCTGTTAGTAATATAGCTGATCACCTGTTTGACTCAGAATCCATTATTAAAATTAATACCGACGGTACGGCGAGCGCACAGTTAAAAATTAAGTCATCCGGAGGATATAGAGATATGTTGATTGGACTAAGCTACTCCAAAGTTGACGATCGAAAGAAAAGCTTACTCAGTTACCTTAATCTTAAGCAACCAGACATATTTGAATTAAAAGATCTAAAGGATGAAAACGGCTTTAAAGAAGTGGAATTAGATTTAGAGTACGAGAAATTAAGTGATATGGCCGCTGGTGGAAAATATTTCTACAGACCCAGATTGTTTGATCTCTGGCGTTTAACAACACCTGTTCTTGAAAAAAGGAAGACCGATTATTTTTTCGAACATCCTATGTTGAAGAAAAACGCCACTACAATAACTCTTCCTTCAGATTTAGAAGTAGAAAGCTTGCCTACTGACACCTCATTCAAGTTTTCATATGGTAGTTATTCTGTTAAATACACTTATGATAAAGAAAAGAATGAAGTAAAAACTACAGCGCAGTTTGAGTTAAATAAGCATGTTATTCCAGCTGCTAAGTATAATGAAATGCAGGCTTTTATGGATAATATAGCAAAGAGTATGAGTAAGAAATTGGTGTTGAAGAAAAAGGCTTAGAAGAAGATGTCCTCTAAGCCTTAATGAATTCTATAGTAAAAACGCCTGTTGAATAAGAATCAGGCGTTTTGCATAATGTTTCGAAAGTTTTTTTTACCAGGTTTTTTCACCCTTTCTCATTTTGTTTAAAACCTGATGCAAGCCCCCGTTTTCGTTTTTCTCTCCCGAAAGTTTTACAGCCTCCGCTTCCAAAGCAATTGCTTCCTGTTTTTTGCCTGTTTTATATAGCAAATTTGCGTAAGTGTCCATAAACATTACCTCTTTTGCAGTAGAACCCTCTAATGTTTTTTTAGACCAGACAAGTGCAGATTTAAGAGCTTTTGGATCAGAACTTTTCAGAAATATTTCCCAGGCAGTATTATTAAGCTCAAACTTATTTACATTCTCAGGATACTTGTTTAGATACTCATTAAACGCTACACTAAATTTAGGATAGTCTTTAGTCCAGTTGTAATACGTTCTTTTCGAATCTAAAAGGAGCTCATTAGCAAATTGGGGATAAGTTGTATTAAGCTTTTTTTCAATCATACTCCAGTCTACATCTTTTTTAACCTCTCCTGAGAAAATAACCATTGCTCCATTTTGGTCGGGTGTACTTGTCCGTAATTCCGGATAAACCTGTTCTTTAAGGAGAATTGATTTAACAATCCCTGCGCTGGTTCCTTTACCAAGAACTGAATCAGCGGTAGCAGCGTTATCCAATAAAAAAGCAAAACCAGGATCGCTGCTTTTAGATGTTGCATAAGGAAGCAGTTTGATGACTTCTGGTTTTTTTAAATCCGGTTGTGTAGCAAAGAAGTCTTTCGCAACTATTGGTATAAATTCGCTGTCATAAGCTTCTTTTGCTGCATTAATTAGTTTAAAAAGGAATTCGGGATCTTTTTTACCTGTTTCATATTGGCGTTTAAGATTATAGTACTGTTTTTCAGGATCTAATGCGTCTTTCCCTTTTGCAATAAATAGTGGAGGTATAGATGATCCCACTGCCCTGTGTACCAGTTCTCCTTGGGAATTTAAAAATAGATAAGTAGGATATGCTTTTATTTCATAATTACTTGCAATTTTTCGGGCGTCGGCATACCAGCTTTTGGTTTCTTCGCTGTCATTTTTCGTAGAATCCATCTGAACTTTTACGTTAATAAAATTGGCGTTAAAAAAGTCCCCTACTTCTTTCAGAGGAAAAACATCTTTAGCCATATGCTTACAAGGGCCGCACCAAGTAGTAAAGACGTCAACAAAAATGTACTTGTTCTCAGCTTTTGCTTTCGCTTTAATCTGTTCCCACCTTAGGGTGTGCTCAAATTGAATCCCTGAGTTTTCCTGCGCAAATCCAAAACTTACAATAATCAGCAAGGTGAGGGTGAGGAGTTTTTTCATAATTAAGGTTTTTGTTAGTTTTTAATTAGATGATGAATGTCTAAGGTTTATATAAAGGAAACTAAATTTTCTTAAGATAAAAAGTTATTTAACACTTCTTTTGAAAATTGTTTTTTAGGTACCAAAAGCTCTTGTCTCTATTCGCTTAAGAATTATTTATAAAGCGTTTTAGCTCTTTTGTATGTAGTAGTTTTAGATATAAGGTTAGATAAGTTGCTTAATTTCTGTGAACCTAAACTGCAGGAACGTTATGAGGAATATGTACTGTTAACTAGTTGCAATGCGACTAGTCAATTCACTAAAACGAATATTATTAGAATTTCAAAGTTAAATACTTCCCATTACAATCATCTCATCCATAGTCGGATTAACACTTCCACCCATAGGTTCTAGAGTTACGGCAAAAGCCTGAGCATTTTTAACAGGTTTCATCTTTATCATTCCCGTACTATCGGCTTTCATATCGAAAACTCCCAGATCGACTGGTTTGCCATCAACTAATGCCCAAAGTTGATATTGATGTTTTTTATCCGTAACCGGCATTTTTAACGAAGCGAGATCGATCATCACCATTTCCTTTTGGGGATTAAAAGCAACCATCATTTTTGCATCAGGAGCCTTTGGCATACCTTTTAACTCAACCATTTTAAAGTCTTCCGGGTTTTGATATACTTCCAGAGTATGTCTTACATCCGACAATTCTTTCTCTATATAACTTGCTCTGCTACTGAATTTCTGGTTACTGCTCTCCAGAAATGCAATTCTTTGATGAGATTCACTTAGCTGACTTCTTAAATTAATAATTACAATAGTGCTAAGTAATAATAGGGCAACTGCTGCCGCAAAGGCGTATTTATAAAAATTATTTTGTTTAGTGGAGGTATTAACTGAAGGTAAAGTTTTAACAGAGGCTTCTTCTTTAATATCTAAAGTGCCTAAAACCTTGTCTCTTAAATTAGCTTCAGGTTCTATAGCATGAGTTTCCGCATAGCTTTGCAGTGCCTTTTCGATCTCATTAAGCTCATATCGCAGTTCGGGATGCTTTTCGAGCATCAATTCTACCTCATGCCTTTCACTCTGGGATAAATCACCCATCGCGTAAAGCTCCAAAACGCCACTTTCGATATATGCTTTTAAATCTTCCACTTCTAATTAAATAACTTCCTCAGCGTATTAATTGCTATTCTAACTCTTGTTTTTACAGTACCTAACGGGATTCCTAGTTCTTCTGATGCTTCAGAATGCGTGTATCCTTTAAAATACACCAAATCAAGTACCGCTTTCGACTCTGGCTTTAAATTATTCACCATTTCCTTTACACCTAAAGTCTCAGGATTTAAAGTCGTATTTCGCTGATCATCAATTAAATTTACGGAATTTTCTATATCCTGGTTTTTGCTGTTGTTACGAAAATCCTTCGACCTGAGTTTATCAACAGCCAGGTTCCTTGCAATATTTACCATCCAGGTAAAAAGCCTCCCCTTCGTTTCGTCAAAGGAACCTATCGAATTCCAAATTTTGACAAAAGTTTCCTGTAACAAGTCTTGAGCAAGTTCTTCATCCTGTATTACCCGGGAAATTACGCCATACAAAGATGCAGAGTACATATCATACAAAGCCTCAGACCCTATTCGCTCTTTATTGCGAATAGCTTTTATCAGTTCGGCTTCTGGTAATGATATCTTATTTTTTTTACTCAATGCGTTTAAAATTTGCTTTGAACTTCAGCAATATGCGAATGTCGGTTATTTTTTTTCAGAATGTCAAGAAAAAAATTTCACTTTTTCAATAACATCGAAATCCGGCCTAAGTTTTTCCGCGTAAGTTGATTAAAAAATAACCGATCAACTGATATGAAATTAATTAGGTTGGAAATATGCTCAGTCAAAAAGTCCTCTACCTAATAGCTTCATCAACATTAAAAACTAATTAATCTAATGAAAAATTTTAAACAAACAGAGGATGTTGCTCTTCCGGGAAATTCAGATGAGCTAATGAATGCCAGATTGCAAAGGCGTTCCTTTTTGAAGTATGCAGGAGCTGGTGCAGCTGGAATAGCTTTGGTAGCTGCGGGCTGTAAAAAAGATCACGACAACGATAGCGGAGTACGTTTAGGTGAAGGTGATGTAGGTATTTTAAATTATGCTTACGCTTTAGAACAGTTAGAAGCAGCCTTCTACACTAAAGTTGCCGATACTCCGAACAATGGTTTAAGTTCTGCTGAAGCTGCTTTATTTGTTGATATCCGGGATCATGAAATTGCACACCGTGAGTTTTTTAAAGCGGCATTGGGAAGTAGCGCTATCGGCTCACTTGAAGTTGATTTCAGTTCTATAAACTTTACTAGCCGGGATAGCATTTTGGCAACAGCAAAAGCTTTTGAAGATTTGGGAGTTTCAGCCTATAATGGAGCAGGAAGACTGATTCAGAATGTAAATTACCTTCTTTTGGCAGGAAAAATTGTTTCTGTTGAAGCACGCCACGCAGCTTTAATCCGCGATTTAATTTCTAACGGAACTTTTGCAGATACATCTGTAGTTGATAGTAATGGCTTAGATATTTCCAGAAGTCCGGGCCAGGTCCTAGCCATTGCCAAAACTTATATTAAAACCGAGATCAGTTTAACCGGATTACCTAACTACTAATTGAAAAGCCATGAATATCTTAAATATATTAGATGAAATTGAGAAAATAGATGCGGATGTAACCGAGCGTTTGAGTCCGAGAAGAAAAGCTATACAAGCATTAACAGGCTTCGGTGGAAAAGTAGCATTATCAGCATTACCATTTGCTTTAGGTTCAATGTTTAAAAAAGCTTACGGACAAACCTCTAATACTTCACAAATAGTGGATGTTTTACAATTCGCTTTAAAATTGGAATACCTTGAAGCCGAGTTTTACAGCATGGGAGTGAGCTCAACAACTGTTGGCATTCCAACAACTGCTGCCAGAGCTGCATTAACAACTATTCGCGATCATGAAAATGCGCACGTAAACTTTCTTAAAACAACAATCTCCTCTTTAGGCGCCACCCCGGTAACCAAACCAAACTTTGATTTCACTGCTCATGGAACATTTCCAACAGTGTTTACAAATTACGATACTTTTTTAGCTGTAGCTCAGGCTTTTGAAGACACTGGAGTGCGTGCTTATAAAGGACAAGCAGGAAATTTACTTGGCTCGAATGCAGTATTAACAGCCGCTTTAAATATACATTCGGTTGAAGCTCGCCATGCATCTCATCTTCGCCAGATGCGTAAAGCAAGAGGAGCAAATGTAAAACCATGGATAACTTCAAATGATACCGGAGGAATAGGTTCTGCTGTCCAGGCAATTTATAATGGGGAAGAATTAGATACCCAGGCAAATGTTAAAATAACAGGAATCGGAGGTTTAAGCATTTCAGCATCAGCCGCTACTGAAGCATTTGATGAGCCTTTAACCAAAGAACAAGTGCTCGCAATAGTTACTCCATTCTTTGCATAAGGGAGAGTGATGGTGTATAGTTAAGTGGCAGTCGCTCATCGGCTGCCTTTTTTTATATCAGCTTTGCTCCGTTAGGCACTCCCTTTTCTACTGCAGCAAGTACAATATCTCCATTTCCATCAGCAAAGCCTGTTACTAAAAACTCCGACATAAACTTTCCTATTTGTTTCTTTGGAAAATTTATAACACCTATAATTTGTCTTCCAACTAGACCCTCTTTGGTATAATGTTTAGTTATTTGAGCACTGCTCCATTTAATACCAAATTCT
>Ga0157372_10004862_pt1 | contig 14274 bp, 9 predicted proteins | sample C55metaG_FD_115307 | JGI IMG/M metagenome (GOLD analysis project Ga0157372, IMG submission 115307) | Corn rhizosphere microbial communities from Kellogg Biological Station, Michigan, USA - C5-5 metaG | ecosystem: Host-associated > Plants > Roots > Rhizosphere > Soil | place: USA: Michigan... | reverse complement strand
TCGATCCCGTTCCGGATGCTGCGCTACGACCAGCGTGGCCGCGGCGACTCGCCTGTGCCGCCGGGTCCGTGGGATCTCGCCGACCTCGGCCAGGACGTGATCGACATGCTCGACCAGAACGGGATCGAGCGCGCGCACTTCTGCGGCCTGTCGCTGGGCGGCGCCACCGGCATGTGGCTGGCGGCAAACGCGCCGGAGCGGATCGACCGGCTCGTGCTGCTGTGCACCAGCGCGCGTTTTGGCAACCCGCGGATGTGGACCGAGCGCGCCGCGCAGGTGCGCGAGGACGGCACCGAGTCGGTGGCCGCTGCCGGCGTCGAGCGCTGGTTCACCCCGGAGTTCCGCGAGCGCGAGCCGCGCGTGGCCGAGCGCTTTCGGGCAATGATCGCGGCCCAGCCCGACGAGGGCTACGCGCAGTGCTGCGGCGTGCTCGAGCGCCTCGACCTGCGCGACGACCTGGCGAAGATCAGCGCGCCCACGCTTATCATCGCGGGCGCGCAGGACCCGTCCACTCCGCCCGATCCCGACGGCAAGCTGCTGGCCGAGCGCATCCCGGGCGCGCGGCTCGAGGTGCTCGACCCGGCCCAGCACCTGGCCAACGTGGAGCGCGCGCCGGAAGTGACCGACCTGATCCTCGAACACCTCGACACGGGAGGCTCCACATGAGCGATAGCCACGAGCAGGGCATGAAGACCCGGCGCGAGGTGCTGGGCGACGAGCACGTCGACCGCGCGATCCGGAACACGACCGACTTCACCGAACCGTTCCAGGACTTCATCACGCGCTACGCGTGGGGCGACATATGGTCCCGCCCCGGCCTCGACCGCAAGACCAGAAGCTGCATAACCCTCGCCGCCCTCGTCTCGCTACGGGCGGAGGGCGAGATAGGCATGCACGTCAGAGCAGCGCTGCGGAACGGGCTGACGCCGGAGGAGATCGGCGAAGTGATCTTGCATACCGCGGTGTATGCCGGAGTGCCCGCGGCGAACGCGGCGTTTGCGATTGCGAACGAGGTGCTGGACGAAAGCCCATAGCCCATAGCCCATAGCCAACTTCTCAATGGCTACGGGCTACGGGCTATGGGCTAATCACGCCACAGCGTGAGCCACGTGATCTTTGATCAACCCCAGATCGCGTCGTAGCGACTCAAGGTCCAGACCGTTTGGCGCCTTGCGGTCCGAGTGCAGCCAGTCGTTCACGCTCAGCAGCGCGTAGGCCTCGTCGCAGTAGGCGTCGAGGAAGCCCCACGTCATCTGCTTCTCCGCGCCCCACGTGATGCAGGTGACCCGGCGCGAGTTGTAACCGGTGAGGATCACCGCGTGGCCGCCCCATGAGCCGGGGGCGCCGTGCCCCGTCATCCCACCGGGCGGAACGGTCCACGTGAGCTGCTTCTGCGCCGACACCGGCAGCGCGAGGCCGATGTAGCAGCCACCGAACAGGTGGATCGAGTCGCGGATGTGCTCGTGGTTCTTGGGCTCCAGCGCGACGTACGCGTCGAACTTGTGCCTGCCGATGCCTTTCTTGCGCCAGTAGTTGAGGACATCGAGCTCGACGGCGCCGTTGTCGCCCGACCCGGTCTTGGGGTCGTAGCCGCTGACCGCCTCGTACGCCTTCAGCACATCGTTGTCCTTCAGGGTGATGAGCGTGCCGTCGTTTGAGGTCCAGTCCTGGATCAGATGCGCGGCCGCGGCGCACGTGCAGTCGCCGATCTCGTCGTTGAGCATCATTCCCCAGCCGTCTTCGGGGATCTTGGTCCCCCAGTCACAGCTCTTCGGCGCCGGCGGCAGAGCCGTGGTGTCGAGGTAGTCGGCAAGTTGAAGGGTGCGCGGGTCGTGACGAGGCCGCTGCTTGCCGAGGGGCAGATGGGAGTGGTCGATCATCAGATCGTCCTCCTCTGGTTGTGGGGCGCTTGCAGGGCGAACCTACGCCCGTGGGAGCGCCGGAGCAAGGGGTTATGGCCGAACCTACGAGGGGCGGTTAGCAACACTGTGCAACGCCTGTGCGGTGGGTACGATCGAAGAGGCTCACCTCATGGGCTTGCCGCTCTTATGACCGCCCCACTCGCGTCCACGCAGGAAGCAAACGAGCGCGATCTGCTTCGCACCATCGCCGCCGGCACCGCGCCGGTGGTGGGCAAGGCGTTCTTTCGCTCGCTCGTTCGCCACGTGGCTGAGGCGCTCGGCGCCGAGGTGGCCTTCGTGGCCGAGTACGTGGGCGGCCCGCCGGTGCGCGGTCGCACCCTCGCCTCGTGGCCCAGCGCCGCCGACGCTCTTGGCGAGGGGGTGGAGTTCCCGCTCGAGGGCTCGCCCTGCGCTTTGACGCTCGAGCGCGACGTGGTCTCGATTCCCGAGGGCGTGTGCGAGGGCTTCCCCGGGGATCCGCTCGTGGCGCGCTACGGGCTCGACGGCTATCTGGCGATCGTGCTGCGCGGCTCCGACGGCCAGCGGCTCGGCTACATCGGCGTGCAGTCCAAGCGCCGGCTCGAGGCCACCGACGAGGAGCTCACCGCGCTGTTCATCTTCGCCTCGCGCGCCGCCGCCGAGGTGGAGCGCCGCCGCCACGAGATCGCGCTGCGCGAGCGCGAGACCGAGGTGAACGCCTCCCGCGCGCGCGTGGTCCACGCCGCCGACGAGGAGCGCCGCCGCATCGGGCGCAATCTGCACGACGGCGCGCAGCAGCGGCTGCTCGCGCTCGGCAACCTCGTGAAGCTGGCTCGCCGCCAGCTCGACACCCAGCCCGAGGAGGCGGCGCGCCTGCTCGCAACGGTGGAGGACGAGGCCGGCGCCGCACTCAAGGAGCTTCAGGAGCTTTCGCGCGGGCTGCACCCGTCCGGGCTCGTGGAGTGCGGGCTCGCCCAGCCGCTTGAGACGCTCGCGGCCCGGCTCACGGTGCCACTCGAGATCGTCTCGCTGCCCGAGCGCCGGCTGCCGGACGTGGTGGAGGTCACGATCTACTACCTGGTGTCAGAAGCGGCCACGAACGCCGCCAAATACGCCGACGCCTCCGCCGTGCGCGTGGAGGTCACGCAGAGCGGCCGCACCATCTACGCGTCCGTGTCCGACGACGGCGTTGGCGGGGCCACCGTGGAGGGCGGCTCGGGTCTCGCGGGCCTGGTGGATCGCGTGGAGTCGCTCGGCGGCAAGCTCGAGATCGACAGTCCCGTGGGTCGCGGTACGCGCGTGGCCGCCGAGATCCCGCTGTCTCCGTGGCGCGATGCGCGCGCGCCCTTCCTCGAGTTCGGCCACGAGGACGACGACGGCTCTGGCGAGCGCCTCATCCGCGCGATCCTCGAGGGCCGCAAGACCGCGGCGATCTCGCTCGCGCGTGAGTGGGAGCTGGAAGGCGGGACGCCGAGCCTCGGCATGCGCCTTCCGATCCGCGACCACGACGGCGTGCGCTGGGGCGAGGTGGAGGTGACGCGCGTGGTGGTGCTGCCGTTCGGCCAGATCGACCCCGACGTGGTCAACGCCGAGAGCGCCGGCGCCACGACGCTCGACGAGTGGCGCGCCGACCAGCGCCGCTTCTACGACGGCTGCCGCGACGAGACCGCCGTGCTGCTCGGCGAGCCGGGCTGGCGCATCACCGACGACGAGCCGATGACGATCGTCTGGTTCCGCCTGGTCGACGCGTCGCCGCCGCGCTAGTCGCCAGGGCGAACACCGGGCCGCGGCGACGCTATACCTTTGAGGCCATGTGTCGCAACATCCGAACACTTCACAACTTCGAGCCGGCGGCCAGCGATGACGAGGTCCGCGCGGCGGCCCTCCAGTACGTGCGCAAGGTGAGCGGCTACAACAAGCCCTCGCGCGCGAACGAGGAGGTCTTCAACCGCGCGGTCGACCAGGTCGCGCACATCACGGCCCACCTGCTCGAGGATCTGGTCACGAACGCTCCGCCGAAGGACCGCGAGGTCGAGGCGGCCAAGCGCAAGGCGCGCGCCGCCGAGCGCTACGCGGCCTGAGGCTTCAGGTCACGTCTCGACAGTAGCCGCCGCGCCGTCGCCGTCGCCGGCGATGATGGGCACGGCTACAGGCGGGGTGTCTGCCAGCCGTTCGAGCCTTCGCCGCACAGGCTCGGCGATCTCATGCCCGCGCCAGGTCGTGTCGGTCTTGCACGCCTGGTCGTATGCGTTGAAAGCGCAGCGCAGCGCCAGCTCGCGTTCAACCCCGGTGAGGATCGGCAGCTTGGCGGCGTAGGCGTCGGCCAGGCCCACGTAGAACGCCGGATCGATGCTCAGATTCAGGGCCTCGTGCAGCTTGGCGATCGAGTCATCGAGTTTCCCCTCGCGCAGCAGCAGCTCGGCTTCGAGGCTGAGGCAGGCGCTGAGCACGTCCTTCGTGTAGCGCTCGTCACAGTCGTGGGCGTGCTTGCGGGCCTTCTGCAGACATCGCTTCGCGATCGCCGGCTGGCTGTCGCGCTGCACGGCCACTTCGGCCGCCTGCTCGTGGAGTAGAGCGAGCAGCAGGTCGCGCGGGTACAGGTCGTCCACGTCGGCGCCGTACTCGGTGGTGTCGGGACTCTGCTCGACCTCCTCGAGCGCCGTGTTGAGGGCGAGACTGGCCTCGTCGAAGGCGTTCGCAAAGCGATAGGCCTGAGCGAGATTGAGGCGCACGACCGGCGCGACGCTGTCCCAGGTGGCGGCAACGAGGAAGTGGGAGATGCAGTTGTCCATCTGGTTGGCATCCATGTAGATGCCTGCGAGGTCGTAGTGGGCCTGGAGCGAAAAGTCGGGGTCCGAGCGGTTGGCGGAGCGCTCGTACAGGGCAAGCCCGTTCTCGAGGTGGCGAGCGGCCTCACGCAGGGTCCTCCGGCGCTCCTCGGCATTGATCGGGTTGGACGCCAGGTTCCACAGGCAGAGCCCGACGCTGCGGTGGTACTGGTGGTTGTCGGGATCGAGCGTGAGCGCGAGCTCGTAGGACTCGCGGGCGTGCGCCCAGTCGGACATCGAGTAGTACACGTCCCCGAGCCGGGCTCTGTCCCAGGCGGAGAGCGCGTCGGCTTCGATTCCGCGTTGCGCCATCCCCACCGCCTCCTGGTAGCGCCTCATGTCCCGCAGGGCGAGAGCAAGCTCGCCGTACACGCCCCTGCGCCGGATGTCGTCGAGCCAGCCGCCGTCGGTCCACAGCCGTAGGGCCGCCTCCCACCAACCCTCGCGGTCATCCGAGCCCGGCACCACGGGCTCCTCGGGAGGCGCACCCTCCCCGAGACGGCGCGCGAACAGGCAGCAGAGGGTGCCCGCCTCCTTGTATCTGCCCTCGGAGCGAAGCTCGTTGAACTTCCCGACGGCCTCCGTCCAGTGGTCCTCGACCGGCGTCAGCGTCATCAGGTCCGTCACGAAATCGATCGCTCCCTGCACCTTCTCGGCGTCCTCGGACTCGACGGCATCGAGCACCGCCTTCGCGCGCATCAGAGTCGCCTCGGTGTCAAGCAGGTTGTCCAGATCGACCAGGTCTGCCAGCTCGACCGTGCGGCGTGCGGCCGCCTCCACGGGCCTCTTCCACTGCTCCTTGGGGGCGAGGCCGGCGCGCACCTCGGCCAGCGTGAGCAGCACGTCCTGGTGCGCGGGGTCGATCTGCGCGGCCGTATGCAGCTCGCGCTCCGCGAGCTCGAGCCTTCCCCAATAGCGGGCGATCTTGCCGAACTCCCAGTGCAGGTCCGCGTTGGACGGGTTGAGGGCGTTCGAGAGCTCCAGGGCGCGTTTGATACGGCGGAAACGCTGCTTGTCGCCGAGCCACACGTTGGCGTAGGCCACGGCCAGGTTGCGCAGGAACAGCGCCGTCTCCTCCCTCTGCGAGTGAAGGGCCGCCGGATCGGAGTCGGCGCGGTAGCCCTTGAGCTCCGCGGCGGCGAGCGCTCGTAGAGAGAGCCGGCACGCGGCTTCGCGCTCGCGCGCGGACACCGCCCAGGCGCCCTCGCCGCCGCGTCTCTCCTCAACCAGCCCCATCGTGTTGTGGACGGCTGCCGCGATGCCCGGGCCCGGCTTCATCTCGATCACCCGCCGGCAGTGATCGAGGATCTCGATGGCGTTGTGGTCCTGGATCTGCCCGCCGGCATCGACCGCGGCCGAGTAACCGGTCTGGGCGACCGCGTAATGAGGCTCCCAGCGCGTCGGGTCGATGGCCATGGCGGTTTCGAAGGCGCTGCGCGCGCTCGCTCGCTGCCCGAGCTCTGTGTAGACGACGCCCAGGTCGTAGTAGGCCTCGAACAACTTCGCGTCCTCGTCGATTGCCGCGAGCAGCTCTCGCTCCGCGTAGAGCAGGTCGAGCCGCCTCGTGCCCTTCGCGTGGAGCGCCGAGCGGTACTTGGACACCGCCTCGACCAGGTGCCGCGTGGCCTGCCAGCTGGTGCTCCGCCTGAGCCCGACGTCGGTGAAGATGCGGGCGGCCAGCTCGTTGACCAGCTCGCGGACGCTCGCCGCCTGGCCGTCCGCGCCCGACCGCTGCGTCTGCCAGGCGGCGTGCTGGCCTCCGCCGGTCAGCCGCGCCACCAGGACCACCTGGCCGTCGGCGTCGCGCAGCGAGGCGAGCAGCCGGGGCGCCTGCACGAAGCGGCCGAGGATGGCCGCGAGCGCTCCGATCGGGAACCCGATCGGCCCGATCGTCACCTTGGACTCCGCGGTCACGGCCCCGCGCAGGTCGGCCGCGAAATCCTCCACTCCCGTGGCGATCTCGATGGGCGCCACCTGCTTTGCCATCTGAATGCCGCGGCCCTCGCTGACCGGCCGGAGCGCCTCGGCGATCCGGGCCAGCTCGCCGGCCAGGAGCGCGGCGGTGCCCCTGGCCAGGGTCCCGTCCGGCGTGTTGTCGGTGATCTCGTCGATCACGATCCGCCGGCGGAGCCGCCAGCCTGCGATAAGCAGCAGCACGACCAGGTAGATCGCGAGGATCTCCCACTTCCCGAACACCACGACCGCGATCGCGGTGAGCGCCAGCCCCGCTATTGCCGGGCGCCCGCCGCCCGTGGTCCAGCCCACGAGCCTTCCGGCGAGGCGCGCCGTGCGTGCCGTGAGCACCCAGAGATCCAGATAGATCGAGTTGCGCACGCGCGGACCACCAAACTGCGGGGACGGGGTCAATACTCTCCAGATCCGCCGCGCGGCGCAAGCGGCGTGCTGCCTATGCGCGGGGTTGGGCGGCTAGCGCTTGCCTTCGCGGTCCATCTGCCAGACGCGGCGCCCCGGGCTCTTAGTTTCGTCTCCTAATGTCGCCCGCCGGTGTCACGGCCACCTCAGTTCCTCGTGCCCCTGCTTGCTTTCGGGCTGGCGTTGTTCGGTCTGTTACAGGACGCGGGACCGGCGGACTCCGACTCGCCGCCGCCCGACGTCGCGGCCTTCGTGCGTCCGATGGCGGGAACCGAGAGCGGCGGCGTGTTCCCGGGCGCCGCCACGCCCTTCGGGATGGTGGAGTACAGCCCCAACACAGAGGGCGCGGACGGCGGCGGCTACAAGTTCTCGCACCCGCGCACGTGGGGCTTCGGCGTCACGCACCTCTCCGGTCCGGGCTGCCCCGCGATGGGCGATGTCGTGTCCCTGCCCACCGTTGGCGCGGTGCGCACCGTTGACGCCACCAGGCAGACGAGCCCTTTCTCGCACGCGAGTGAGCAGGCGTCGCCCGGCTACTACGCCGTCACCCTGAGCCGCTACGGCGTGCGCGCCGAGCTGAGCGCGACCACGCGCACGGGCTGGGCCCGCTACACGTTCCCCGCCACCAAGCACGCCAACGTGGTGGTGGATCCCGGCGCGAACTTCCGGGGGGTGCGGACGGCGAGCGTGCACGTGGTGGGCAACGACACGCTGGTCGGCTCGGTAACGAGCTGGGGTTACTGGAACGCGTGCCCGGCCCGCAGCCACAACCGCTACACGCTCTACTTCGCGATGCGCTTCAGCCGCCCGTTCACGTCGTTCGGGGCGAGCAAGGACGACGCCCGCGCACGCCCCGGCCGCCGCGACGCGCGCGGGCGCGACGCCGGCGCGTACGTGTCCTTCGACACCACGCGAGACGCGAGCCCGGTGGTGTCGAAGGTCGGGATCTCGTACGTGGACGCCGCCGGGGCGGCGCGCAACCTCGACGCCGAGGGGCAGGGTTACGACTTCGACGCCACGGCGGCCGCCGCGCGCAGGTCGTGGAACGACGTCCTTGGGCGGGTGCGGGTGTCGGGCGGCACGCAGCAGCCCACCTTCTACACGGCGCTCTACCGCACGCTGCTCTACCCGAACGTGTTCTCGGATGTGGACGGGCGCTACGTGGGATTCGACGACAGGGTGCACCGCGCGCCGTCGGGGCAGACCCACTACTCCAACTTCTCGATGTGGGACACCTACCGCGCGGCGCACCAGGTGATCGACCTGGTGGCGCCCGAGCGCGTGCCGGACATGGTGCACAGCCTGCTGGACGACGGGCGCCAGAGCGGCTGGCTGCCCAAGTGGGTGTACGCGCACTATGAGACGAACGAGATGGTGGGCGACCCGGCCGCCAACGTGATCGCCGACGCGTACCTGAAGGGGCTCGTGCGCCCGGCGGACGTGCAGGCCGCCTACGCGGCCGTGCTCCACAACGCCAGCGACGTGCCGGACCCCTCGCGCTCGCCGTTCGAGGGCCGGACCGGGCTTGACGACTACGTGAACCGCGGCTTCGTCCCGTATCGCGGCGGCGACGGCGACTTCACGTTCTCGGCATCGGCCAGTCTGGAGTACGCGATCAACGACTGCGCGGTGGCGCTGATGGCCGGGCGGATGGGGCGCCAGGCCGACTACCGCTACCTGCTGCGCCGCGCCAAGCGCTACCGCTCGAGCATCGACAGGCGGGCCCGGTTCGCGCGCGCCCGGCGCACCGACGGGTCATGGAAGCGCCCGTTCGACCCGGACTCGCGCAGCGGCTTCAAGGAGATGTCCGCCTGGCAGTACACGTGGCTCGCGCCGCAGGACGTGGCCGGGCTGGCGGCGACGCTCGGCGGGCGCGCCGCGATGCTCGCCAAGCTCGACCGCTTCTTCGACTACGCGCGTGTGTCCGCCAATCCGGGCATCGTCAAGACCGCCTGGCGTGGCAACGCGCGATACAACCCGCGCAACGAGGGGGACCTGCAGGCGGCATACCTGTACGACTACCTCGGGCAGCCGGCGAAGACGCAGGACATGGTGCGCGCCGCGATGTCGGTCTACACCACGGCGCCGAACGGCCTGCCCGGCGGCGACGACCTCGGCACGATGTCCGGCTGGTACGTGCTCTCGGCGCTCGGCCTCTACCCGGCGATGGGCGGCGACGACCACTACGCGATCACCACGCCGCTGTTCGACCACGTGACGATCGGCGGGCGCATAGCGATCGACGCGCCGGGCGCGTCGTCCGGGCTCACTCACATCGCGGCCGCGAAGCTCGGTGGCGCGGCGCTCGACACCAGCGCGGTCGCCCACGGCGACCTGTTGCGTGCCGGGCACCTGACGTTCGTGCTCAGCGCGGCGCCGACCGCCTGGGCCACTGGCTCGGCCAACGTGCCGCGGTCCGCCTGCGCCGCCAACCCTTCCACCGCCGATGTGCGCCTGCGCGTGAGCCAACTGCGGCATCGGCGCGTGCGGGTGACGGTGAGCAACGCGGGCGACGCCCCCGCTACCGGGCTGCGCGTCCGGATGGGCGGGAGGACGCTCGCGTTCGGCACGCTCGCTGCCGGCCGCTCCGCCACGCGCCGCTGGCGTGTGGGCGGCACGCGCGCCGAGGCCACCTGGCATGGGCCAGGTGGCACCGGCGGCGCGCTTAGGACCTTCGCTACTTCCTCTTGAGGCGCAGCACGCTGACCACTCCGCCGTGGTCAGACGGGTGCACGCCGGCCTTCGTCCGCTCGCTGCCCGTGATGAACGAGCGCACGAGCTTCAGGCGTGGCTTGGCCATGATCCAGTCCACGTTGTGGTCCCACTTGCTCTGGTCGTTCAGGTCGTCGAAGCAGCAGCTGAACTTCGCCGTCCGCTCGGGCTTGAAGCCGGCCTTCGCGATCGCCTGGTAGGGCGGGCGGTCCTCCGGCTTCGGGAGGTTCGGTCCCGAGTTGAGGTCGCCGAGCAGGATCGTCGGCAGCTTGGAGCGCAGCGGCCCCTTCACCAGCTCCTGGGCCTGCTGCAGCCGGGTGCTCGCCAGGTAGGCCTCGAGGTGAGTGTTCACCACGTGGACCGTCACGCCGCGCACCGTGGCGTCGAGCTCGTTGTAGCCGCGGTTCGTGACCACGTTGCCGATCGCCTTCGTGGGAATCGTGAGCTGGTTCTTGAACAGACCCGAGCGCGCGTGCCTCACCTTCACGCCCTTCCTGGCGAGGATCGCGTCGCCGAGCGTGAGCCGGACGTCGTTGCCGCCGCCCATCGGGCCCTCCACGTTGAAGCCCTGCTTGATGGCCACCACGCGGTAGGACTGATGCAGCTTCTTGAGCTGCGCGGTGATCTGCTTGATGTAGTTGAAGGCCACCGTCGACGCGGGCGCCGGGCCGGTGCGCCACAGCGACAGCTCCTGGAGTCCCACCAGATCGGGCTTGGCCTTCGCGATCTCACCCGCCACGAGCTTCATCCGCCCGTTCGGGTCCTCGGCCTTCACGCCGTTGAACATGTTGGTCGTGGTCTGCTCGAACTGCGCGCCGGGGTCGGTGGTGGCGAGCGGGATCAGGTCCGCGCCGAGGAAGAGGTTGCGGGTCATGACCGTGATGGTCGGGCCCTTTTTCTTAGCGGCCTGCGCCGAAGGGGCCGCCAGCACGAGCGCGGCCACGAGCGCGGCAGCGAGTACCAAAGAACGACGAACTTGCAAGACGAGTCCTCTCCGTCTGGGTCAGGACGGATGACCCTAGCGGGTGTCTTTTAAAGCCCGCAGTTGCGGAGGGCCGGCGGAACCGGGAATGACGGGTCGGTCGCGTCGCTGATGGCGGCGGCGTCCACCGGGAATGGCGCGTCGGCCTTGTAGCTGTCGAGCTTGACCGACGGGTCGCCCTGAATGAACTTGGTGCGCGCGCAGCTGAGGAAGGGCAGCGTGACGTGCGCGCTGTTCACGGTCACGGTCTGGAAGGTGGGCGTGGGCGTCCACCACTCCGAGTTGGATGAGCCGACCAGCACGCCCAGGCGGTGTCCGGCGGGCAGCACCCAGTCGTCGCCGTACATGTCGAAGGAGATCGTGCCCGTGCCGCCCAGCAGGTAGGTGCCACGGCTGATCAGAATCGCGTTGCCGTCGGCGTCGACGTCATAGATGTCGGCGGTGAGGTTGGCGTTCTGGAACTGCGAGGTCTCGTCGACCGTCAGCTTGGGCACGCCGGCGAAGCGCACCTCGTGCGTGAACGCGGGCGAGAAGGTCCAGATGCCCTCGCCGTTCGGCGAGCCGCCCTCGGCGGTGCCGTTGTTGGTCGTGTCGTCGGTGTAGCTGCCCGGCCGGAGATTGGCCGTGTAGTTGCGCGAGTCGGCGGGCGGCCAGTGCGACTCGGCGCGCCACCTGCCGTCGCTCGATTCGATCGCCAGCGCCGGGTCCTGCACGCCCGGCTTGATGCCCTTCAGGTAGCGGTCGTAGAAGCGCATCACCTCGTCGAACCAGCCCTTGCGGCCCATCGCCAGCCGCCCGTTCGCGTCGGTGTCGTTCCCGCGCACGTGGTCCCACATCCCGAACCAGGCGCGCTTCGGCCCGGTCACGTTGTTGAAGAAGTCCCAGGCGCCGTCGGGCTTCGTGTTGTTCTCGATGAAGCCCTGCGTCATGAACAGCGGTGTGGTCGCGCCCTTGGCCTTGGAGATCAGGTCGCGCTGCTGCCAGTACGGCGAGGAGTGGTTCGAGTCCTGCTGGTCCGCCCAGTTGAGCAGCGGGCAGCCGGGGCGCGCGGTGTCGTTCAGAGCGTTCTGCTGGTAGGCGAGCGTGTCGCCGCTCGTGCCGGGAGTCCCGGCGATCATGTCGTACAGCGCCGGCGTGGCGAGCGAGTTCTCGAAGCGCACGCGGTTCATGTACAGGTAGCGGTAGAGGTCGTAGACCGGCTCCTGAGAGACCACGGCCGCGAGGCCCTTCGGGTGGTTGACCTCGCCGATCAAGCCGGTCACCCCGTCGTACGACTTGCCGTACATGCCCACCTTGCCGCTGGACCAGGGCTGGCTCGCCGCCCACTGGACCGCGTTCGTCACGTCCGCCTGCTCGCCCGGTCCCGCCCAGTCGAGGCAGCCACTCGAGCCGCCGAAGCCGCGGAGGTCGACCATCACGTACGTGTAGCCGCGCTCCATCAGGTGGGCGCCGTTCACGAAGTCGTAGAAGCGCGCGGACGGGCCCGCGTCGCCCACCGGCGTGTACGGGGTGTCCTCGGCGGGACCCGCCGGGCCGGTCTGGCCCGAGTGGTTGAAGTACGGGCCGATCGAGAGGATCACCGGCGTCTTGGCGTTGGCCGGCAGGTTGCTCGGACGCAGGATGTCCGCGTGCAGCGAGGTGCCGTCCGGCTCCTGGATGTAGGTCTCGCTCCAGGTCGAGCCTGGCGGCGGCGGATCGGCCTGCGCTGCGCCGGCGAACGCCAGTGTCGCCAACGCGGCAAGCACTATTCCCCGCACCGTGTAGCACCCCTGCCCACGCATCTGCGCGCCTGAAGGTACAGAAGGGCGCGCTAACGCGCGCCAGTTCCTAGTTTCTAGTTCCTAGTTTCAGGGCGATCAGCGCGGCGTCGGCCTCCGCCAGGAGGTCGTCCGCCGTCATCGCGTCGGTCAGCTCGGCGTGGGCGGCCCCGATCGTCAGCGGCTCGCCGTCCGGCTGGCGGCAGCGCTCCGCGACTGCTGTGGTGATGCGCTCCGCGATCCGGGCGGCCACGGCGCCGTCGCTTTCGGTGAGGATCGCGGCGAACTCGTCTCCTCCCCAGCGGAAGCAGTGATCGTGCAGGCGCACCTCGTCGCGGATCACGCCGGCAACCTCGCGCAGGCAGTCGTCCCCCGCCAGATGACCGTGCACGTCGTTGATCTCCTTGAAGTCGTTCAGGTCGGCCAGCACCAGGCTGAGCGGCGAGCCCACCCGCCGGGCGCGCGCTATCTCGGCGATCAGCGCCTCGTCAAAGGCGCGCCGGTTGCCCAGGCCGGTGAGCGAGTCCGCGCGGGCGAGCGCCTCGGCCTCCACGCTGCCGATGCGGTGCAGCCGCGCGTTCATGTTCGCGATCGAAGCCATGAGGGACAGCGACGACCAGAGCAGGACGAGCGCCATCACCTCGCCCGTGAGCATCGGGTCCCACGGTGTGAAAAAGAGCGGCGCGATCGTGATCGCGTTGACGATCGCGAGAAAGGGGATGAGCCGTCGCGGCGGGTGGATGCCGCCGACGAAGACGGTCGAGAGCATGAACAGGTCGCGGTACGGGGCGTGCACGCCCGCCAGCCACTGCACCACGGCGATCTGAGCGACGCCCACGTAGTTCCAGGCCAGCATCGCGACCCATGTGCGGCCGCCGGGCTTGACCTTGTCGTAGATGGTGGAGGCACAGCCCACGAGTGCCACCACGCCCGCCACGAACCAGCCGGCGTTGCCGATCGCGTGCGTGGGCGGCGCCAGCGGAATCAGCATCAGGGCGACGACCGTGCCCGTGACGGTGAGCAGCCCGTCGAGCTTGCGCGCCAAGGCGATATCGCCGCCGGCGTAGGGGTCTTCGCGGCGGCTGAACGCCTCCCTGATCGCGGCAAGGATGCCCATCAAGTGGGAAATCGGCGAGCGGCGGGAATCTTTAGCCGCTCAGCGGCGCAGGGCGCGCCGGACTTCCTTCGCGGCCACCTCGCCGGAGCGCACGGCCCCGTCCATGTAGCCGCTCCAGTAGGTCGCCACCTCGGTGCCGGCCCAGTGCACGCGCCGGAAGGGCACGCGCAGCGCGGGGCCGTAGCGGCGCAGGGTGCCCGGGCGCGTGTAGCCCACCGGGCAGCCCTTGGTCCAGGCCTCCTTGGTCCAGTCCATCTCGAACGAGTCGACGAGCTTCCGGGCCTCTGGGCCGAAGTAGGTCTCGAACGCGGACAGCACCACGTTGCGGCGCGCCTTCGCGCTGAGCTTGGCCACGTGCGCGGCGTCGGAGCCGCCGATGAAGCCGAACAGGATCCCGGGCTTGCCACTGGGCGGTGAGTTGTCGAACGTGGTGCGCACGGGGCCGATGTCGGACACCACCTGGCCGCTCAGGCCGGCATCGCGCCAGAACGGGCGGTCGTAGACGGCCTCCCACTTGATCAGGTGGCCGGGCACGATCCGCCTGGCGAGGTTGCGGCGCATGCGCGGCACGTCGGGCGCGAAGTGGATGTGCTTCAGCAGCACCGGCGGGATGGCCATGATCACC
>Ga0157372_10004860_pt1 | contig 14275 bp, 12 predicted proteins | sample C55metaG_FD_115307 | JGI IMG/M metagenome (GOLD analysis project Ga0157372, IMG submission 115307) | Corn rhizosphere microbial communities from Kellogg Biological Station, Michigan, USA - C5-5 metaG | ecosystem: Host-associated > Plants > Roots > Rhizosphere > Soil | place: USA: Michigan... | reverse complement strand
TTGGACACGTACACGACGTCGGCATTCTTCGGGTCGACCGCGACGTGCTCGAAGTACCATCCGCGCCCCCAGAGGGCGGAGTCGTTAGACAAGCGCGTCCACGTCGCGCCCGCGTCGTCGGAGCGGAAGAATCCGCCTAACCCTGGGACGCCGACACCGAAGCGGCGCGCGGCCACCGCGGCCTGCGACGTGTCCACGGGAATGCTCGGATCCGGTACGAGATCATCGATCACCGCGTACACGCGCTGCGGATTGCTCGGGCATACGGCGATACCCGACTTGCCGATGCCTTCCTTCGGAAGCCCATTCGTTAGCTCCGTCCACGTGTCGCCGCCGTCGGTCGACTTGTAGAGACCGCCGCCCGGCCCGTTGGTCGGCGCGTACACGAACCATGGCGGACGGCGCGTGTTCCAGAGACCCGCGTAGATCACGCGCGGGTTGGTCGGATCGATCACGACTTCCACCGCGCCGACATTTTCGTTCTTGAACAGCACTTTCTTCCAACTGCGACCGCCGTCGGTGGAGCGGTATACGCCGCGATCGGCGTTCGGGCCGTAGAAGTTTCCGATCGCCGCGACGAACACGATGTTCGGATCCGTCGGATGTACCGCGACCTTGCCAATGTGCTGCGTGCCGTCGAGCCCCATGTGTGTCCACGTCTTGCCGGCGTCGGTGGACTTGTACATGCCGTTGCCGAAGCCCGTCGAATCGCGCAGCGTGCATTCGCCGCTGCCCACGTAGACGGTGTCGGGAGCAGATGGCGCGACGGCAACCGCGCCGATCGACGCGACGGGGTTGGCGTCGAACACCGGCTCCCACACGCGGCCGGCGTCGATCGTCTTCCAGAGGCCGCCGTTCACCGAGCCCGAATAGAAATCGTTAGGCCGACCCGGTACGCCGGTCACGGCATCGGTGCGCCCGCCGCGGAAGGGGCCGAGGAGCCGCCACTGGAGTCCCGAGAAGAGCGGCGACAGATCACCCGCCGGTGCGGCGAAGGCCGTCGGCGCGTCCCCCAGCGCGTGCGCCGATTGACGCATCACGTCGCGTACGGCAGATGGCGTGCGGGCAAACAGGGTGAGCGCGCCACCGAACAGGCCGGCACGCACGAGGAAGTCGCGCCGCGTGACGTCGCTCTCGGGGCGTTCGGGTTCCAGGCGCGGGATGTTGTCTCGTGTCTCCACGGTCAGGTCTCGTTTGTGTGCGGGACAAGCATGCGTAGATCGCAACGCGTGAGTCGCACGCGTCGCGCAGTCAAATAGGCCGCGGTACAGCGCGTGTCAAGCGATACGACGGCGTTCAGCGCGGTGCGTACGCGATGGGATCGCGGACGCCGGCGGCCTCGAACCCGCGCAGACGAAGCAGGCACGCGTCGCAGCGGCCGCACGCCTCGCCGGTGGGCAGCGGATCATAGCAGCTGCAGGTCACGCCATAATCCACGCCTAACGACAGACCGATGGCGATGATCTCGGCTTTCGAGAGGTGGAGGAGCGGCGCATGAATGCGGAAGCGGCTCGTGCCATCGACGCCGGCCTTGGTCGCGAGATTCGCCAGGTGTTCGAAGGCTTCGATGAAGGCGGGGCGACAGTCGGGATAGCCCGAGTAGTCGAGCGCGTTGACGCCCAGGAAAATATCTGCTGCGCCCAGTGTCTCGGCGAACGCGAGAGCGAGCGCGAGGAATACGGTGTTGCGCGCCGGCACGTACGTAACAGGAATACCGGCACCGATGTCGCTTGCGTCGCGATTCTTGGGCACGGGGATGTCGGCTGTGAGCGCCGAGCCGCCGAACGCGCGCAGATCGAGATCCACGATCTCGTGCCGAGCGATGCCCATTCGTTGGGCACTGCGCGCGGCCGCCTCGAGCTCGGCGGCGTGGCGCTGGCCGTAGCGCACCGAAAGCGCGGCAACGTCGAAGCCATCGTGCCGCGCGACAGCGAGCACCGTCGTAGAGTCGAGCCCGCCGCTCAACAGGACCACGGCGCGCGGGCGAGGCGTGTCACTCATGTCGTACAAAGTATGCGGCGGCGGAGCGATTGGAGAGAGCGCGGCGCTTCTGGTCGTGGATCTGACCCAATACTGCCTTTCTTGAGACGCGGCGATATCGCGCATATGTTGGCAATGTGAGCGACATTCGACCTTCCGCGACCGCGGCCGAGCGCTGGCCCAACCTGCCATTCGAGTCGTGGGCCGACACGCACGCCACGCTGCACATGTGGACGCAGATCGTGGGGAAGACGCGCCTCGCGCACGCACCGATGATGAATCACTGGTGGCAGGTCGCTCTCTACGTGACGCCACGCGGGCTGACGACATCGGCGATGCCGGCCGGAGACGGCGTGCGGACGTTCTCGGTCGATTTCGATTTCATCGATCATCGCCTCGACATCCGCTCGAGCGACGGACGCAGCGCATCGCTGCCGCTGGTTCCGCAATCGGTGGCGGCGTTCTATGCGGCGTACGTCGCGGAGCTCACGGCGCTCGATCTCGAGGCGCGCATTCGCCCCGTGCCGAACGAGGTTCCGGTGGCGATTCCGTTCGCGCAGGATCGCGAGCACGCGTCGTACGACGCGAACGCGGCGCACGCATGGTGGGTGATCGTGAGCGAATCGCAGCGCGTGCTGGAGCGATTCCGCGGGCGCTTCCTGGGCAAGTGCAGCCCGACGCACTTCTTCTGGGGCAGCTTCGACCTGGCGCAGACGCGGTTTTCCGGCCGGCGCGCGCCGCGTCACGGCGGCGGCGCGCCTAACTGTCCGGACTACGTGATGGTGGAAGCGTACTCGCACGAGTGCGCGAGCGTCGGGTTGTGGCCGGGCAGCCCCGGGATGCCGGGCCCGGCGTTCTACGCGTATGCGTACCCGGAACCGGAGGGTTACACTGCGCGCGCGCGCGCGTTGCGTCCAGCGGGCGCGGGATACGACCGGACGATGCGCGAATACATCATGCCGTACGACGTCGTTAGGCGGGCATCGTCGCCGGACGATGCCATCCTGGATTTTGCCCAGTCAGCGTACGAAGCCGCGGCGGAGTTAGGCAACTGGGATCGCGCGGCGCTCGAGCGGCCGAAGCACGAGTGGCCATAGAACGGATAAGGCGCGCACAGCCGGACTCTCGCAGCCGAGCGATCCGTGCACTGTCCGGCTGCGTCCGGTCGTGTCCGTTCTACGGGAGCCCGATGAGCTTGTGCGTCTGCAGGGAGAGCCGCCAACGCGGGTGCGCGAGGCAGTAGGCAAGCGCGCGCTGCGTGTTCTCTTCGCGGTGCGGGCCGTCCATCGGCTGCAGGAAAAAGTGCCGGAACGCGAGCGACTCGAATCGCTCGGGCTGCGCTTCGGGCTCGCTCTGCGGATACACGAGCTTGAGCTCATCGCCCACCACGAGGCGTAGCGGCGCCCCGGCTTTGGGACTCACGCAGATCCAGTCGAGTCCAGGCGGCGCGGGCTGCGTCCCATTGGTCTCGATCGCCACCTGAAAGCCGACGTCGTGGAACGCGTCGATGAGCGGCACGTCGAGCTGCAACAGCGGCTCGCCGCCGGTGCAGACGACGAGCGGCGTGCCCGAGAGGTACCGGCCCTCACCCCACGTGAGGAGCGCGGCCTGCGCGAGCACCTCCGGTGTGGCAAAGCGGCCGCCGCCCGGCCCGTCGGTGCCGACGAAGTCCGTGTCGCAGAAGGTGCAGACGGCGGTGGCACGGTCGCGCTCGAGGCCGGTCCACAGGTTGCAGCCCGCGAAGCGGCAGAACACGGCGGCGCGACCCGTCTGCGCGCCTTCGCCCTGCAGCGTGTAATACAGCTCTTTGACCGCGTACGTGCCTGACACGATGCCGGCTCTCTCCGTTAGGCAACGCGGCCGCGCATGCGCCCGCCTCTACGAAATGTCGGCGTCTCGCGCTCCCACCGCCAGCGGCGCCGGCAACCCGGCCGTCGCGGCGAGGGCCGCGCGCGCGGCATCGACACGCTCGAACCACTCGGACACGGGAGCGGCGCGGACCGGGACGTCGTCGCCCGGGCCCGAGTGCGCCACCAGGTGGCGCACGGCGTAGGCGAGATCGACCGCGGCACGCACCGAGTCCATGAAGCGAGGTGTGTGCAGCGGCAGGTTGATCTCCCAGACGGGGCGCGTGGTCTGACGGAAGCGTTGCACCGCACGATCCACGCCTCGTGCCCAACGCAGCCGCGCGCTCGGCGGCAGCGACGTCGCATCGGGCGCCGTGAGCGCGTCGACGGCGCGCGACGATTCGCGCAGCAGGTCGGCCGCGCGCCGGTCCACGGACAGGCGTGCCGGCGCGGGCAACACGAGGCTGGCGACGACGGCCCCGATCGACGCGCCGATGAGCGTCTCCTCGAGGCGCAGCGACAGGAGCGCCGACGAATAGTTGCCGAACGTATCGTACAACAGCGCGAGCGCGGTGGTGACGAACACGATCATCCAGGCGTACGAGAGCGGCGCGAGGTAGAACGCGCCGAAGATGCTCAGATAAAGCAGCACGAGTGCCGTGCGGTGGTCGGCGCCAACCGCGTCCGCGATGACGACGCCTAACACGACGCCGCCAACGGTCCCCAGGATCCGCTGCCACGCGCGCGAGAGACTCTCGGCGCGATTGGTCGCGCGCAAGAATACAACGAACGCGCCGATCACGGCCCAATACCAGCGCGCCGAAGAGACCGGGTGACCCGCGATCATGGCGAGGGCGGCGGCGATCGCGGCCTGTATGGCGAGCCGCAGCGTCGGGCGGAGCGACTCGGGCGATGGTGCAACCTCATCGGGATTGAGACCCAGCGGCGTGGAGCCGCCCTGAGCGGTGACGGACTCGTCGATCACCGCATCGGCGGGTCGCGGGGACGTCCACGGATGGCGGTGCGCAATGATGTACTCCGCAAACCGCATCTTGCTGCCGAGCGAGTCCGGCAGCCCGTCGGGCGCCCTGGCCTCCGCGTCGCGCTCGCCGCCTGCCGCGCGAACGTGTGCGCCTAACGCACGGGCCGTCCGCGCCACCGCGCGACGAACGCCCGCCCAAGGGCCGACTCGGCACGCACCCTCGAGGACGTCGGCGACTGTTTCGATGGCCAGCTCGACCTCGAAGATGTCGAGCGCCCATTGATCGGCGGCGGCACTCCGGTGCCGTCGCGCCGCGGCTTCATCCTCGAGTGCGAGAGCCGTGTCGTTCAGATGGGCGAGCGACACACGCAGCCGGTGCATGCGCCACCGTCCGTCGCGCTTCGCATCGGCCGTTCGCGCGAGCGACTCGAGGACCGTTGCCGCACGCGCACGGAACGCTACCAGCATCCCATCGAGCAGGCGATCGGGACGGTCACGGACGATTCCAAATCGCACGACGTATGCGACGGCCACGGCGATCACGATCGAAACCGACGACAACGTGAAGTCGCGCTCGCCCGCACGGGCGAAGAGTGAAAAAAAGAAGCTCATGAACGCGAGCAGGCCGAGCGCGCTGCCGCGCGGACCATAGCGGCGCGCGAACGTCGCACCGAATACGACAACACAAAACAACAGCTGGTCGAGCCACGGCCGCGAGGCCGCGAGCGATCCGGCCCCGATGACGAGGAGTGTCACGGGGACGGCCAGCAGCATGGTGATGCGCTGGGCCCGCGGTGTGTCATCGTATACGCGCGCAGCCGCCATGATACCGACAACGATGCCGGCGAGTACGAGCGTGGCGGACTCGCGGCGGGCGTGCGCGAGCGGCACCAGCACGGCTGACGACGCGATCGCGGTGAGCGTGGCGCGCGCCGCGGCGCGCCATCGCGTTAGGCCGGGATCCGACGCGATCATGACGCTGAGCGCGTGCCGCAGCGGGACCGGGCGCGCATCGTCGCGCGCGTCCGCCGGAGGGCTGTCGCTGCGCGATTGGGTCGAGCTCCGCCCCGAACGCACGTCGTCGAGGCGTGCATAGACCGCGCCACCCACCGGCCGTTGACGAAGTCTTCTGGCGCGCGCATTCTCTGCGCATCGCGGTTCCCTGGACCAGGCTTGTCGCCGCTCCGCAGGCAGCGCCGCTGCGGATGCCCGATCACCTCTTCCGTTAGGCGAATGTCCGCATCCATGCCCGGCGCGCGCGCCGCCCTCGAGCGTCTGCGCACGCACCCTGCCCTTCCGCTCGTGACAACGCCGACGCCGATTCAGGAGATGGCGCGTCTGCGCGCTGCGCTCGGCGGCGGACCGCGTCTCCTCGTCAAACGCGACGATGCCATCCCCTTCGGATTCGGCGGCAACAAGGTGCGGAAACTCGCGTTCGTCGGCGCACAAGCGGTCGCCGACGGTGCCGATGCGCTCGTCACCACCGGAGGTATCCAGTCGAACCACGCGCGCGTCACGGCGGCGGTAGCCGCCACGCTCGGCATGCAGTGCGTTTTGATCGCGAACGGCACGCGTCAGGAGCGGCCCACCGCCAATGCGTTGCTCGATGCGCTGCTGGGCGCCGACGTGCGCTACGTATCGTCGCGCGAGGAACGCAACGCGGCCATCGACGACGCCGTGGCAGAACTCGAGCGCGAGGGCCGCACGCCCTTCCGCATCTCGCTCGGCGCCTCCACTCCGTTAGGCGCGCTCGGATTCGCGCACGCCGTGGGCGAGATGCTGGATCAGGGACCGGCACCGGACGTCATCTATCACTCGAGCTCGTCCGGCGGCACGCAGGCCGGGCTGCTGGCCGGCTGCGCGCTGCACGGGCTCGCCACGCGCGTCGTTGGGGTGAGTCCCGATGACCCGGTGGCGTCGATCGCCGGCCGGGTGCGCGAAGTCATGCAGGGCATGGGTTCGTTGTTAGGCGTGGACGGAGCGGCACTCGCGGGGGCACGCCCGATCGAAGTCGATGACGCCTTCATCGGCGACGGCTATGGCGTGCCGAGCGACGCCTCGCGGGAAGCGCAGCGACTTGCCGCGCAGAGCGAGGCCATCTTCGTGGACAACACGTACACGGCCAAGGCCCTGGCGGGGCTCATCGCCGCGGTGTGGGCGCGGCGCATCCCCGAGGACGCGACCGTGCTGTTCTGGCACACGGGCGGCCAGGTGGGGATTTTCGCCTAACGGGGTGCACCCACCCGGCCTGCGTGTGCCGGGCACGACCTCAGCGCCGGTGACGCGCCCGCGTGCGTGCCGCCTTTTTTGCCGCTGCCGAACGCCCGGCCGCGCCCTTGGTGCGCACGGCTTGCCGCGCCGACGCCGAGCGCTGCGAGGCGCTGCGCCGGCGCGCGCTCGACCGTGCCTGTTTCGACAGCGAACTGCGCGACGCAGCCTTGTGTCCCTCGCGGCGCAGGGCGCCGGTCACCGCACGCGAGCGCTTGCGCGACGTTTTCCGCCCGCGCTTCCGTCCCTTCGCCAGATCCTGCTTCGCCTTCTTCCGCGTCCGCTTCGACGAGCTCTTGCTCGGAGGCAGCTTCACACCGGCGCGACGCGCCTCCGACAGACCGATGGCGATGGCCTGCTTGGTCGACCGGGCGCCGTGCTTCCCTTCGCGGATGTGATCCATCTCTTCGCGCACGAACTCGCCCGCTTGCGTCGATGGCGACTTCCCTTCTCGCGCATCTTCATGCGCGCGTTCGATCGTGTCCTGATCCGGCATCCTGACCTCCAGCCGACTGGGTCAGCGTTCCGCTCGCCGCGCATCGGCGAGCACGCATGAGGCATACGTCGAGCGGCGTCGCATAACACGGACCACGCCGCTCGGCGAGCGGGACGCGCGAGCCGGATGGCGAATCATTCGATTATCGCTGCTTTGTCTCCTTGCTCGGATTTCTTGGCGCCCGCGCGGTGGTACGCGCCGGTTTCGGAGATGGCGGCAGCTTGCTGCTGCCGGCGGCCGCCGCTTGCTGGTAGCGAGCCGACAGGTCGCGGTGCTCGGAGTCCTGTCGCGCCGTAAGGTCCGGCATGCGCTCGCCCTTCGGCGGTTTGGCGAACTCCTGCTCGTGCCGCTGCTCCATCTGCTGCTGCGCCTTCGAGTAGGCCTGATCGAGCTGGGCGCGCGACGCGGTCGCGTTCTTTCCGTTAGGCATTGGCGGCGCGCCCGGCGGCAGCCGCACCGGCGGCGCGGCGGGCTCGGGCGCCACCCTGGACGGCTGCTGGTTAGGCGCGGGATTGGCCGTCGGCGGCGGAGGCGTCACCCGGAGACGCACCGGCGTCGGTTCCGTGGTTCGACGCTCGGGCGGCAGGCCGGTGCGCGCGGGCTTGAGTCCCGCGCCACCCGGCAGCACCGTGGTCGCCGGCCGCTCGCGAATTGGCGTGGACGCCACCACCGGCGTACGCCTGCGCAGCGTGACGAGCTCGGTGTGCGACAGCGGACGACCGGCGGTCTTCGCCAGTTCTTTCTGCTGCAGGGCGAACGACATCGGCGCGGGCGGCGGTGCGTGCACCGCGAGCACGGGACGGCGCGCCAATACCGCCGGCGGGAACGAAGCGCGACGGTTCGCCACCTCTTGACCGATCAGGCTCACGCGCGTCGGCACCACCGGTGCGCGCTGAATGACGGTGACGCGCGCGACGTCGCCGGGAGCGACACGCACCGCCGAGCGGCCCACCGGCGTTCCGTTCCTGAATGTCTTCTGCGAAACGACCGTGAGCGCGTTGACGACGGTGCGGTTGCGATACGTCACGTTGGTCACGTTGACGTTCGTGATGTTGATGTTGGTGATGTTCACGTTGGTCACGTTCACGCGGCGCAGATACACCGGGCTCACGACGTACGGCGGGCGATAGACCTCTTGCGGCGCGAGCGGGAACCATCCGATGCCGCCGCCCGGTCCAAACGACGTCCCAACGGACCAGCCGTTGCCGCCGACGAACGCGACTAACGCGGGCGCGTACACGGGCGGCGCGACGACGCGGCCCGGGCACCATCCCCATCGATTGTGGATGTATGCCCAACGACCATAGTGGAACGGCGCCCATCCCCATTGTGCATCGTCGACCCAGGTCCATCCCCAGCGGCCGGCCCATACCCAGTGTCCGTAGCGATACGGCGCCCAACCGGCAACGACCCTGCGCGGATACCAGACGGGACCATAGCTCGCATCCTGGTCCCACGTGCCATCGGCGTTGAGATCGGCGGTGCCCGGCATGTAGGGCGACACGTATCGCGACGCGGCGGCCACCGCCGCATCGATGCGCGCGTCGCGCGTCCTCGACCACTGCGCGAACTCATCGGGCGCCCCGATGTTGGCGAGGTTGTACGTCGCCGTGCTGTCACCCTGGACGGTGGCCACCTGGCCGGCGTCCACCGCGAATGACGACCCGCCCGCGGAGACCGTCGCCGTGCCAGAGAATACGGTGATCGACGTCGTCGCGCCGTCGGGTGCGACGTCGACGCGATATTCGCCGATCGTCGCCATCTGCACCGCTGCGTTAGGCGCGTCGATCTCGTCGGTTTCGCCGGTCGCCAGGGAGCGCAGCCGCAAGATCGCCGACCCCTGCGGCACGCTGAACTGGAGCGCCGCATCGTCCAGTCGCTCGACGTCGAGCTCGGTTTGCTGGTCGAGCCGGACTTCGGCCGACCCGATCTCGACCTCGACGCGTCCCGCGTTGTCGGCCCACAGCGCGTCGCCGGTCGTCACCGGACTGTTGGGCACGGCAACGGCCCACGCGGTGTCGCCACCGGCGCGGAACGAGACGGTGCCGCCGAGGTACGCGAGTCGCCCAACGCGGCCCGGCGGATCGCCCGTGGCTGACGGCCTGGCTGGTGGTTCGGCTACCTGCGCCAGCGCGGGCACGCCGCACACGATCGTGATGGCAACGGCACACGCCGTCGAGAGCGCGCGCTGAAACGGGAGCGTCGACATTGGGTTCGAGACTCGGCTCGGGGGGACTTGTGTGGGTGATGGTCCAACGTTCGACGCGCGAAAAGATGGTTGGGCAACCACACCGGCGCGAGTCACTCGTGACGCGACAGCTCTCGCTTGGCCTGTTCGCGTTCGGCAGTGGCGAGGTCAGGCATGAAGACGATGAGCCCGTTACTCGCGGTGTTCTTCGAGTACCCCGCGACGAGCTGCGTGTTGTACTGGTCGATGCTGAACTGGAAGACGTTGTGGGGATCGAGGTCGATGATCTCCATGTCCGCGTCCACCATGAAGAGCTTGCCGAAGTGCAGCGTGCCGCCGCGGAAATACATGTAATTGCGCGCCGTCTCGGGCGGGCGCAGCGGACGCGGCGTGGTTTCGCTCGAGTCGCCAAACACCTGCACGACTTCGTTCGAATCGACGCGCACCGCGGTGACACGTCCTTCGATCGCCGGCGGGGGCAGGAGCTGCTGCGGGTCGAGCAGCAGATCGTTGCCCTGCACGCTCACGCCGTGCGCGTGCTGGAGGTCGAGCAGCGACTGCAGCGTGATGCCTAACGCTTTCATCAGGCCGCGTCCGTTCACCGAGAAGATCTTGATCTTCACCGGGTGCACGCGGATCAGTCCGTCCGCCGTCATCGACATGACCGCCGTGATGCGAAACGGAATGTTCACGATTTTGTGCAGCGTGCCTTCCTGCACGAGCTTGCCGCTGTCGGTGGAGAACTTGAGGTGCCTGAGCGGCGCGCCGCCGTACGCGAACACGTAGCCGTTCATCAGGCTGTCGAGACTCTGCATCGTGAGTCCGACTTCCGCCGACGCGATGTGGATGACGAACGACCGCTTGTCGTCGAACGCGATGGGCGACCCCTGCTGCTTGCTGCGCAGCTCACCGCGGAGCCGCGAGATGTCGAGCGTGATGCCGCGGCCAATGTCGAAGTCGACGTTGCGGAACTGCGCCTGCGTGCCGGTCTCGGACGTACGCGCGCTGACGGCGGGCGGCGTCTCGTTAGGCACCGTGTCGGTGGGCGCCGGCGGCGCGGCGCGGGCCGCATCCGGCGCGCGCGCGAGCAGCACACCGCACACCACGACACTCGCCGCGGCGAGGATCATCCACGCGCGCGGGGCGCCCGGCACTCGGCGATGACGAGGTTCGTGTTGCGACAGGAGGCTCATGTGTCCTCGCACCGGCAAGCACCGCGCCGAATCGCGACCCCACCCACGCCTGCGGACATGCGTGGAACGGACCTTGAACCGGGTTGTTGACCATGGCAACCACGCGACGGAAGCGCTCACCCTCGCATTTGCGACGCCGGCCCACGAAAAAGCGCTGGTCGGCCGATGTCACGGCGCACAGCAACGCGCTGGACCTCGACCGCAGCGTGTTCACGTGGAAGGACCCGCACCGCATTGCGCGCTCGCTCAAGCGGTCTGCCGACCGCAGCCGTCGCCGGAAGAGCGATCCCTACCGGTCGGCGATGTCGATGCTGACGTTCTACATCAACCGCGCGGGGAAAGGTCTCGGGTCACGCCAGCGCGGTGTGCTCGAGCGCGCGAAGTCGGAGTTGCGGCGGTTGTACAAACGCGGCTAACCGCCGCCCGTCTGCCCCTCGATGCGGATGCCCTTGATGGTCTGCGACGGCAGCGTAAACGTGCCGCCGTTGAAGTTTCCGGTGGCCGTCGCGGTGGTCGTTTCGAGCTGGCACGCGATGCCCGGCGGAACGGTGACGTCCGGCGGCAGGTGGTCCAGCAACGACGTGCACGTTCCGTTAGGCGCCTCCGCCGTCGCGGTGCCGGTGGCGCCGCTCGAGCCGAGGACTACCGAGCCGGCCGAGAACACGAGGCCGCTCGCCTGATGGAAGACCTCGAGCGTCACCAGCGTGTCGGCATCGTCGCCCGTCCACGCGACGATCGTGAATGCGGAATCGGCGGGGTTTCCCTCGATGTCGTCGGTCACCTCGAACGCCGCGACGCTCGAGTAGGTCACGGTGCTGCCGTTGGTGGTGATCTGCACGTCGTGCAGTGGGGCACCGAGGGCAAGTAGCGTGATCGCGCCCGCGAGCTGCGTGCGCCGCTCCGACTCGCTGTCCGGGCTGGACGCGACGCGCAGCGAATCCAAGTGCGCCATGAGCGCGATCGTCTGATTTGTGTGTGGCCCGGTGGAGTCGCTCGAGCACGCGGCCAGGAGCGCGCCCGTCGCGACGGTCACGGAAAGCAGCGTCAACCGACGCGCGAGAGACAGGCGAACAAATGAAATCGGCATAGGCGGACCTCGCGTCGCGTGACCAGATGCTCGAGCAGCGCTCGAGCGTGAACCGAACATCAGGCGGGAACGCCGCCCTCCAGAATCGTCACGAGCTTCGATAGATCGATGCTCCCGCCCGACACCACACACACGACGTGTTCGCCCGCGACGCCGTCCGACATCGCCGCTGCCACCGACGCCGCCCCCGCGCCTTCCGCAATCACGTGCGCCCGCTCGGCGAGAAACCGCACGGCGCGGGCGATGTCCTCGATCGAGCTCACGCAGCTGCCGCCTAACAGCGTGCTGGCGAGCGGCCACATCTCCTCGAGCAGGCTCCCGATCCCGATCCCGTCGACGAAGCTCGGGGTCCGGTCGACCGTCGAGGGTTTCCCGGCACGCAGCGATGCCGCGAGCGGCGCGGCGGTCGCCACCTCGCAGGCGAGCACGCGCGCCGTGGAGCCACGCGCGCGCAGGCCTAACGCAATGCCGCACGAGAGTCCGCCGCCGCCGAACGGGACGAGCACCGTGTCGGTGTCGGGTGCGTCGTCCAGGATTTCGGCCGCGATCGTGGCGTTGCCGGCGATGACGTCCGGATCGGACACGGGGTGCACGAACAGCCCGTCCATACCCGGATAGCTGCGCTCGACCATCACCCGCCACCAGCGCGCGAGCGGGACCCGTACGACCTTCGCGCCTAACCGCTCGACCGCCGAGATCTTGGCGGCCGGCGCGTGCTCCGGCACGATGACCGTGCACGGCACGCCGACGGCGCGCGCGCACCACGCGACCCCCTGCGCCATGTTGCCCGCGCTCGCGGTGTACACGCCGTGTGCCAGCCGCTCGCGCGACGCCGCGGTGATCGCCGAGCCGGCGCCGCGAATCTTGAACGAGCCGACGGGCTGCAGCGTCTCGCGCTTGAGGTGAATCGGCCGCGCGCGACCGGGGATCTCGAGCGGCACGAGCGGCGTGCGCACGGCGATCCCGCGCAGACGTCCGCGGGCGGACTCGATCGCCTCGGCGGAGGCGGCGAGCTCCATCAATGCGATGCTCCCGGCATGATCTGGCCAAGGCCGATTACTTCCCCGCTCGCCAGCACGTGTCCTTTCATGGCGCCGGTGAGCGATTCGTAGTTGCTCGTGGCGCTTGCCGGGATCGTGATGTCTAACGCAAAGACCTGCAGATGATAGCGGTGCTTGGGCCCAGCCGGTGTGTGCGGACCCGTGTACGGTTGGTTGGGGCCGCGCATGTTCGGCCCGTACTGCGCGCCGGCGGGCGGCTCGGTCATCTTCGGATCGAGCTTGGTGATCGACGCCGGGATGTTGACCATGCTCCAGTGGAAGATCGGCGCGCCGTTTCGCATTGCATCACCGTCCTGCATGATGATCACGTACGACTTGGTGCCCGACGGGCCGGCGCTCCACGAGAGCCCGGGAAACACGTTGCCCTTGTACTGCGTGTTCTCGAACGGGATGTCCCCGCCGGCCGCAAACGCCGGCGTGCTCACCGACAGCTTGGCGCCGTCCTTTGCCGGCAGATTGGCGAGCGCGAGTTGGGACGCGCCGGGTTCGGTAGCGGTTGGTGCGCCCTGCGCACCGAGCGGCGCGGCGACCCCCACGGCGAGCAACGATGCCAAAACGGCTGCGGACACGCGTGCGATCATGGTACCTGTCCTGGTTCGGGTCTCGAGGGATGCCTAACGATCTATTTCGGAACGAACCCGTAGCGGCCGATGTCGCCGGCGGTCATGGTGATCACGTCGATGCGCAGCGGGATGGGCGTGAGCGGTTTGTTCGTCGAATCCGTCGGCTGTGACACGATGGCCTCGACCACGTCCATGCCCTTGAAGACCTGGCCGTACACGGTGTAGTGGTTGTCCAGTCTGGCCAGGCCGTTCTTGTTGGCCACGATGTAGAACTGGCATCCCGCCGAAAGCTGCTGCGGGTTGTCGTCGCGTCCGGCGCCGACCGCGCCGTACACGTGACGCAAGCTGTCGCGAAACTCCGGCGCCAACAGGTATGGCGAGTGCGAGAATCCCTCGGGCGTATCGGGGCACCCGCCCTGCGCGACGAAGTTCTTGATGACGCGGTTGAAGGTGAGCGTGTCCCAGTAATGCTCGCCGGCCAGCTTGATGAAGCTCGCCTTGTGGTGCGGCGTCTGATCATCGAGCACGAACAGGATCTCGCCGAGTCGCGTCTCGATGCGGCCCACCTGATACGTCTTCTCGGTCCTGGGCGCGCCGGAGAGCAAGGGCG
>Ga0157372_10004854_pt1 | contig 14292 bp, 15 predicted proteins | sample C55metaG_FD_115307 | JGI IMG/M metagenome (GOLD analysis project Ga0157372, IMG submission 115307) | Corn rhizosphere microbial communities from Kellogg Biological Station, Michigan, USA - C5-5 metaG | ecosystem: Host-associated > Plants > Roots > Rhizosphere > Soil | place: USA: Michigan... | reverse complement strand
GGCGGGAAATACCGCGGAGGCTTCGCTTCCTTCATCATTTTCTGCCTGTTTGGCTCCATTGTAGCCGTGATCTGGTACGGTGTGTACCTTGCTTCTAAAAACCAGCTGCAGATCAGCGAGCTCATCGCATTTATCCTTTACTCCGCATTTGTGGGAGCCTCCTTCGGCGGCATTGCCGAGTTGTACGCGCAGATTCAGAAAGCGATCGGCTCGCTGGAGCGTGTATTCGAGATCCTGGATGAAAAACCGGAGATCCTCGACATCACCGCACACCATACCTTAACCGACCGCATCAACGGCGATGTGGTGTTTGAGAACCTTGCCTTCACCTACCCTTCCCGAAAGGAGATCAAAGTATTGAAAAGCATCAATCTTTCCGTAAAGAAAGGCGAGACCATCGCGATCGTGGGGCCAAGCGGCTCCGGGAAATCGACCATCGTAAGTTTGCTGCTTCGCTTTTACGATCCGGAAAGCGGCGCCATCCTCATCGATGGAAAAGATGCGCGTGAATACCCGCTTACGCAATTGCGCAACAACATGGCTATTGTGCCGCAGGACGTATTGCTGTTCGGCGGAACCATTTATGAGAATATCGCCTACGGCAAGCCAGGCGCCACTGCGGAGGAGATCGTGGAAGCGGCGCGTAAGGCGAATGCCCTCGAGTTCATCAATACCTTCCCTGAAAAGCTGGAAACCATTGTCGGCGAGCGGGGCGTGAAATTATCCGGCGGACAGCGCCAGCGCATTGCCATTGCGCGTGCTGTGCTGAAGGACCCGAGCATCCTCATCCTCGATGAAGCCACCAGCTCCCTCGATTCGGAATCGGAGCGCGTGGTGCAGGAAGCCCTCGACAAGCTGATGGTGGGAAGAACCTCCTTTGTGATCGCACACAGGCTGTCGACCATCCGTAAAGCAGATAAGATCGTTGTGATAGAAAAAGGTGAAGTGCGTGAAAGCGGTACGCATTACGAGCTGATGAACCTCGAGAACGGATTGTACAGAAGCCTTTCGAACATGCAGCTGGAGCTGGCCTAAGCGCTCACCGGCATGTAAAGCACTTTCTTTGTTTCGAAGAACTCTTCACTGAAATGATCTTTCAGATCATACAGCACGATGCGTTTCTGAAAGTCTTTCAGCTCCTCGGAAAGATCGCCGCCTTTCAGGTAAAGAATTCCGTTAGGCAAGGTATTGAATTGATTTTTGGAGATCTTGTTCTGCACCCACCTGTAAAACACGGGAAATTCAGTCACTGCGCGTGAGATGATGAACTCGAACCTGTCGTTTACCTCCTCTGCCCTTTTATGCTCGGCCCTCACGTTTTTTAACCCCAGCGCCTGTGCCACCTCATTTACCACCTTGATCTTTTTGCCGATGGAGTCCACGAGGTAAAAATTACATTCGGGAAAAAGGATCGCGAGGGGGATCCCGGGAAAGCCGCCGCCACAGCCAACATCCATAATGCGGGTCTTCGGGCGGAAAGCCATGGCCTTTGCAATGCCCAGCGAATGCAGCACATGCCGCTCGTACAGCAGGTCGATGTCCTTGCGGGAGATCACGTTGATCTGCGCATTCCAGTGTTCGTAAAGGGGCTGCAGCTGATCGAACTGCCGCTGCTGCTCCGCAGTAAGGTTAGGGAAATAATGCTGAATGATGTTAACGGACATAAAAGAGTATGATTCGGGATCCTTGGCTTACACCTTATATTTTGCCGTCGGTATTCTTAAGGATGTTCGCGAGGAACTCACGGGCGCGGAACAATTGCGCCTTCACCGTACCCAGCGGCAGCTCCAGCTTTTCGGCGATCTCCTCATAGGAAAGCTCATCGAAGTAACGCATTTCAACGAGTACGCGGTAGCGGGGCTTTAATTTTTCCACCACATCGTGCATGTGCTTCACCTTTTGCTTCTTCATGAAGTTCTCTTCCGGCGTGAGGCCTTCGGAGCGAATGTCCATCGCCATTTCAGAGCCTTCTTCATTCTCGAATGTTTTATCGATGGAGAAAGTGACCATCTTTTTTCTGCGGATAAAGTCGATGCAGTTGTTGGATGCTATTTTGAACAGCCAGGTGCTGAATGCATAATTCGGAGTGTACTGGTGAAGCCTTTTGAATGCTTTTCCGAACGCTTCAATGGTAAGGTCATCGGCATCGTCCTTGTTGTTCACCATTTTGAGCAGCATGAAATAAACGGAATCGCGGTAGCGGCCCATCAGCTCTGCATACGCTTTCTGGTCGGCCTTATCAAGGGCGGAACGGATCAGGTTATAGTCGTAAACTGCTTTCTCCGAAAGGTTATTTTCAAAATCTAAGTCGTCCATCTGGTAAGCCGGTTATTTCCATTTGTTTTTTCTGACGAACATATTGGCGAATGTAACAAAAGGGTACACTGTCAATAAAAGCAATTCGATCAGCGGTGAAAGCAGCAGGAGGTCCTTTTCTCCCAAAAGCTTCATCGATTTGTTAAAGATAAGCATTTGAATTAATAATCGCAAAGCAAAAAGCGACAAAACCAGTATGGGTGCGAACTGCAGAACAAGCGCCGCAACAAAGGTCCCGTAGAACAGGTACAGGCTCATGCTCAGAAGGGCCAGCCTGAATTTGCTGGCGCCGTTGTAATGCTTGTAGGTGGTCACATGCCTGCGCTTCTGGCGGAACCAGTCGCGGAAGGTTTTCTTCGGGCGGGAGATCGTGTGGCTGTCGATGCTTACCTCCACCTGTGAATTCCGCTTCGTGGCGGCTTCGTTCACAAAAAGGTCGTCGTCGCCCGACTCGATATGATAATGCGATGCAAAGCCTTTCATTTTGAAGAAAAGCGATTTTTTATAGGCGAGGTTCCTGCCCGTTCCCATGTATGTTTTGCGGGCAAGCGCAAAGGAGAGGAACTGCAGCGCGATAAAAAATGTGTCGTAGCGGATGATCTTGTTCAGGAAGCCTTTTTGCTTTTCATAGGCGCCGTATCCCAGCACGATCTCCGTTTCCCCGGTGAAATGCTGCATCATGTTCCTCAGCCAGTCCTTGCCGTTGGGCCTGCAGTCGGCATCCGTAAGCAGCATGTGCTCGTTGCTCGCTCCTTTGATCCCCATCATCAGCGCCACTTTCTTCCCATGGGAATATGTCTCGTCTTCCTTGATGGTCACGATCTTCAGGTTGCTGTGCCTGTTTGCGAATTCCTTAAGTATATCGGCAGAGTTATCGAAGGAACAGTCGTTCACCACCACCACCTCAAACTCGGGGTAATCCTGCTCGAAAATGCGCGGCAGGAACTCTACGAGGTTATCGTCTTCATTACGCGCACAGATCACGATAGATGCCGGCGGCGTATTCGGCGGCATCTCCTGCTTTTTATAAAAGGCCAGGCGCCGGAACGTGCCGAGGTAAAACGAAAGCTGGATCAGCCATGCAAGAACAAACGCCCCGAACACCACCAGACCTGCTGAAAACACTGTAAAAACTGACCACTCCATATCTACGAATTACGAATCTATACTAATTTACGAATTACGGATTTATCATTGGCTCTGAATCTGCGTGCACAATGTCATCCTGAGCGAAGCGAATGGATCTCCTTCCATCCATCCGGATAACCTTGTGAGATTCTTCATTCCGCTGCGCTGCATTCAGAATGACAAATCCCCTCAAACAAAAATACCTTGAACAGATCAACGCTAATGTGTTATCTTTGGCAGGATTTAAACAAAGTAATTAACAATTGAACTTATGAAGTTCAGCATTTTAAACACCGACAAGGGTAGCAAGGCACGCGCAGGAGAGATCATCACCGATCACGGAACCATCCAGACCCCTATTTTTATGCCTGTAGGCACCGCCGGAACGGTTAAGGCCGTTCACCAGCGCGAATTAAAGGACGACATCAAAGCACAGATCATCTTAGGGAATACCTATCACCTGTATCTCCGCCCCGGCCTCGATATCATTGAAAAGGCCGGCGGACTGCACAAGTTCAACGGCTGGGACAGGCCATTGCTTACCGATAGCGGCGGCTACCAGGTGTATTCACTTGCCAACCAGCGCAAGCTTACCGAAGAAGGTGCGCGCTTCACTTCGCACATCGACGGCAGCAAGCATTCCTTTACGCCTGAGAACGTAATGGACATCCAGCGTACCATCGGTGCCGACATTATCATGGCATTCGATGAATGCACGCCCTACCCCTGCGAGTATGATTATGCAAAAAAGTCGATGGAGATGACCCACCGCTGGCTGAAGCGCTGCTGCAGCCGCTTTGATGCAACGGAAGGGAAATACGGCTATTCGCAAACGCTTTTCCCGATCGTGCAGGGCAGCGTGTACCCCGACCTGCGGGAACGCTCGGCAGAATTCATCGCTTCGCAGAACAGGGAAGGAAATGCCATCGGCGGATTGTCGGTTGGCGAGCCTGCCGAAGATATGTACGCCATGACGGAAGTGGTTTGCAGGATCCTGCCTGCCGACAAGCCGCGCTACCTCATGGGAGTGGGAACACCGGTAAATATCCTTGAAAGCATTGCGCTCGGGATCGACATGTTCGATTGCGTGATGCCTACGCGCAATGCGCGGCACGGACTGCTGTACACGCAGAACGGGATCATGAACATGAAGAACGAGCGCTGGAAGGATGATTTTTCGGTGCTGGATGAGAACGGGACCTCGTATGTTGACAAGGCCTACACGAAAGCATACCTTCGTCACCTTGTGCATTCACAGGAGCTGCTGGCCGCGCAGATAGCGAGCATCCATAATTTGGCGTTCTATTTGTGGTTGGTGGGTGCCGCACGCGAGCAGATCATTGCCGGAACATTCTACGAATGGAAAAATAAAATGGTGAAGCAATTGAGTGTAAGACTATAACAGTAACAAACCCAGATTCGTAAATTTGCATAAATTCGTGATCCGCACACAATGAAGCTAATCGACAGATACATTATAGGCAAATTCCTGGGGACGTTCTTCTTCTCCCTGCTGCTTATTATCCTGATCGTGGTGGTGTTCGACATTTCCGAAAAGATCGAGGATTTCATCGGAAAGGAAGCGCCCTTCAAAGCGATCGTCGTAGATTACTACTTCAACTTCATTCCCTGGATCATCAACCTGTTCAGTCCGCTGTTCACCTTTATCGCCGTGATCTTCTTCACTTCCCGCATGGCAAGCCGCACCGAAATTGTGGCGATCCTGAGCAGCGGGGTGAGCTACAGGCGATTACTCTTCCCCTACATGCTTTCCGCTACAGTGATCGCGGCATTGTCGCTTACACTGAATAATTTTGTGATCCCGCATGCCACCAAAAAGCGCATCGAGTTTGAGAACAAATACATCCGCAACGAATTTTACAATACCGACCGGAACATCCATAAGCAGATCTCACCGGGAAATTACATTTACCTGCAGAATTACAATGTGGAAGAAAATACCGGCTATAAATTTTCGATCGAAAAGTTCGACAAGGGCAGGCTGTATTATAAGCTGATGGCGGAAAACATAAAGTGGGACAGCGTAAAAAAGGAATGGGCGATCAACGATTATTACATCCGCTATATCAATGACATGAACGAGTTCATCAAAAAAGGAAAAACGATAGATACCATGCTTGCCTTTACGCCGGAGGAATTCGGGCGAAAGGACAATACAATTGAGGCGATGGATTATAATGAGCTCAACGCCTATATCGACAGCGAGCGCCTGAAAGGAAGCGATAACATAGAGCTGATCGAACTCGAAAAGCAGCGCAGGATCGCGTTCCCGTTCGCCACCTTCATTCTTACGCTCATCGGTGTTTCCATTGCCAGCCGCAAGGTACGCGGGGGCATCGGGATGCACATCGGGCTGGGCATCGGGATCAGCTTCACCTTCATCATGTTCATGCAGATCACTACCACCTTCGCAGCCAGCGGACTTGTTTCCCCGCTGATCGCCGTATGGATCCCGAACATCATCTTCAGCGTGCTGGCCTGGTATCTTCTAAGGATCGCGCAGAAATGATCAGCGGCTCTTAATTTTTATCCTTTGTTTTTGCGGGATCCATTTTCAGCTCGATGTTCACATCCTCCGCTTTTTCCGGCACCGATTCTGTAAAGGCGTCATTCCAGTAAAGCACATTGTCTTTTTTACTGTCGCTCAGGTAAAGAAAGCCCACAATAAAATCCTCGTTTTTCTTAAACGAGAACACTTTGTCCTTCTCCTTCATGTTCTTATACTCCTGTCCGTCGGGCGATTTCAGCGTCACTTTCGAAGGAGTGAACATTCCCACCTTATCTCCCACATAGCGGATCTTATAGCGCAGCATGATCTCTTTCCCATCCCTGTCCCAGCCGTCTAGCACCAGCTTGAAATTACCGATCACGATCTCCTCTGCGGGAGGCAGCGGCATTGCCGGCGCCGCAACCGGCTCCACGGTGTTGCAGATGTAGAGCCCTTTTATTTTGAGGGTGGTCGCTTCCACCTTGATGCCCTGCCCTTTTACATCGATGACCTTCGCCTCCTGCTGCCGCGGTGCAATGATGATCCAGCGGTCTTTCGAAGGCAAGTCACCGTTCGGCGTTGTGTAATAGCATTCTTCCGGCTTTATCACCAGCGTTTTATCGGTGTAGTTGGTGACCTTTACCTTTGCTTTTATGAATTCCTTTTCGCTTACGCCGCCGGTGATCATAAACCGCGCATTCGGGCTTTCCACCGTAAGGTCCTCAAAAAAAACTGTTTCATACTTGATGGTCTGCGCACACAGGCTTAACCCTAAGGAGAAGAAAAGATAAAATGCGGCTGTTTTTTTCATAGCTGTGAAATTTTATTGATCAAAAATAAACAGTGATCGATCCGGACGCATGCTTTAGTAAGATTTTTAAAATTCCGTCGGCCCGGCAGTCAGCAGGCTGCAAAAAAGATCGCATTTGCGGGGATGATTCTTCCGCAACCGGCCCTTTAAAACGCTGGCACAAATTTGTAATGTATAAAAGCAGAATCAATCTTGCAGGTTCCAAAAGCTCTTCGGACCAAAGGGAATCTGCTGAAAAGATCAAAAAGGAAGGCATCCGGAAGGAGCCTTCCTTTTTATTGAAGGCATATTTTTTTAAAACACCTTACAGATCAACACTTAGAGCTATGAAAAAATTCGGAATTATCGTACTTATCGCAGGTGTCCTGGTAATGGGCATCACAGCTTACAAGTTCATTGAACAACGCAAAAGAGGAAGTGAAGAACAGGTGCAGGACCAGAGCACTCCGTTCCCGTGGCTTCCCACAGTTGGCGCGCTGCTCACGGCAGGCGGCATCATCATGATGGGCTCCGACAGGTTCAGACGCGTAAGATAAAAGGAAAAATAAAAAAGAATTAAAGAAGCGTCATCGCGCTTTTACGAGCGCGAGCACATCTTCTGTTTCTGTAGCCGCAGTGAAGGCGATCTCTCTCGACCGCTGCGTGGTAAGGATTGCTGCGGGATTTTCCTTCAGCGGCTTCGATGGTACCAGGCGGATCTCTTTGCCGCCGGGAGCAACCTGCTTTGCAGGCGCTTCCGCTTTCAGCTGCGCCGCTGCGGGTACCGCGCCGGGCTCTTCCTCCCGGAAAGCCTGCTGTTCCGCCTTGAGCGTCCAGTTGCCTTCAATGATCTTGAATATAAAAGCGAAAACAATAATGATCAGTACCACGCCTAATAATTGTATCTCGCTTATCTCCATAAATACAAGGATGCTTTAATTATTTTTACTACTTCCGCTGCTGTTTTGCGGCCCGGGATATTACGAATATACCCATTTATTTTAATCCGCAATTTAAAAATACAATTCTGCGCTATTCATCCGCAGATAAAATATCGTCATCCGGCAAAGAAAAAAATCAACCGCGGTGTAAGGGGAAAATATTTTTTGTTAAATTGCAGAAAATATTAAGCTACCATGAAAACATTAAAACTTAGCCTGATGGCATTTTCAGCTGCGCTCCTGCTGAACTCCTGCACCCCGAGCCCGGAAGAGGCACGGATCTATAATGATGAAATTATCGGCCTGGAAAATCCGCTGGCTGAAAAAGAAACGGCATTCATTGATATGCTGTCGGACGACAAATCGCCGGAAGAAATGAAAAAGGCATACGATGACCTTGTGAAACAAAGCGATGAGGCGATGTCCGGCATCGAAAAAGTGGAGGCATTTGATAACAGCACCGCCTTCCGTGATGCTGCAAAAGAATATTTTGCAACATTCAGGTCGATTGCCACCAACGAATACAAATCCATCCTGGACCTTGCGGCAAAGAACCCGGAAGAAATAACCGATGACGATTCCAAGAAGTACGAAGACCTCCTGGCTTCCGTGCAGGACAAATCCGAAAAGGCCCTTGCAAAGATCCAGACCGAACAAAGCGCTTTTGCAGCGAAATACAAGTTCGAGATCGAAAAGGAACCGAACGTGGAGCAGGCAAGGCCTTAACCGATGAAACAAATAAAAAAATCCCCGCGGACATATTGCCTGCGGGGATTTTTTATTTCAGTATACAGATCTTAATTACAGTAGTTCATCATGGCTGTTCCTGCGTCGCTGTTGCCAAGGCCGCTGGCTTTGCTGAGGTCGATGCAGCAGTCTTTTTTCCTGCCCAGCTCATAAAAGCAAATCCCCCTGCCGTAATACGCGTTGCCATCGGAGTCATTCAGATAGATCGCCCTCGAATAATCATTGATCGCGGAGCGGTAATCCTTCAGGTTCTGCGATGCAAGCGCACGGCGGTAATAGGCCTCCGCATCCTTCGGATCAAAGCCCACGGCGTTGTTGTATTCATTCAGCGCACTTTTCCAGTCGCCATTGTCGGCCATTGCATTTCCCTTTTCAATACAGGCCTTCGCTTCTTCGGGATGCCGTTTCGGAGCTTCCTGTGAGAACGATGCCGCCGAGAGCAGCAGGCATGCTGTGATGAAGAATAGTTTTTTCATTTTTTTCCGGAATGGGTTATATACTGTCAAAGATAATCATTTCGTTGCGGGAAATAAATTTACCTTTGTTAAAGAACGCAAAACAAACCGCTTATTCCTTTCGCATGGTCCTGATCTACATCATCCTCTTTATTTTACTGATGGGCTTCCTCAGCTTCCTGATCCAGAAATTCAGGAAGGATAAAAAATACAACCGCCGGTTTTACGATTTTGAGGACAACACCTCCGTGGTGGTCATGGTGCTGCTGCTGATCGTGGCTTTCTTCGGGATCAATGCCTTCACCGACGATCCTGTTTTTACCGATCCCGCGGAACAGATCGAATACGGAAAGAACACTGCCCAGCCCTGGCTGGAAAGCTCCGTTTACAGCAATCTTGCACAGCAGCACCCGGAAGACATCGACCTCCAGTATAAATTCATCACCAGCCATTTTGATGAGAACCAGCAGATGGGTCCCGATGCGGCAAGCTATAACCACGAAGGACGGGTGCTCTATACTTTTTACGACGGCCTTGCGAAAAGCGGCGACGCAAAAAAAGCGGACATCGGCGAACTCGGGCTCGGACTGTATTATTATTTCAGCGGCGACCACGGGAATTCAAGAAGCCATCTCGAACAGGTAAAGAACCAGAGGCTGAAATACCTCAACACCTACCTGGGCATCCAGAGCTACTATTACAATGAGCCATTAAAAGCCTATTCGCATTTCGCAAGGGAGATCAAGCAGTACGGCGATATTAAAGGCGCATACTACCACCTCTCCGGCATTTACGATTATGAAAAGCGTTATGAAGAGATCGCGCCCTTCGCATACGACGATGCCATCAAGCAATACATTCCCTACGAGTTCCGGCAAAGGGCATACCTCGAGCATCACGACCTGTACAATTATTTCCGTACGCTTTTCACCCAGGCCTTTACAAACGGCAACCTCATCGGCTTTCTTGGCGCGCTGCTCATCCTGCTCACATGGATCTTTTATCTGCGCAGAGTGAATGTCTACCAGAAGGGCAAATGGAAGTCCATCGCGTTCACCGTGCTCTTATCTGCGGTATGCGTATTGCCGGTGTGGCTGTTGTACGACACCTACAAGTTCCTGCTTGGGTTTGATCTCAATGGAAATGTGATCAACGATTTTTTCTATTGCATCTTTGGGATCGGCGTTATCGAAGAGCTTGTAAAATTCATCCCATTCCTTCTCATCCTGAGATTTACAAACGTGATCCGCGAGCCGATCGATTACATTATGTATGCTTCCCTCTCAGCGCTGGGCTTCGCCTTCGTGGAAAATTTCCAGTATTTCGATAATGCAAGCATCAACATTATCCATTCACGGGCACTCACCGCTTCCATCGCGCACATGATCTTTTCGTCCATTGCAGCGTACGGACTGGTGCTGGCGAAGTTCAGGTACAAAAAGCGGACATTCCTTTACGGCCTGCTCTTCTTTTTTATTGCGGCCTTCGCGCACGGCTTTTACGATTTCTGGCTGCTGAACAAGTACGTTTCCGGGTTTTTCATCTTCACGTTCACCTGGCTGCTTGCGGGCATCCTGGTGTATGCCTCCATCATCAACAATGCGCTCAACAACTCGCTTACCTCTTCCGACAACATCAAGCTGAACACCTCGAAGCTCTCTTCCGACCTTGCGGCGGGGCTTATCGGCGTGTTCCTTTTCGAATATGTGGCGATGGTGTTTATATACGGGCCAACCATCGGCAACCGCGAGTTCATCGGCTCTACGCTCACGGGCGGTTACCTTATTCTCTTCGCCTCCATCCGCCTCAGCAACATTGATATCCTTCCGGGCGAGTGGTCGCCTATCGAGTTCTTTGCAGGACTGCTCCCTGCGCAGATCGTGTATGGCGACAAGAAGCCGAATTACAATTCGCTGGTCGGCAAGCGCATCAGCCTCCGGCTGTTCCGGAAGAAAACCATTCTTGAAGGATTGCTGCCCGTTGAAGGCGAGATCATTAAAAGGGAAAAGATAGACGGTTTCTCGGGCTGGTTCCTCGTGAAGCTCGATAAGCCCCTGCCCATCAGCAAATCGAACAAGGAGTTTGTCCTCATCAGGCCGAAGGAGCGTTTTGCGCTGATCAAAAAAGGCGATGATACCATCGTATCCTTTGCATTCATTCCCGAGCTTTCACTACTGGAAAGCAACAGCAAGAAACTAAAGGATTTTAAATTTGTGGACTGGGCTGTTGCCACGGAGATCTCAGCTGTTCAGTAATTTTACCAGCGAGCTTATTGCATGATCCAGCTGCTGCGCGGTGGGCTCATCCCTGGGCTTTCCGGCATCATCGAACCGGCTTCTTGCGCCGCTGATCAGCAGGGCGGTGTCGTTGGTAAAGTTCGCTTCGAGCGTTCGCATGATCAGCTGCAGCGATTCAAATGCCTTCTCTCCCATTCCCGATGCCACGATCAGCGCGGTGGGCTTCTTCGCAAAAATAATTGTGGACACCATCCACTCGAGCGCATTCTTGAGCGAGCCCGGCAGGCTGAATACATATTCGGGTGTGCAGATGATCACGCCGTCGGCTTTCCGCACCAGCCGGCGAAATGCTTTTACGGCAGCCGGCGCCTGCTCATTATCAAGGTCGGGATTGAAATGCGGAAGCGTGTCGAGGCCCGTAAAAAGCTCCACGTTCACTTCTCCCGAATACTTTGCCTTTATGAATGCAAGGATCGACTCATTGATGGAGTTCCTGCGCGTGCTGCCGGAAATGGCGAGGATGTTCTTTGTTGGTGTCATTAGTCATTAAAAGAGCTGCTGTCACTACTGCCGAAATCGGTGCTGTCGCTGCTGCTGTAATCAGTGCTGTCATTGCTGCTGTAATCAGTGCTGTCATTGCTGCTGTAATCACCGGTGCTATAATCGCTGCCCGTGCTGCTTTCACTCTCATTTGCTCCGGCAGTTCCCGCACCATCGGCATGTGAATGCGTTGGGCTGTGAGAATGATCCTGCACATAATAATTATGATGATGGGTTTCATTATTTTCGGCAGTATGACCGGAATAGCCTATCTCATTGGTATCGCGAAAATCTGCCGATGGGGACTGCCCGGACTTTTCATTCACTTTTCCTGCACGATAGGCTGCACCAACGACCAACAGCCCAATTATAATAATAGCAAAGGATAATAATATCATAGTCAAATATAAATATATAGAAATTATTTTCTTTTTGATTTCCGGGTTTTTCCTTTTGGCTTTTTCGTATCAGAGAACTCCATATTCAAATAAACCATTTTCCGTTCGGCAACATATACATTCCCTATCGTTACAACGTAATCGTCGGCAAATGCACTTACATTATAACGTCCGGGTGGTATAAACCGAAATACATTCCCGGTATCAATCTTCGCCGGCATACAGGCTACCAGCGAATCATTTTTATAAATACTGATCCTGTAACATTTAATTTCCTTTTGCTTAAAATTATCGTTTATCAAAAGCTTAACGATCATGCCAGCAGTGCCGGTAAAACTTGCAGCCCGGAAACAATCATCACACGGCGATGCCGCAGGCTTTCGGATTGTAATAGTTCCAGTGTTCTGGCCCATGGCTATTCCTGAACTTAAAATTATAAAGCAGAAAATTATTTTAGCGACTCGCATCATTCGGTTCCGGAGTGAATAGCAGAAAAGATAAATAATGGGTACAAAAAAGGCAGCGCCACAGCAGGCCAAAACAGGAAGCTGAATAAGACCTCCCGCCTCTCCGTATCAAAGCTTTTAAAAAATTGTCTGTCGATCGCCTCAAGCAAAATAAAAATAAAGTTCACTAACGCCATGTAAATAAGCAACATCACCGCACCGATGGGAAAGATTATTACACCAAGAACCGATGAGCGGTCGAACACGTAAAACAATACGCATGTGAGCAAGAGCGCAAGCATTCCTGCAACCAGCAATCCCTTGTTAAGGTGCAGCCGTTTATTTGTCCACCAGTTTGCTTTTGTCACTTGCATTGAGCTTAAGTTTTAAGCGGATAAAATAAAAAGCAGTTACAATGACCCAGGTAATAATGCAGTCGTAAATCAATTGATCCGGCATCCAGCCGCTGTTTGGAAAATCATTTCCTCTCAGCCAAAATTGTTCGTAATACTTAAAAGGAACGCCTATCTCAAGTCTGTATGGACCTTCTTCTTCATATAGATGCAGAGGACTGATCACGAATAAAACAGTGATAAAAGAAAGTGAGAAGAATACAAGGATTGATAAAACGGTTCCTTTCAAGATATTTAAAATGAAACTTCTCATATTCATACTGCCATAAAATTAAAAAAACCGAAAGATCCGCTAAGCCTGCTTCCTGCCCCCTGATCCGCGGTACTAATACACACTGCTATGCGCCTTTCTCGATACATTTTTCCGAAAAGGAAAAACACTCGAAATGACGCTAACAACACTCTGCGATCTCTGCGCCTCTGCGAAAAATGGCTCAGCGTACACTCCTTCCTCCTGTCCTCCAACCTCCAACCTCCTGACTCTTAACTCCCCGGCTTCACAACCTCCACCCATTTCCCCGGCTTCCGCGAATTGATCGTATTGTCATACATCGCCTCACAATACACTGTAGGCAAATAATAACGCCCGACATACGCTGCATTCAGCACAATGCGGAAGGTTTTTGATTTCGCAGGTGATATATCGAAATACGTGTACACCCTGTCGTCACGGATATCCTGGTACGTCGGATAATCGCTCTTGATCACGCTTTCCGCTTCATCCATACGCACGTTGTGAATCTCCCAGCCGCTCGGGAAGATCTGCGACAATGCCATCTGCAGGTATTCTCCGCGTGCCCCCGGGTTGGTGACCGTTACTTCTGCAATGAAATCTGTTCCCTGCTCCAGCCTGCTTACATCGATGGCGCCGCCGCCCATGCCGGTATAATTCACCTGCATTTCCAGGTCGTTTGCAGCGGCGCTCTTGTCGCCCGTTTCCGGGATGCCCTCGAGGATCAGCCGCGCAAATAAAATTCCGGTGCCGCTGTTGGTCACCGAAACAGTTCCCGCTGATGCGCCTTTCAGCTGCATGTCGATCTGCTTTAAAGGCAATTTGGTGTTGAGCGCCACAGGCGATTTGCCGTCTACTTGCACACTGTAGCGCATCTCTCCGCCTGTTCCGTTAGCACCCACAAATTTGGATACGGCGATGAGACAATACGCTGTCGTTTGTGTGCTCATCCAGTAATTCGAGCTCAGCGATTTTGCAACTTCCTTCAGCACGGTTCCTGCTTTTGCTTTCATGTCGAGCAGCGTCAGCGTTTCAAGAATCATCGCTTCATCGCGCTCGTCGGAACCGTAGCTGTAGGCCAGCTCGCGGTACTCGGGCACGGCTGTAGCAAGGCTCGCGATCAGCTTGCGCGCGGTTTCG
>Ga0157372_10004847_pt1 | contig 14306 bp, 9 predicted proteins | sample C55metaG_FD_115307 | JGI IMG/M metagenome (GOLD analysis project Ga0157372, IMG submission 115307) | Corn rhizosphere microbial communities from Kellogg Biological Station, Michigan, USA - C5-5 metaG | ecosystem: Host-associated > Plants > Roots > Rhizosphere > Soil | place: USA: Michigan... | reverse complement strand
GATGCGGGCGACGCGCTGTGGTTGTGCGCCGACCCGGCCTGGGTCGAGCCGGACATGAGCGGCGCGCGCCTGCTTGCCTGCGGACGGATGGGGTTGTCACAGGCCGAGGCGGAGGCGCTCGCCGAACCGCTCGTGCCATTGCTGGAAGAGCAGGGCATGCAGCTGGCGCTGACCACGCCCGATCGCTGGCACCTGCGCCTGCCGCCTGGCACGGCGGTGCCGGATTTCCCCGCGCCGGAACAGGCGCTGGGCGAGAACCTGCTGCAGCACTTGCCGCCGGGGCCGGAAGGGCGCCATTGGCGCATCCTGCAGAACGAACTTCAGGTGGCACTGCACCAGCATACGTTGAACGCACAGCGCCGTGCCGCCGGCAAGCCGCCGGTCAACAGCCTGTGGCTGTGGGGGGCGGGCGTGCTGCCCGTGCAAGCGCGCACCGGGTTGCAAGGCGTGCTGAGCGACGATCCGCTGCTGCGTGCGCTGGCGGCACGAGCGGGTATCGGACACCGCGCACGGTCAGACGAACCGGAAGGACGGCCGGGCGACCTGCCGTCCGGCTGGCTGCTCGACCTGCAGGACCTGCCGGCCGAGGCGATCGCCCGTGCCTGGTCGCCGCTGATCGACAGCCTCGCTCGCCGACACCCGCTGCGCCTGACGTTCGCCAGCGGCGAACGCTGGGCGCTGCACCCCTGGCATCGGTGGCGCTTCTGGCGCGGCAGGCGCGCATGAAGACCCCGACGTTGCGTCGCCGGGTGCCGCTGGGGACGCCCGAAGGCTGGGCCGAGGCCGTGCACCCGGTGCTTCGCCAGGTCTACGCCGCACGTGGCGTGCTGCACCCGGCGCAGGCCGAACATCGGTTGCGCCACCTGCTTGCACCGCGAGCGCTGGGTGGGCTCGACCGCGCGGTCGAGCTGCTGATCGAAGCGATCGCCGGTGACTGGTCGATCGTCATCGCGGGCGACTACGACTGCGATGGCGCCACCGGCACGGCCGTCGCCGTGCGCGGGCTGCGCCTGCTCGGTGCACGGCGCGTCGGCTACACGATCCCCAACCGTTTCGTGCACGGCTACGGGCTCAGTCCCGCCCTGGTCGACTCGCTCGAGCCGGCACCGCAGCTGATCGTCACCGTCGACAACGGCGTGGCCAGCGTCGCCGGCGTGGCCGCGGCCAAGGCACGCGGCATCCGCGTGATCGTCACCGACCACCACCTGCCCGGTGAACAGCTTCCCGCAGCCGATGCGCTGGTCAATCCGAACGTACTGGAGGTGCGCGCCTGCGGGCATGGCGAGCCCGCGTGCGCACAATGCGTCGCCGACGCACACATGAACCAGGCCTTCCCCAGCCGCGCGCTGGCGGGCGTGGGCGTGATGTTCTACCTGCTGCTGGCGGTGCGTGCGCGGCTTTATCCGTGCGATCTTCCCGATCGCCAAGATCAAAAAGCGGCGATCCATGGCCGCACTCTTCACAAGAGCGACCGCCCCGACCTTTCCGGCCTGCTCGACCTGGTCGCGCTCGGCACCGTGGCTGATCTGGTACCGCTGGACTTCAACAACCGCGTGCTGGTCGAAGCAGGCCTCAAACGCATCCGCAGCGGGCATGCCTGCGTGGGTATCACCGCGCTGGTGGAAGCCGGCAAGCGCAGCCTGGCGAGCGTGTGCGCAAACGACCTGGGCTACGCGGTCGGCCCGCGCCTCAATGCCGCCGGCCGGCTGGAGGACATGCGCCTGGGCGTCGAATGCCTGCTGGCCGATGACCCGGCACAGGCGCGCCAGCTCGCCGAACGGCTGAGCGCCATCAACCAGGAACGCCGCGACCTGCAGGACGCCATGGTGGCCGAAGCAGAAGCCATGATCGGCGCGATCGGCCTGGAGGGCGTGGGCGAGCGCACCGGCGTCACCCTGTACGAGCCTTCCTGGCATGCCGGCGTGGTCGGCCTGGTCGCGTCCCGGCTCAAGGAACGCCTGCATCGCCCGGTGATCGCCTTCGCCCCGGCCGACGAAGACCGGCCGGACGAACTGCGCGGTTCGGCCCGCTCCATCGCCGGCTTCCACGTGCGCGACGCGCTGGCCGCCATCGACGCACGCATGCCCGGCCTGATCGAGCGGTTCGGCGGCCACGCCATGGCTGCCGGCCTGAGCCTGAAAGCGCGCGACTACCCGCGCTTCGCCGCCGCCTTCGACGCCATCGCGCGCGAATGGCTGGACGAGGAGCGCCTGCAGGCCGTGCTCTACACCGACGGCGAGCTTCCACCCGGCACCCTCACTCTGGACCTTGCCCGCCAACTGCGCGATGGCGGACCCTGGGGCCAGGGCTTCCCCGAGCCGCTGTTCGACAACCTGTTCGATTGCACGCAGTGGCGGGTGATGGGCGAGCGCCACTGGCGCCTGAGCCTGCGCGATCCGCGCGACGGCGGCGTGTTCGAGGCAGTGATGTTCAACGTGCGTGCCGCCGCGCCACCACCGCGCCTGCGCGCGGTGTTCGAGCTGACCATCAACGAATGGCAGGGCCGCGAAACCGCGCGCCTGCTGCTGCGCCACCTCGAACCGGCCTGACCGCGCCAACTCGCTCGTGCGAGCCCGATCTCCCGAGGAGGGCCCAAGCCCGATTCGCGCAGGCCATCCGCTCGGCCGAGCGTGGGCGCATCGCGCCGGAGTGGAGGCGTGTGCCCCGAACCACCCGTTCGAACCTCTCCTCCGGCCCTACCGCCCCTCACCCAGCCCCTTTGCACGACCCGACAACACCGCAGCTTTCACGCACCCAAGCTTGCATAGCCGCGCCCGCCGCGCTTCGATGGTGCTCCGACCACGCGGAGACAGCTCCATGATCGAGCAGATGACCGACCTGCCAGCCGGCGCGCTGGGTTTCACCGCGCGCGGCAAGGTAACTGCGGCCGACTACGAGAACGTCTTCGTGCCGGACGTGGAGGCCGCCTTCGCGCTCAACCGCAAGCTGCGCCTGCTCTACCACGTGGGGCACGAGTTCACCGGCTTCGAACCCGGCGCGATGTGGGACGACACCAAGCTCGGCTTCCGCCACTGGAGCGGCTGGGAACGCATCGCGCTGGTGACCGACGTCAACTGGCTGCGGCTGGTCGCGCGCACGATGGGCTTCACCGTGCCCGGCGAATTCCGCCTCTACCGCAACGAACAGCTGGCCGAGGCCAAGGCCTGGGTCAGCGAATCCTTCCGCGAGCACCAAGCCTGAACGGCGCACATGCGCTTGCGCGCCTGAGGGAAACCTGCTCCACTCGCGCCATGTCCACGCCGACCACCCGCTCCGTTTTCGCCACCGCGCCCTGCGCGGCGTGCGTGCGGCCGGCCCTGGACAATCGCTCGAACAATAATCGTCGCCTGCACAAGGGGGCCGGCGCGTAGCCGCACGTTCGAGCAACAACTACGCGACGAAGGCCCGCCCAGTGCGGGCCTTCGTCGTTTTCGGGCACGGAAAAACGACAAAGGACACTACTCATGTGCGCAATCTTCGGCATGTTCGACCTGGCGCCCGGCGACGACCTGGCAGCGTTGCGCCGGCAGGCGCTGGAACTGTCGCAACGCCAGCGGCACCGCGGGCCGGACTGGTCCGGCGTGTTCATCGATACCGGCGCGATCCTGGTGCACGAGCGCCTGGCCATCGTCGATCCGGCCAGTGGCGCGCAGCCGCTGCGTTCGCGCGACGGCGCGCTGGCGCTGGCCGTCAACGGCGAGATCTACAACCACGGCGAGCTGCGCCTGGGCAGCGGCTACGAGTTCACCACCGGTTCCGATTGCGAGGTGATCAATGCGCTCCACCGCGCGGGTGTCGAGCCCGCCGCCTGGGTGGCACGCCTCAACGGCATCTTCGCCTTCGCCCTGTGGGACGGCGCCGCGCAGCGCTACCTGATCGCGCGCGATCCGCTCGGCGTGTGCCCGCTCTACTGGGGACACGACACCGCCGGCCGGCTGTGCGTCGCCTCGGAAATGAAGGCGCTTTCGGGCGTGTGCGCCGACGTTGCCGCGTTTCCGCCCGGCCATGTCTACGACAGCGCGACTGGCGAGCTGCGCCGCTACTACGAACGTCCGTGGCGCGGCTACGCCGCCACGCAGGGCAGGGCGCCAGGGGACTTGCGCGTGGCGCTGGAACAGGCGGTACAGCGCCAGCTGATGACCGATGTGCCTTACGGCGTGTTGCTCTCCGGCGGCCTGGATTCCTCGCTGGTCGCCGCCTGCGCCGCGCGTTTCGCCCGCGAGCGCATCGAGGACGGCGGACAAAGCGAAGCCTGGTGGCCACGCCTGCACTCCTTCGCGATCGGCCTGGAAGGCTCGCCCGACCTGGCCGCCGCGCAGCTTGCCGCCGAGGCCCTGGGTACCGTGCACCACGGCTTCGTCTACACCTTCTGGGAAGGGCTGGATGCGTTGCCGGAAGTGATCCGCCACATCGAAAGCTACGACGTCACCACCGTGCGCGCTTCCACGCCGATGTTCCTGCTCGCGCGGCGGATCAAGGCAATGGGCGTGAAGATGGTGCTCTCCGGCGAAGGTTCCGACGAGCTGTTCGGCGGCTATCTCTATTTCCACAAGGCGCCTTCGGCCGAGGCGTTCCACGAGGAAACCGTGCGCAAGCTCGACGCGCTGCACAGCTACGACTGCCTGCGCGCCAACAAGGCGATGATGGCGTGGGGCGTGGAAGCACGCGTGCCGTTCCTGGATCTCGAGTTCATCGACGCCGCGATGGGTTTCGATGCCAGGCACAAGATGGCAGGCGGTGGGCGCATCGAGAAGGCGGTGCTGCGCGAGGCGTTCGACGGCGCGCTGCCGGAGGCGATCCTGTGGCGCCAGAAGGAGCAGTTCAGCGACGGCGTCGGCTACGGCTGGATCGACGGACTCAAGGCGCACGCCGAGCAGGCGGTGAGCGACCGCGAGTTCGCCGCCGCCGGGGCGCGCTGGCCGCACAACACGCCCACGACCAAGGAGGCCTATCTCTACCGTGCACTGTTCGAGAAGTGCTTCCCGGGCGAGGCCTGCGCAGCGACGGTTCCCGGTGGCAAGTCGATCGCGTGTTCCTCGCCGGCAGCGCTGGCGTGGGATCCGTCGTTCGCCGGCAGCGCCGATCCATCCGGACGCGCGGTGCAGGGAGTCCATGCCAGCGCGGTACCGCGAGCCGATCAGGACCTGGCACGAGCAACCTGATGCAGGCATGAGGCGCGGGATGCTGGGTTGGATCCGTCCCCATGGGGAGAGAGCCGGCGCCGAGTGGCCACCGCCGGTGCGCCGGCTCAGAACCCCAGCTGCGTGCGGAACGCCTCCACCAGCGCCAGCAGCTCGCGCGTGCCGTAGGGTTTGGCCAGGTACGCGTCGTAGGCCGGGTGGTGGGGCAGGTGGTCTTCGGGTATCGCGGTGGCGAGGATGATCGGCCGCTCGAAGCCTGCCAGGCGCAGGCGCTCGATCATCTCCAGCCCGTCCAGCCGCGGCATCATGAAATCGGTGACCACCAGCTCGGGCTGTTCCTGCAGCGCGATCTCCAGGCCCTCGTGGCCATCGGAGGCGACGGTTACGTGGTAGCCGGCGTCTTCCAGCACGGTGGCGGCCACCAAGGCGACATCGGGTTCATCTTCGACCAGAAGGACGCGAAGCATGATCAGCTCGCATCCCCGGCCGGGCCGACGCGTGGATCGGGCCCGAACGCGATGCCGTTGCCGTTGATGTGGAACTCCTGCGTACACGGGTCGAAGTTGCTGTCGCGCAGCTTGATCACCGACAGGTAGCGACGGAACGCGTGCGCACGCCGGCCCGTGCTGAGCAGCAGCACGTTGTCGACCATCGCCGACAACTCGTCGCTGGGCAGCTGGATCTCGTCGAGCTGCAGCTCGGGAATCTCGGAGCTGTACAACACCGTGGCGCCGAGCGCGGCCAGCTGCATGCTGAGCGCGTTGATCACGTAGGGCATGCGCCTGGTGATCACCAGGCTGTCGCGGATGGCCACCAGACCGTCGATGAAGACGCGCTTGACCTGGCGCGCCTTCGCATGGCTGACGACGTCGCGGATGATCTCGTCGACGATGTTTTCCGCCGGCGGCAGCCACTGGATGTCCAGCGTGCCGGCCTCGGTCGGGGTGTCCAGGTCCAGGCCGACGCTGCGCGCCTTCATCCGGATATGCGCGGGCGTTTCGTAGAAGCCGAGCATGAGTCCGGGTTCCTGCGCGCTCGACAGCGACAGGAAATGCATGCCCAGCGTGGTCTTGCCCGAACCGGTCGGCCCCACCAGCAACGTGGCCGATCCTCCCGGTAGACCGCCTTGCAGCAGGCCGTCGATGTCGCGGTGACCGATCGACGAGCGATGCGCCTGGGCGCTGGGCAGGACCGCCGCGTCCATCGTGCTTTCGGCGCGGGGAAAGACGGCGATGCCATTTCCGGTGATACGGAAGCGGTGCTTGCCGGGCAGGATCGCCGCGCCGCGGTGTTTCCTCACCTGGATGGCGCGGTAGGCGCGGAAGCCGGTCGTCTCGTCGCTCAGCTCGATCCAGCCGTCGACCATGGTGTGTTCGGGACAGCTGGCGTCGCGATTCTGGTGGGTGAGCATCACCAGTACCGCGCCGGCCATGCCGGCCACGCCCTGCAGGGTGTGGATGAAGGCGCGGAACTCCTGCTCCGAGGCCACCGACTGCGCCACGAAGGTGCCGTCGAGCACCATCGCGGTGGCGCGATGGCGCTTGAGCTCGTGCTGCACCAGCTTGAGCAGCCCGGGCAGGCCCTCGCGCTCGAGCACGCCGTAGCCACTGACGTACTGCATTGCATCGGGCAGCGCGCTGCCCTCGAAGAAGCCCATCTGGCTGACGTAGGCGAGCATGCGCGAGCTCGACTCGGCCAGCAGCGTCATGTAGAGCGCCCGCCCGCCCCCCGCGACGTGCGCGTAGCAGAACTGGTTGGCCAGGATCGTCTTGCCGGCACCCGGTGGCCCCTGGACGATGTAGGCCGAACCGCGGAGGAAACCGCCATCGGTCAGCTGGTCGAGTCCCTCTACGCCGGTCGAGAATTTTTCGATCACGCTTTGCTCCACATCGGGCCCGGTGCAGCGGTCTCACTAGCCGTTCCGCGCCGGGTAAGCGGGGCATGTTAGCGGTTAGTGCCGCGGATGGAAAAAAACTCGCCATTTCACATGCCGGGCATCCGGACGCGGCCATGCAATCCGCCAATCCAAGCAGCTTCGGCAGCGATCTTGACTGTCCATTGACGCCAGCGGCTATTCACTTCCGACGCCGCAAAGGCAGGAGCCCCGGCGAGGCAAAACGGCCGTGTGTGGTGAGGGTGCGCGCTACCGTTTTCGTCTGCCTCGCCCGAGGCATGGAAGTTCGTATGTGCGTCATGGATCCGTCCTCACGACCGGCTTCGCCAACCAAGGAAGTGGCGTCGATCGCATCGAACGATCCCAGATTCCACGGAGAGCATCATGATTTCCAGAAGGCGCTTCCTGCAGTCTTCGGTTTCGCTTGCGCTGGTCCCGCTCCTGCCGCGGGTGGCCCGCTCGGTCACCTTGAACATCCGGCCCAGCTGGGACGTATTCCGCACCGGCCCTTCGTTCGCCTCCTTCTGCAGCGCGGTCAAGTCGATGAAGGCGAACACCAACGCCGCCGATCCCGCGTCGTGGTCGTACTGGGTGAGTGTGCACAGCCAGTACTGCCCGCACGGCAAGGCCTACTTCCTGGCCTGGCATCGCGGCTTCCTCTACAACTTCGAGAACCAACTGCGCCTGGCCTCGGGCGACCCGACCCTGGTGTTGCCGTACTGGAGCTATTACGACAGCCCGTCGATTCCCGACGAATTCCTCGACCCATCCCTGCCCATGTACCGCAGCGACCGCGTAGGAACGAACGTCGCCAGTGGGCTGACCCTGGACGCATTCGCCAGCACCATCGTCAACTTCCAGCGCGGCAAGCCCAATGCCTTCGAGCCGGTGATCGAGCCCTTGCCGCACAACAACGTGCACAACCTGATCGGCGGCGCGATGTCCTCGGTGCGCATCTCGCCGCGGGACCCGATCTTCTGGCTGCACCACGCCAACATCGACCGCCTGTGGGTGGCATGGCTGAAGGCCGGCGGCGGGCGCACCCAGCCAGCCACCAAGTACGCCTACTGGTCCGGCAGCTTCCAGTACGGCAGCGCCATCGCGACCATGCCGCGGGCATGGACCGCCTCGACCTCCACCCAGCTGGGCTACGTCTACGACAACCAGACCATGCCCAACACGCTGCCGCCGACGGGCTACATCGCGCGCGCCGCATCCAGCCAGGTGGGTGCCATGCCGGTGCGTCCGGCCACGATCCAGAGCGTGCCTTTGGGGGTGGTGCGACCGCTGGCGCTGGACGAACGCTCGGTCAGCGTGGACGTGACGCTCACCGCGCAGGACGCCAACCGCGTGCGCTCGGGCATGCTCGAGGCGGGCACCGCCGCGGCGTCGAACCAGGCAGGCGGCCCCGTGCGCGTGGTGCTGGACGACGTCCGGCTCACCAGCCTGGGAGATAAGGGCGGCTACTTCTACAACGTCTACGTCAACCTGCCAGACCCCGGTGCCGCGGGGGCACCTGCCCAGGCCTACCTGCTCGGCTCGTTCGGCCCCTTCGAGATCAGCGTGGCGAAGATGCAGGCGGGCATGAAGGGGGCAGGCATGCACGACATGCAGGGCATGGCGATGCCTGCGAACCAGGGCGGCGGAGCGCGCCTGGTGTTCCCGATTACCGACGCGCTGCAGCGCATCTGGCCGACGCGGCTCGATCGGCTGACCATCTCCTTCGTGCGCAAGGACGGTCGCCGGCAGCCGACCCGCGGCCAGGTCATCCAGGTCGGCGGGTTCCACGTCGAAGCGGACCCATCGAGGTGAGGCATGTGTCCGGCGAGGCCGCCGCCGCGGCGGCCTCGACCTTGGCTGCGATGACAGGTACTCCGCGAATTTTTACCGCGCGTTGACGGCGCCTGCGCTTCACTGAGGCGGTGATGAACGAATGACGATGGCCGCGGGCACCGGGCAAGGGAGCCGCGCCGTGCACGTCAGGTCGTCTTGATTTGGAAGCCGATCCGGACAAGTGACCGAAGGGAACGCAAGGAAGCGAGGGGCGCCGCCAGGATGCGGCGCCCTTTTTATATGGCCCCGCATGCCGCGCGTTCGCAGGCGGCACGCGCGATGCGAAGCCATCGCCCGACGCGGCAGCCGGCGTAATACCATGCGCCACCGCCATCTGGCGGCCTGCCTGGGCGAACTCCATGACACGACCGCTTGCCATGGCTGGCTGGCTGCTCGGCTTTGCCGCGCTCGATCTGTACGCCAACCTCGTCCCCCGCCTGATCGGTGGCGCGGTGACGGCCTGGCTGGCCTACGTCGCTGGATTCTTTGCCCTGACGTTTGTCCTCTGCCGCTATGGCCTGGGGCTGCGCCACGCGGCGCCGCTGGGCCTGGCACGGCCTGCCGGGTGGATGCGCTGGTTGTGGGTCGGCTTCGGGATAGGCTTCGGCATCTGGGCGCTGAAGAATCTCCTCTTGCTCGCGATGGGCAAGTTCGAGCTGGCCGGATGGCGCGACGCCTCCTTTGCGCTGCCGCTGCTGGGCAAGGCCCTGTTCGCGATGTTCCTCGCCTCGGCCATCAACGACCTGATGATCCGCGGTTATGGCCTGGCCTACTGCCGCCGTTTCGAACTGATGCGCTGGTACGTGCCACTTACCGTCATCGCGTACGCGCTGGACGATTCGTGGAACGAAGGCATCGACCTGGGCAACCTGGCGTTCTCGGCCATCCTGGGCCTCTCGCTGGCGTGGACCGTGCTCAGGACCGGCACGCTCTGGATGAGCATCGGCATCCACTGGGGCGGCAATGTCTGCTACCGCTTCATGTCCGGTTTCGACGGCCAGGGCGTGCCGCGCCTGCAGCACGTGATCGAGGGTGCGCGCTTCGAATATGCGAGCCTGGCGGTGACCGCACTGATGTTCCCCCTGGTGCTGCTGGTGTTGCGGTGGATCCGGGTATACCCGAGGGCCGAGCGGCAGCCCGTGCGGGCGCTCGCCCGAAGGCCCGTACGGCGCGGCTGATCGGCGGCACCCCGTCATCCGGGCACCGCACGCATCGTCGCAGCCGTTGCACACCTTTTGACGTTCTGGCGACGTCCCCTACGGTTGACTCTCCTTCCCGCCATGTGAGGGATCCCGGTGGCCCTTGGCACCCCCAGCATCCATGCTCCCGTCGAGTTCGACCTGATCCAGGGTGCCCCAGCGCTCTACGTCTTTTTCGGCGGCATCGCCGCGGGCATCGCGATGCCGCCGTTCGAGTTCTACAACGCCTCGAAGATCCTCGACGCCAGCCGCATCTTCCTACGCGATTTCCGCCAGTGCTGGTACCACGCCGGCTTGCCCGGGATCAGCCACGACATCCCGTCGACAGCGGCCTACCTGGCCGAGCAGATCGCCCGGCTGGGGCCCGAGCGGGTAGTGTTCGTGGGCAACTCCATGGGTGGGTTCGCCGCCATGCTCTTTGCCGCGATGCTCGGCGGTGTCGACGCCATCGCCTTCGCGCCGCAGACCTTCGTGTCCCCCGGTTTGCGCCTGCGCCACTGGGACACGCGCTGGGCGCGGCAGATCGGCAAGGTCTGGAGGCAGGGCCTGCGCGCGCCGAGGTTCTGGGACGTCCGGCCGGCGCTCGCCAAGGCGCGTGGGGATATGCGGGTCTCGGTGTTCTATTCCCCCGACGACGCGCTGGACCGCGTCCACGCCCGGCGCCTGGAAGGACTGGCACAGGTGACGGTGCATGAGATCCCAGGCGGCAGGCACGACATGGTCAAGCTGCTGCGCGACAACGGCAGCCTGCCCTCGATCATGGCCGGAACGTTCGAGGCTGCCTAGGCCGGGTGGTTGGCGAGCTCGCAGCCGACCGGCACGCGCCGCCGGAACCGTCCGCAATCTTAGCGTCGAGGCCCGTAGGACCAGGCAGGGGCTCCTGCCCATCGTAAGCATGTCCCCGGCCCCCGCGGCACGTACCTGCATGTCGTTGTGCTGCTCGGACGTTCCCAGGTCTGCACGGTTCGGCGTACACGGCGGCGTCGGCGGCGGGCGGCGACTTTCGTGGACGCACGTCGGCGGCGCCATCGGCAAGGGCTGGCTTCGGCGGATGCGGTCCGCGAAGGCCGCGTGAAGGCGCCCAGCGGGCACCAGAGCGGCCTTCGCGCCGCGGCCGATCAGCCTGTGGTAGAAAAATATGTTCACGACAATTTGATCGAGGTACACGGCTTGAACGATCCCTTGACTGAGCAGGCCTCCACGGGTGTGGCCGGCCTCGACGACGTGCTCAACGGCGGCCTCACCCGAGGTCGGCTGTTCCTGCTCGAGGGCCACCCCGGCACCGGCAAGACCACCGTCGGGCTGCAGTTCCTGCTGGCCGGTCGGGAGGCCGGCGAACGGGGGCTCTACGTCACGATGTCCGAAACCGAAGACGAACTGCGGGCCACGGCGGCGTCGCACGGATGGTCATTGGACGGCCTGGACATCTTCGAACTGGTGCCGCCGGAAAACCTCCTCGACGAAGCCCAGAAGCAAAGCCTGCTGTATTCCTCGGACCTGGAACTGGGCGAAACCACCAGCCGGATCTTCGAGGCGTTCGAGCGCGTCCGTCCGGACCGGGTGGTACTGGACAGCCTGTCCGAGATCCGCCTGCTGGCCCAGAGTTCACTTCGCTATCGCCGCCAGATCCTCACACTCAAGCATTACTTCTCGCGGTCGGACGCAACCGTACTGATGCTTGACGACATGACCAGCGAGAGCACCGACAAGACCGTCCACAGCGTGGCCCACGGCGCATTCCAGCTGGAAGAGCTCTCGCCCGACTATGGCGCCGAGCGCCGCCGCCTGCGCGTGCTCAAGTACCGCGGACGGCATTTCCGCGGCGGCTACCACGATTTCGTGATCCGCACCGGCGGCGTGTATGTGTATCCGCGGCTGGTGGCCGGCGAGCACGGCGGGCGATTCGAGCACGAGGTCCTGCCCTGTCCTACGCCGGAACTCGACGCCCTGCTCGGCGGCGGCATCGAGCGCGGCTCGAGCGTACTGGTGCTGGGGCCGGCCGGCACAGGCAAGTCGCTGCTCAGCCTGACCTTCCTTGTCGGCGCAATCCAGCGGGGAGGACGCGCGGCGATGTTCATCTTCGACGAGGAACGAGGCCTGCTGTTCCAGCGCGCGCTGGGCGTGGGCATCGACATGCAGCGCCTGGTCGACGAGGGCAGGCTGGTAGTCGAGCAGATCGATGCGGCGCAGATGACTCCGGGGGAATTCACCGCCCGCGTGCGCGAGCACGTGGAAGCGGGCGTGCGCATGGTGGTGATCGACAGCCTCAACGGCTACCAGGCTGCGATGCCCGAAGAGCAGGCGCTGGTGCTCCATATGCACGAGTTGCTGCAGTTCCTCAACCGGCGCGGCGTCACGGCGCTCCTCACCGTAGCCCAGCATGGCCTGGTGGGCGACATGAGGTCGCCGGTGGACGTCACCTATCTCGCCGACACGGTGCTGCTGCTTCGTTACTTCGAGGCGGCCGGGCGGGTACGGCGCGCCATCTCGGTGGTGAAGAAGCGCGCCAGCGCCCACGAGGACACCATCCGCGAATACCGCCTGGGAGCGCAGGGCTTCCAGGTGGGCGAACCGTTGACCCAGTTCCAGGGCGTGTTGCGGGGCGTGCCCACGCTCGTGGGTGCCGACCTCGAGAAGCAGCTGATACCGGACCGGTCGTGATCCCGCACCTCTCCGAACGCATCCTGGTTCTGGCGCCGCTTGGGCGAGACGCCCAGGTGGCCGCGGCGATCCTGGCCGAGGCCGGGTTGCGCTCGCTGCCATGCCCGTCGCTGGCGAAGCTGGTCGAAGGCATGGCCGCCGGCGCGGGCACGGCGCTGGTGACCGAGGAAAGCCTGCTCCAGGCCGACCTGCACCCGCTCGCGGCCTGGCTGGAGGCACAGCCGCAGTGGTCGGATTTCCCCTTCATCCTGGTCACCAGCCGTGGCGGGATAGAGCGCAATCCAGCCGCGGGGCGCCTGCTTGCCGTGCTGGGCAACGTGACGTTCCTGGAGCGGCCGTTCCATCCCACCACCCTGGTCAGCCTGGCGCAGGCAGCCCTGCGCGGGCGGCGCCGGCAGTACGAAGCGCGCGAGCGGCTGGCCGCGCTGCACGACAGCGAACAGCGCTTCCGCGCTGCGGTGCAGGCAGTGCAAGGCGTGCTGTGGAGCACCAATGCCGGGGGTGAAATGCAAGGCGAGCAGCCAGGCTGGACTGAACTGACGGGACAGACCCTGGACGAATACGCCAACTACGGCTGGACCGCGGTGCTGCACCCATACGACATGCAGCCCACGCTGGACGCGTGGAGGGCCGCCGTTGCCGAAAAGCGCGCGTACCAGTTCGAACATCGCCTGCGCACGCGCGAGGGTCACTGGCGCATCTTCAGCGTGAGGGCGATTCCCACCTTCGACCCCGAGGGCGCCATCCGCGAGTGGGTCGGCGTGCACACCGACGTAACCGAGCAGCGGGCGACCGAACGGTCGCTGCGCGTGCTTACCGCGACGCTGGAGCAACGCGTGCGCGAGGAAACCGCGGCTCGGCAGGAGGCCCTGGCCAAGCTGCACGAGGCACAGAAGCTGGAAACCATCGGCCAGCTCACCGGCGGCGTCGCACACGACTTCAACAACCTGCTGATGCCGATCACCGGCGCGCTCGACCTGCTGCAGCGCCGCTTCGCCGATGCCGACGCGCGCGCCGCCCGGCTGATCGACGGCGCCCTGCAATCGGCCGAACGCGCCAAGATCCTGGTGCAGCGGCTGCTGGGCTTCGCCCGTCGCCAAAGCCTGGAAACCCAGCCCGTGGACATGGTGGCGCTGCTGGAGGGCATGCGCGACCTGATCCGCAGCTCGGTCGGCTCGACCATCGAGCTGCATACGTCCTTTGGAACCGACCTGCCGCAGGCGCTGGCCGATCCCAACCAGCTGGAGCTGGCGTTGCTGAATCTGTGCGTCAAGGCGCGCGATGCGATGGCCCGTGGCGGGACCATCACCATCGGCGCCGACGTGGTAACGCCCGGGCCCGGGCAACCGGACTTGCCCCAGCGCGACTACGTGCGCGTCTGGGTGGCCGACACCGGCACCGGCATGGACCAGGACACCCTGGCACGCGCCGTCGAACCGTTCTTCTCGACCAAGGAAACCGGCCGCGGCACCGGGCTGGGGCTGTCGATGGTGCACGGCCTGGCCGGCCAGCTCGGCGGGCACTTCGCCATCGCCAGCACGCCGGGCGAGGGCACCCGCGTGGAGTTGTGGCTTCCGG
>Ga0157372_10004845_pt1 | contig 14308 bp, 9 predicted proteins | sample C55metaG_FD_115307 | JGI IMG/M metagenome (GOLD analysis project Ga0157372, IMG submission 115307) | Corn rhizosphere microbial communities from Kellogg Biological Station, Michigan, USA - C5-5 metaG | ecosystem: Host-associated > Plants > Roots > Rhizosphere > Soil | place: USA: Michigan... | reverse complement strand
TGCGCTTCCGAATCATCCATCACGACAAGATGGCCCATGCCCGCCGCGGTCGCGCCTCCGCCGACAATGCCCGCTTCAATAATCGCGACGTTCAATCCTTCTCGCGCACACTCCGCCGCACACGCAGCGCCGACGATTCCAGCGCCGATGATCACCGCATCGTACGTTTTCGAAGCCATCAGCGAATGCCCACGGCAAAGGGATCGCGGTCGTCGACGATCAGATCAGCTTCCGCAGTGATGAACGCAGAACCTTTGATTCTCGGATGGACGACGTTGTCTCTCACCAAAACAGTTCCCTCAAAAACACTGCCGACAATACTCTCCTGCCGCCAGACCTGCCCCTCGCTCAGCTTTCCATCGGCAAAAAGACACGCCAGCTTCGCGCTCGTGCCGGTCCCGCACGGCGAACGATCGTATGTGTTGCCCGGACACAGAACAAAATTCTTGCTGTCGACACCAGGAATCTGCGATGGACCAAAAAGCTCGACGTGATCGATCTCCTGGCCTTCGCGTCCCGTGATTCCGCCGCGCGCCAAAGCTTCACGAGTGCGACGCGTGAAGTCCATCAACCTTCCGAGATTTTCGAGCGCAAGCTCCTGGCCGTGTTCGTTCACGAGGAAAAACCAGTTGCCGCCCCACGCGACGTCGCCGGTCACTGGCCCATAGCCTGGAACCTCAACCGTAATCTTCGTGGCCAGGCGATAGCTCGGAACATTTGAAACTTCGACCTGTCCCTCTGCATCGAGATGTGCGACGACGACTCCGACCGGTGTCTCGATGCGATGAGCACCTGGCCCGATGCGATTCATATGTGCGAGCGTGGCAACCACGCCGATGGTGCCATGCCCACACATTCCCAGATAACAAACGTGGTTGAAAAAGATCACTCCGGTTACGCAGGAATCGTCGACAGGATCGCACAACAGAGCTCCGACCACGGCGTCCGAGCCACGCGGCTCGTTGACTAGAGCGCGGCGAAAGTCGTCGTGCTGGGTTCTCAAGCGCTCGACGCGATTTGGAAGGGAGTCGTAACCGAGATCGGGGCCGCCGCTGATAACGACACGCGTCGGTTCACCACCGGTGTGTGAATCGATTACCTTGATGCGTTTTGACGGCATAGAAACCTAATCAAAGCTATCATAAAGCTTCACGAACACGTATTATGGTCTAAGTTGTGTAAGGTCTCACAGAATCATTGGTCATATATCATTTGACATTTGTCATTTATCATTCAAGACCTCCGGCTTTCAAACGACAAATGATAAATGTCAAATGACATATGACCAATGATTTTCATATGCCGCTATCCGAAAGGCCATTTATCTTCTAATGCGAAAGTTGCTCCTCCTCCTCCTTGTTCTATTCGGCTGCACTGCTCTTCCGGCGAGCGCCCAGATAACTCGCCAGCAAGAACGTGAAGCGGAATGGAAAGCTTACGCTCTGCCGCAAACAAACTTCACGCGCCAGGTTAACGCCGGCAAGAACTTCGTCTTTCGTGTCCCGGCTAACTGGCAACAGCAAGGCACTGATCTCACGTTCACGGGCCCGTACAACTCGCGGCTAGCCGTCATCGTGGAGAAGATACCTGATGGCTATCCCTTGCAGGAGTACTTTGGGTCGTTTCTGCGGCAGGTTAGAGACACACCCACCGCCGAAACACTGATCACTCGCAGGACTCAAATCCAGGAACTGGAAGCTCGTGAACTTGTTATCGATACTCCGAACGATGCAGGCGAGATCTATCGCAGCACATCCTGGGTTACGGTCAAGGGACCGATGGCAATCACCTTCATGCTTCAGGCGCCTGTTCCTCACGCTGCCGAACTCGAGCCTTTTTTCAAGGCCGTGGTCCAGTCGGTGATATTTGCCCCGCAGGGATATACGGCATTCGAAGCATTGCGATCTTCGACGATCAAGTCGCCGGCGCCTGGTCCAATTCACGAGATCGAAAGCATCGTCGCAACTCTCAATGAAGTTAACGCAAATCGCGAGGTGGCGATTGGTCGATTGTCCTCCCTTTTTTCATCACACGCGGATGCGGCGGTAGACCTGTTGCTCGATCGGCAACCGTTTGTACGCACGGCGGCAGTCCAGGCACTCGCTCGGTCCAACAACGCCGCTCTGAGACCTTTTCTCTGGTATGTGCTCGACGACGAGGAACCGCTTGTAGCCGAGGCGGCCGCACGCGCTGTTGCAAGCGCGCCCGATGTAGTTGCGAAAACTCTCGACCAGTCAATGTCAGGATTCGATACCGAGACAATCGCGCGTGTCTGGTCGTTCATGCCGAAGGACAAGCGGATTCAATTGCTACAGAAGATTTTTAGCGAGACGGCGGTGGTCCGCACTGCTCCACCGCCACCCGCGATGCCGCCTCCGGTAAAAGCGCCGGCCGGGAAAGCGTCGCCTAAGCAAGACGTGAACGCGACTGTCACTAGCCTTACTCCAGTGAGACGGGGATTGCCGGTGCCTGACATCACTGCCGGAGTCGCGAATGATCCGAACGTTCAGATCGGCGCACTCACGCTTCTCAACACTATCCCGCACGCAGATTTCAAGCTGCCGCTGGCTCAGATTATGGCCTCGGAGTCCAATCCCCTCATCGCGATGGGGCTGCAAGTCGCGAATCGCCGTGGAGAATCGCTTCCGCTGGATTCGTTATTCAAGCTCGTCTCATCTTCCGACAGCTACGTGAGCAAACTTGCGGTGCAGAGTTTGGGTTTGTCGGCGACTGTTACAGACATTCCTCGTGTCGAGGCGCTGATCTCGAAAGACTCCGCGAGCGCCAAAAAAGAATTGGACGACGAACTAAAGCTGTCAGTGAAGAAGATTCGTTTTCGACACGAGCTCGCTAGCGCGAAGTCGACGACTGAATTCCGTGACATCATTCATAAGGGTTTGTCCGACTCTTCACTCGCCGACTTCGCGTGGCGTTTCGACTGTGAACCCTCAGTCGCCGGCTGTTCTCCAAATCAAGCCACGCTGAAAACCGATTTCACAGTCAAGCCTTTCGCCGAAAACCTGTTTCCCAAAAAGGTCCGGCACTACACAGCTATTCCAAATCCCGGACCGGCCGTGCAGAAGTTTTACGAAACGCTCAACGGCATGCAGTTGGAATCGGCGCGCGCCCAGTCGAATCTAACCCTCACGATGGGCTACGTCCGGCAAAATCTCGCGTTGGAGCTGGGTGCGCCTGTCGACGCAACAACGCTGATCGAATACACGGGGATCGATCCGAACTCGCCGATCGTATTCGGCTCATGGACCGCGGAACGAGCTCTCGACAGCACCCCCAGCGCAGAGCGAAGAGCAATCGTCTTGCGAGTTAAGGATCGAGCAAGGTTTGAACGAATAGTCGAACGTTTCCAGAAATCCACCGGTGCGTTCATGAACTTAACTGATTACGTTGGCGCCACCACTCGCGCGATCGCGACTTTGCCGGCCGCCCTGCCGATCATCGCACAAGCAGATCTGCCTGCAGACACGAAGAAACCATTGAAGCGAGCAGTGCTTAGATATGCGACGGTTGGAGAAAAAGAGTGGAATGGATTGCGTGTCAAAACAATCGAGCATTACTCGGTAAACTCCGACTGGGTGTTCGAGGGTGCCGCCACCCACATCGTTTTCGTCGGCGATACGGTGATTCTCACGTCAGACCTCGCCACCATTCGTGATCTGCTAGGTAACGCAACGGATCGACAGTACCTCGCGGACAATTCTGAGTTTCGCAATGCGATCGAGCGACGCGGCGACGTCGTTTATTTCAGCGATCTCAAGGCCGTAATGGCGACTATCACTAATGAAGCTAAACCGGCGAATTACAAACTTAACGAAAGCGGCGCGCTGAACATTACCAGCGCTTCCTGGGAAAACTCGCACTACCTGGCTTTCGACGAAGGTGACTGGTCGAAACCGCTGCTGCCCTTTCATCCAAAGGAATTGTCAGCGCCGCGCGATCTTCTACCGTCGAAGACAATTGCTTACTGGTTGATGAAGATCGATCTTCCGACTTTTTGGTCTACCAAATTCAGGACCGATTTACTTGGCAATGATCTTCAAGAGGCGTCGAAGCTGTTGGCGCTCGATTTGAAAGACGTCCTGACCGAACTTGGACCGGAGTGCGGCGCCATCCTGCTCGAGCTTCCACATCTCGACAAGTTCGATAATGACGATCCCACGTGGGCCGCCTTCTGCAAATTGAAGAGCAACAAGTTAGTCGACCTTTTGAATGCCGGTAAGCTCTTCACCACTGTTGGTCCAACAAAGGATTTTGCGGAGATCAAAGCCGGCGACACGTCCTATTTTGTTGCCGCGCGAAACGGTTTTCTCGTCGTTTCCAATCACGATAAGGCATTTGCGGCACTCGACGGCAAAACTAGTCTCGCGACCACACGCGACTATTCGAGAGCGGTTGAGAAAGTGCCCGCCGGCATCGTCGCGTTCGCTGGATACAATCTCGAAGCAGCAATTGCCGCCGCAATCAATCCCTCTGCTCAGGGAACAGAGGCGATGATGGCAAACATGGTCTTTTCCATCGCCAGTGCCTTTCACAGTCAAAACTTCTTTGCGACTGCGACCGAGGGAACAATAGAAGCACGATCTTCAGTCGCAATGGATCGCGAGGGAAGGTATGCGGTCGCCGATTTGTCAGCCCTGCCGCGGTCGACCATCACTTTCGCTACGCTGGAGCCAACGGGTACTCCAATCACTGATGCGAGCCGGTTGAGCAGTCTCGTTGTGAAACTTCGCTCCAAAGCCGCTGGTCCAATCGACAACATCAAAGACGATATAAAAACCGCCGATCAAACAGTCGAACAAAAGTCGGCAAACGAGTTGCTACTGACGATCGCAGCACGACGAGGCGTGAGTGAAAAACCAGTCGAGTTGCCTGTTAAGGACCCGCAGTTCGCAGAGTATCTCAAGACAACACCGGAATTCGCGGTCAACGACCAACAAGTGAAAGACCAGGCTCGCCAGATCGCTGGAGACGATAAGGATGCGTGGAGCGTCGCACGTAAACTCGCAGACTGGACGCACAAGAATCTCGAGTGGAAACACGTTGTGTACGCGAGCGCCGCACAGACTCTGGCGACGCGCGAAGCAGACTGCTCCGAATTCAGCGCGCTGTTTGTCGCGATGGCGCGATCCCTGGGTCTGCCGTCGCGCATGGTGACGGGACTCGCCTACAGCGGCAACTCGTTTGGCGGACACGCGTGGGTTGAAGTCTGGGCCGGCAAATGGATCGAGCTCGACCCGACGTGGGGGACACATTTTGTTGATGCCACTCACATACGCAACGAGTTGAACACGCTGGTGATGTCGGCGGCGTTGAATTTGGTCGAGCTGGAGGTTGTAGAAACCCGGCGCGCTGTCACGGATTTTCAAAAGAGTCCTGCCGCGTTGATGCAACACCTCGTAAAGGCGATTCCGTCAGGAGCGAGATCTGACATCGAAGCCGCGCTCGATATGGAAACACTCACTGATGAGTTCATGGGCCCAGGCTCGTGGTCCAGGATGAACACGGGTGAGCGAGATCAAATGTGGTCGGCGTACCGCAGGCTCCTGAAGGAAATAGTTCAGGACTTCAGCACGCCGCTTCATAAGATGCGATTGCTGCGTTTGGAAGAAAAAGGAAACGTTGCCGATGCCATCTGCTTATTGACGGGTGGCCAGTTGCTCAAGTTGCGGCTGGTGCGTCGGAACGATCTGTGGTCGCTTGTAGAACTGCTCGAAACCGACTCGAATCTCAACCTTGCTTCCGAAGCACTCCGGCCCGCGATCAAACGGATCGAGAACTCGCGCGCCGGACAAAAAGCACCGGAGAGCTCGAGTGATTTTGCCCGGGCGATGGTTTTGCTTCAGACGGATGCTGAGAAAGCCCACGCAGTCGCCGACGCTGCACTCAAGGTCAAACCGGGCGATCAAAACTTGCGATTCGTTAAAGCCATTAGCTTGCTGTCTATAGAAAACCGTGCCGGCGACGCGACAAAGCTGTTGAGAGAACTTAGCAACGAGGCGTTCGCTCCAGCAGTCTTTAAGCTCGCCGATCACCTGAATGAGTCAGAAGACGAGAAGGTAAAACGAGAAGCGATCAGTTTTTACGAACGCTACACTTCACTTGAACCTCACGATCCGCGCGGATACGTCGCACTTGCGTATGCTTACGAACAAGCAAACGATCTCGTTAAAGCCGAAGATGCTTATCGGAAGGCGCTCGCGCGTGATGCAAACTACACTGATCGTTATCTTGACCTTGTACATTTTCTAATCGTTCATGACCGGATTGACGAAGCGCGGGCGCTGCTGGTTGAAGCCGAGAAATATAACGAATCCGGTGAAGATCTCTTTGGATCGGCTTTAGACAGTCTTCATGTCATGGAAGAGACCAGGAACGCCGAAAAGTTTGCGGCCAGCGAACCTTCCAAAATGAAGACGAGTTACCAGGCTAACTTTACGCTCGGCCAAATCTATTTTGATGACGGACGTTACGCTGACGCGGTGCGACTGCTGGAAGCGGCAGCACAGATCGACAAAGAGTCGCCCGAGCCATACATTCACATAGCGGCTGTCTACCGGAAGCAGTCTCGCTGGACTGCGGCTGTCAAAGCCGCGCAAAAGGCGATCGAACTTGACGATGAAGTCAGTGAGGCTTACTACCAGCTCGCGTGCGCATTAACGCGCCTGCGCCGGACCAAAGAGGCCCTCGCCGCCCTGGCAAAGTCTGTCGAACTCGACCCGGGCCAGGTTGATTACATGGTCGAAGAAGCAGATCTCAAACCGTTGTCGTCACTGCGAGCTTTCAAAAAGCTGATTCCTGCGGAGTCGAAATAGTAACAGTTGTCCGAATTTTTTGGCGTCCCTGTGGCCTTGCCAAAAAGTCTCTTGCGGGACTTCTTCTCTGTGCAACCTCTGTGTTCTCTGTGCCTCTGTGGTTTGTTTTTACTAAGCATTCATTAACCACAGAGGCACAGAGAACACAGAGGCTGCACAGAGAAGAGACTTTTTGGGCAAAGCCCGTCCCTGTCATTTAATGCCACGATAATCCATCAAAACGAGCAGGAACACTGCTTGCAGTTGTTCTCTTTGCAGCCTCTCGCTGCCAAAGGAGAACATAATGAAGCACAAATCAGTTTCCCTATTGCTCGTCTTGCTGTTTCTTTCGAGCTATTCACCACTGGCCCTCGCGCAGCAGGCCTCGTCAAACGATTGGGCCGTCGTGCGACAACTCAGAACCAACGAAAAGCTCGTCGTTAAAAAGATGGATGGAAAAGAGCTCAAGGGCGAGATGATCGAAGCCTCAGACACTGCTCTGACGATCGATCGTGACGGCAAGCCTTTGAGCATACCTCGGAGTGACGTGCGCCAGGTTTACGTAATCTCAGGCAAAGCGTCGAAAGGAAAGTGGGCTTTGATCGGCGCAGGCATCGGCGCCGGAGCCGGAACCGGAATAGGCGCAACGAAGTATCGGTCGGACAGGGACGACTACGGGATCTACATCTATATGGGCACTCTGATTGGGACGGGTGTCGGCGCTGTGAGTGGATTGCTTTTTGGTCAAAGCAGGCGCAGCCGTGACCTGGTCTACGATGCACGTTGAGTCACTCTGTAGCGGCTAATGCTTGTTTTGCGGTTTCGAGGGCTTTCAGCTCTTCAGTGCCAAGGGTTGGATATTCGAGTCCGAGTGCGTTCATGTTTTCGACGATCGCAGCCGCCACGACTAAACGCGTGAACCATTTTTGGTCGGCAGGGACGACGTACCAGGGCGCTTGCCTGGATGCAGTGTGTCGAATCGTTTGCTCGTAAGCGTGCATGTATTCGTCCCAATGCGCACGTTCGTTAACGTCTTTGAGCGAAAATTTCCAGTTCTTGTCCGGGTTTTCGATGCGTTCGAGAAAGCGCTGCCGCTGCTCTTCCTTCGAAACGTGCAGGAAAAACTTCAGCACCAGGGTGCCGTTGTTCGCCAGATGTTCTTCGAAGTTGCAGATGTCCTGAAACCGCTGTTTCCAGAGATCTTTGGGTTTGAGGTTCTGAGGTAATTTTTGAGCGGCGAGATACTCCTGGTGTACGCGCACGACGATGGTTTCTTCGTAGTAGCTGCGGTTGAAGATTCCGATACGCCCGCGTTCGGGTAATCGTTTGGTGCAGCGCCAGAGGAAATCGTGGTCCAACTCCTCGGCCGATGGTCCTTTGAACGACGACACCTCACATCCCTGCGCATTGACGCCCGACATGACGTGTTTGATGGCGCCGTCCTTGCCCGCCGCATCCATGGCCTGAAAAATAATCAACACGGCCCAGCGATCCTGCGCGTAGAGCTTGTCCTGCAACTCCGCTAACAATTCGACACCATGCGCCAGCGCCTCCTCCGCCCGCGCCTTGTCGTCCTTCTCAAAATCCAGCGTATCGCTGGGATCGATCTTCTTCAGACGAAACTTGCTGCCGTTGGTGATGCGAAACGGTCGAGAGTATTTTTTGGCTTGCTTCAGGAAGCTTTTGTCGGTCATTACTGCCTCGTCTATTGGACGGTACGCCGGTCCATCCAGAAGGAATGATCCTGCGCTGATGAAACACATCTATAACAAACGCTTCCACTTTATTCAAAGAAAAGTACATACCGTATAAAGGACCCCCAAAGCTCCTGACACTCTTCCCGGTGATAGGTAGTAGCCCGACGAAGGACTTCGTACTTCTGAGGACACCTGTTACTCCTTGTGGGGAGTACTATACCAGCTGCCCACACACCTGAAACCGATTACAAACGTCTTTTCGTCAAGCTGGATTACTCTAAGACCAACTGTGTAGCCGTTTTTCAGTGGTAACACCTGCTCGTCACCATCGTGGCGGACACCCTCTAAAGCATACGATCCAAGAAGCACATCTTCCTCTTCACTACGATTGATGCCTCGGATCTGTAGGCCTGCTCGTGGATCCAGTTCGTTGATCGATTCGTGCCTGCCGAAATCGAAGAAGCTCCCGCAACTCGCTATCTGTCTCCTGCCGTTGTAGAGCGCGATAAAATTGAACGCCTCGCTTTCTTTCTTCCAACTCGCTAATCGCCGCTCATTCTCTGCAATCGCTTGAGTGAGCAACTTTCCCTCTAACAGGCGCCCCTGATTATCGAGCCCGCGCGCGAGACGAAACTTCATTCGCAGTTCCCGCTCCATCCTTTTGAGGTCTGAAAGGTCTGCATCTGTCGCCATAACCATTGTCTCCGAAAACTGGGCCTCGCCGGATTTACGGCGATACAGGGAGATTGCACACACCAACCCGCACGTTCGCTGTCGCAATTGTTCCTTGTACTGCAGAAGATCTGTTTTTGACTTCTGGAAGAGGGGGCCCACATCGTTAATCAGTCACGTCCACGAGAAACGCAGTCTGATAAAGGCACGACCCTTAGGAAGAATAACTGTCGGGGAGCATCGATGAATCTTCGTCCCTTGCAAACGAGTGCAACTCACATTTTGAATAGATAACGCTGGACGAAAATCTGTGTCACATAAACTGGAAAATTTAATCGCCAGGGAGCTTTTGCCTCAAAAGTCCTGGTTCTGAGATTTCTCTGTGCAAACCTCTGTGTTCTCTGTGTCTCTGTGGTGTATTTTGCTCGGAATTCATCAACCACAGAGACACAGAGAACACAGAGGTTGCACAGAGAAGAGAAATATTCGGACTTTTAGGGCAAAGCCTCGCCAGGGCGCAAACGAACGGATTAGTACACAAAAGACACAAAATTGGATTATTAGGGCGGGAGGATCGATGGTCCAGTCGAGCAGCGGAAGCCAGAGCGAGGCTAGCTACCGCTGGACCACCAGTCTAACGTCTTCGGGGCTTCGCGTCTGGTACCGGCTCCGCGCTCGGTGGCGCAGGCACGGGGTCACCATTGACCTCCTGGCCCGACGCCGCAGCGCTCGATTCCGTTTCGTTCGTACTGTTCCGCTTGTTTGATCTGACGACCTTTTCGCGCTGGATCTGTCGCGTCCGTTTGCGATTGGTTGTCTTAGAGTTCGTCTTCGTAGAACTCTCTTGCTTGTCTGTTTCACAGGTCGCCGAGAAATTCCTGGCCTTTAGTTGAGAAGCTGGATTGAGCCAGAACCATCCGGCAGAAAAAGCCCATACCACAACAACACACGACACAACCTTCTCTTTAAAGCTCAACGGATCAGATCGAAACGACCATGCGAAACTTTGCAGCCGTGCTGTAGTCCGGCTCCATGTTGGAACCACCCAACGTAGCATCTCGACGATCCGGCTCAACGGTGTTGCCTGCTCAACGGGTCCCGTTTGTTGGATCGCCGCAACTCGTTCTCGCTCGAGGATCTCGTTTTCAACACACCGAAATCCCAGGTTGAATTCCTGCTCGGAGAGTTGTTCCACTCGTAGCCCGACAACGTAACCATTCTCGAGCGGTAAGAATTGTTCCTGTCCGGTGTGTTGGACGCCGGCGAGTGGATAGAATCCAAGGTGGACGTCTGGAATCGATTTTCCTTCAGCAATCACCCCCCAAAGCTGTAGACCCGCTTCCGGATCAAGCCAGTGGTTACCTTCATACTTGCGGAATATGAAAAACTTTCCACTTCCAGCTACGAGATCCCCACGGTTGCTCAAATAGATCCGTTTGAAAGGACGGTTCATTTCTTTTGCGATTCGCTGCCAGGCGGCGTGGTTCTGATCGTGTGCTTTGACAGTGCGGTCCAAATCAGTTCCGACGAGGATCCGTCCCAGAGCGTCGAGCCCGCGGGCAAGACGAAATTTGGACCGTATTTGCTCTTCCTCTGCATCCAGGGCTTTTTGGTGAAATTGACAGCCAGCAACGTGAGCGAGGAACGCATCAACAGCGTCGGGAGAAACGTCGCTTGGCGCGTTAGGCCAACCTTCTGTGCACTTGTTCATGATTCTTCTCCTTTTCTAACGTTAGGTCGAGTAATTAAATGGCGATAGGCTCTCCAATCTCGTTGCACAATGATGTCTTAATTTTCATCACGCGCATCGGTTTCTTCAGTGTTGCCTGCAGCACCTTTACCGGTGTCTTCCAGGTTGAACTCTTTCTTTATTTTTCGCAGTGCTCGATAATGGAGGGTACGAACGTTCTCTGTGGTTTTGCCTAACCTGTGCGCTATTTCCTCAAAAGTTAAGCCTCTTACGTAACGGAGTCTGAAGATAGACCCCACGTCTTCCGACAAACTGTCTGCGTAGCTGAGGAATCGAGCGCAGTCGATTGCTGCGTCACGCGACGTGTAATAATCGATCAGCTGCGCGTGAGGTAGGACGGATTCGTCGAGCTCAGCATCACGTTTTTCTCGCCGGATGCATTGCCTGAGGTGGCGTTTCGCCTCATTTTCCGCGATTTTGTGTAACCAAGCCTCGAACTTCGTCCAGTCCTGCACCTGATGACGATTGCGCAAGGCATTGATCCAGGCGTTACTACACACCCCTTCAGCATGTTCTCGCGGCTGCTTGCAGTGTTTTCCGTGTAAGAACCCTACGATTTTGTTGTAGAGTTTTTCTCGGTGTTTCTTGACCAGTTCTTGTGCATCCCGCAACTCGTCGTCAGAAGGAATCCACTTCTCATCGCTCATAGACTTCTCCTTCCAAACCACCCATCGTTCGTTGGGAGCAAACCCTCGGGGCCACCAGGTTTGAGGCCGAGCTCAAACGATCAAACTGCTTGTGCGGAAAAGAGGAAGAACCCTCCTTGACGAATCTAGATGATCTCGACCGTGTTTTTGTGTCAGAAAATATTCAAAATTTTGGTCCATCTACAATGTTTTGCATTCACAAAACTCACTGAACTTTTCTGCTTCTTTTGAAGTATTAGACCAACAGTCTTCCCACAGACATCGACGCACACCTTTATTCCGAAACATCGGAATACCTACCAGATTCTGGTAAGAGGAGCACCACTATGAACCGAAAACTATTTTTCGCTGCTTCCCTGGTTCTACTGCTGACCGCCATCCCGCTCGTTGCGCAGCAATCAAACGCATCGATGCGTTCTTATCAACAAGCCCGGCGCGTGCTCGACGACGCGATCGAAGCCCACGGTGGAGTGGAAGCATTGCGCGCGATCAAAGACTTCACTCTTAAAGAGAAGGGCAAGCTTCACGCACGCTTTCAAAGTCCCGCCGCCGAACCTCCGTTCTCTGTCGGAACGTCAGAGGAAACATTGATCGTCGATACTGAGCGTGGATTTGTCTTTGACGATCTGAAGACAGCTAACGCCGGTTTCAACAACTGGAATAGAACGGTTATCAAAGGCACAGAAGGTCAGAACTATGACATGTGGTCCAGGACAGCGACGCCGATCGTCAATCCAGCCGTAAACAACTTCCGCGGGCAAATGCGTCGCCTTCCCCCATTCGTGCTGCTCGAGGCTTTGGACCGCGCGCAAACACTTCGTTACGTCGGTGAAGACGAGATCGGAGGCAAGCGACAAAAAGTGATCAGTGTGATCCGGCCTGATAATCAAGAGTTGGCGCTGTCGTTCGATGCACAGACGAATTTGCTGACGAAGTATGGTTATCTTTACGCCGACCCGCTCACCGGCGACTCGGAGATCGCACAAACGTATTCAGGTTATCGCACGCTCGGCAAGTTGAAGATCCCAAGCGGGCGCGTTCTGTACAACTCTGGCGGTGTGATTCAGGAGACGGAATACACGGATGTGCAGTTCAACACGAAGCCGGCGGAGAGTGTGTTTCAAGGTCCCGATGGTTTCGATAAACTTGCTGCGCCACCGGCACAGCCAGCACCACCGGCAGTCAGCAAAATCGCCGAAGATGTTTACCTGCTGGAAGGATTGGCAGGAGGTACGCACAACGTTCTGTTCGTAGCTTTCAACGATCATGTGATGGTGTTTGAAGCTCCGGAACAGATTCTCTACAACAATAATTCCGTCCAGGCGCTCGCAAAGATCAAGGAGACGGTGCCGGGTAAACCGATCAAGTACCTGGTGCTGACTCATCATCATTCCGATCACGCAGGTGGTTTTCGCGAGTACGTTGCAGAAGGCGCAACGATAATCACGACGGGCGAGACGAAGAAGTCGCTCGAAAAAGCAGCGGTCGTCGAATCGTCGCTGCTGCCTAAAGTTCTCCAGGATAAAAAGCTGTCGATTGAGACGATCGATAAGAAGCGCGTTTTTCAGGACGACAAACACGTCGTGGAGTTATACGACATCGGACCAAACCCGCATGCAAACCAAATCCTCGTGGCTTATCTGCCGAAGGAGAAGATTCTGTTTCAGGCGGACATGCTAAATGCAGCACCGAATGGAACGTTTCCGATTGCGCAGGATGCAACGGTGAGTTTCAGTGAGAACTTGCAGCGATTGGGATTGGCGGTCGAGAAAATCTACGGCGTGCACGGGCGGTTTGCGACACCGGAAGAATTGCGCACGTCGATCGAAAAGCGACGCGCTTCAGAGCTGAAGATAACAGGTACCGGCTCGCACTGAGTTCAGCGAGACAGTAGAGCCGCAGAAAAGACCACAACCAGCACCAGCGCAAACGCCCCTGCGAGTGCACGGCCCCAGTGTCGCTGGTGCAGGTTGAAACCTTTGTCTTCCGGCAATGGCGCCGGTGTGTTCAACCAAACCATGTGTGTGTAAGCCTGCATCTCGTCGAGTCGCGAATGTACGGGCACGTGGAATCGATTGTGGAAGGGATTGTGAAAAGGGTCGTTGATTTGGGTCTGCCTCATGATCTTACTCCTTGCGGCGCGCTGAAGGACTCAGCGTGACTTGAGACCGCCGAGGAGCAACGACCGTGCCGGATCGGAGATCTCGTGAAATTCCCCCCGCGAAGCCGCCGTTCACGCCCATTTAAGTCAGCCAGTACACCAACTCGGGCAATCAGCGTGTTAGATTAGGGCTTTAAAGCCCATGAGCACGCTGGAAGACGCCAAAAAGAAAGCGGCCACGACCTACAACGCCGCTTCCGACTATTACGACCACCCGGCTAACACTTTCTGGTCGAGATATGGGCGGCGAACCGTCGAGCGGCTCAGATTGCCTCCCGGAGCACGTGTGCTCGACGTGTGTTGTGGAAGCGGAGCATCGGCGATTCCGGCGGCGGAGATTGTCGGTCGCGGCGGATCAGTTATCGGCGTAGACCTCGCCGACAACCTGCTCGAACTCGCACGCGCCAAAGCAAAAAAACGTGCTCTCGACAACATTGACTTTCGAACCGGCGACCTGACCAATCTCCCTTTCCCAGACGACAGCTTCGACGCGGTGGTTTGTGTGTTCGGCATCTTCTTCGTACCAGACATGGAAACCGCCTTGCGCGAACTCAAACGTGTCGTGCGCCGTG
>Ga0157372_10004843_pt1 | contig 14310 bp, 5 predicted proteins | sample C55metaG_FD_115307 | JGI IMG/M metagenome (GOLD analysis project Ga0157372, IMG submission 115307) | Corn rhizosphere microbial communities from Kellogg Biological Station, Michigan, USA - C5-5 metaG | ecosystem: Host-associated > Plants > Roots > Rhizosphere > Soil | place: USA: Michigan... | reverse complement strand
CGGCCAACTCCGGCAGTGGATCTCCAACGGGCTGTCCATCCTGGGCAACCTGATCCTGACCGTGCAGGCCCTCGGGGAGATCTTGCACAACGTGTGGACCGCGGCGGGGGTGGACGCCGACGGGTTCATGCAGACGGTGCGGCAGGTGGCGCAGGTCGTCGCCGAGTGGACCGGCAGCTTGCAGGGGCAGGAGACGATCGGCCGGTTCTTCGCCCAGATACGCGAGATCGTGTCCGCGTTGCTGCCGCTGCTCGGCGCGCTGGGCATCATGATGTTCGACTCGTTCACCCGAGTGGCGCCGATCCTGCCGCCGATCATCACCGGCATCACCGACATCCTGGTGGCCGCCTCGCCTCTGTTGCAGGTGTTCGGCGGCCTGGCCACGGTGGTCGCCGGGGCGTTGGGCCCGGCGCTGTCGTTCCTCGCGCCGATCCTCGGCCCGCTGGTCGCCGGGTTCGTGGCCGCCCGGGTGGCCACCACGGCCTGGACGGTGGTGCAAGGCGCCGCCGGGGCCGCGGTGGCGGCCTACCGGGTGGGGCTGGTCCTGGCGGAGGTGGCGCAGCTCGCCTACGCGGTGGCCACGAGCGCGGGCACCGCCAAGCTGATCGCGTGGGCGGCCGCGCAGTGGCTGGTCAACGCGGCCATGAGCGCCAACCCGATCGGGCTGGTCGTGGTCGCCATCGCCGCGCTGGTCGCCGGCCTGGTGTTGGCGTGGAACCACAGCGAGACGTTCCGCGCGGTGGTCACGGCCGCGTGGGATGGGGTCAAGGCGGCCGCCGGGGCGGCGTGGGAGTTCCTGTCCGGGGTGTTCTCCGCCATACCCGGTGCGCTGGCCACCGTCGGCGGCTGGTTCATGAGCCTGTGGAACGACTACGTGGTGCCCGCGTGGAACGGCATCGTCTCCGTGGTGCAGATTGCGTGGGCCGCGATATGGGGCGCCGCGCAGACCGCGTGGGGCGTGCTGCAAGGCGTCTTCGACGGTGTGTCCGCAGGCGCCTCGGCGGTGGGCGGCGCCGTGATGGGACTGTGGACCAACTACGTGCAGCCGGCGTTCAACGCCATCGCCGAGGCGGGCAAGCTGCTGTTCACCATCATCGCCACCGTGGTGCTCGCCCCGATCGTCATTGCGATCAACCTGACGCAAATGGCGTTCAACGCGTTCCGTGACGTGGCGGTGGCCGCCTTCGGGGTCATCTCGGAGGAGGCGCAGATCTGGTGGGGCGTTATCTCTGCCATCTGGAACACCGTTGTGTCGTTCCTTAGTGGCGTGTTGAGTGCGGCGTACAACGCGTTCCGCGACGTGGCCGTGTCGGCGTTCCAGGTGATCCAGGAAGAGGTCGCTATCTGGTGGAGCGTCATCTCCGCCATCTGGAACACGGTCGTTGCGTTCCTATCCGGCGTGTTCACGTCAGCCTATAACTCCTTCCGTGATGTGGTGCTTGCGGTGTGGCGCACCATTCAAGAGGAGATCCAGATCTGGTGGTCCGTCGCGCAAGGCATCTGGAACGCGGTGATCGCGTTCATCCAGGGGCCCTTCACGTCCGGCTTCACCATCTTCCGGGACCTGTTCATCGTGCTGTGGAACATGATGGCGCAAGCGTTGTCGGACTGGTGGAACGCCAAGGTGTTGCCGTTGTGGAACACCATCATCGCGTTCCTCTCTGGTGCGTTCATCAGCGCGTACAACGTGTTCCGCGACGCGGTGATCGCGGTGTGGAATCAGCTGTTGGCGATGCTGCAAGGATGGTGGAACACCATCCAGGCGCTGTGGAACGGCATCATCAGCTTCTTGTCCGGAGTCTTTACCCCCGCGCACAACGCCATGCGCGACGCGGTCACAGCAGCGTGGAACAACCTGCGTGACGGCCTCAGTGCCGTGTGGAACTTCATCCGCGACAACATCTTCAACCCGATCGTCAACTTCGTGACCGTGACGATCCCCAACGCCTTCTCCACCGGGGTGGCCGCGATCCGCCGCGCCTGGGACGCGGTGAAGGCCGCCATGCGCGACCCCATCCAGGCCGCGATCAATGTGGTCTACAACAACGGCATCGTCACGGTCTTCAACAAGGTCGCCGAGACCGTGGGGTTGTCCACCCGGCTGAGCGCGTACAACCTGCCCGCGTTCGCCCGCGGCGGCCCCATCCGCGGCGGGGTGCCCGGCAAGGACTCGGTGCCGATCCTCACCATGCCCGGCGAGTACGTCTGGTCCAAGCCGGCGGTCGACGCCGCCGGGGGCATCGCCGAGGTCGACCGGCTGCACCGCACCCTGGCCGGGGGCGCGCTGCGCTACGGCGGCGCAGGCGGCGCATCCCCGTTCGACGAGGCCACCGTGCTCGGCGGGCTGCCCGCATTCCAGACCGGCGGCGCGGTGGGCGGCGCCCGCACGTCCGGGTCGGCCGTGGCCACCGGCGCGGTCGCCACCGGCTCCGCGCAGGGCGTCACCAACTTCGAGTCCTTGTGGGGTGACATCACCAACGCGGTGTCCAACCTGGCCGGGCAGGTGGGCGGCTCCCCGTGGGCCCAGGCCGCGGTCGGCATGGGCCGCACCATGGTCAACGCCGTGATCGACTGGGGCAAGAAGAAGATCGCCGAGTGGTTGGCCAGCCTGGCGTCGGCGTTCGGCGGCGGCGGGCTGGGCGGCGGCATCGTCGCCGGTCAGGTCGGCGCGATGATGAACATCCTGCGCTCGCAGTTCCCCGGCCTCGCCCTGATCTCGGGGTTCCGGCCCGGTGCGATCACCGCCACCGGGAACGTCAGCTACCACTCCAAGGGCCGCGCGGTCGACGTGCCCCCGCGGATGGACGTGTTCGAGTGGATCCGGGCGAACTACGGCGCCAACACCAAGGAGCTGATCTTCACTCCGGCCGGGGGGCGGCAGGTGTGGAACGGCCAACCGCACGTCTACACCGGCGTCACCGCGGCCATGCACTACGACCACGTGCACTGGGCGATGGCCAACGGCGGGCTCGTCCGCCAGCCCACGTTCGGGCTGATCGGGGAGGCCGGGCCGGAGGCGGTGCTGCCGCTGTCCCGGCCGGACCGGGCCGCGCAGGTGGCCCGCGAGGCGGGGATCTCCACCGGCGGCGGGGACGTGCACGTGCACGTGACCACCGGGCCCAACGCCACCGCCGACCAGATCATCCGCTCGGCGATGTGGCGGTCCCGGCTGGCGCGGATGTCCGGCCGGTACGTCCAGGGCAGGGGGTGAGGACGTGCCGGGCCTCGGGGAGTGGCAGTACGCGATCGACGAGCTGGTGTTCGGCTACCGCACCACGTGGCCGGTGTACGCGTTCGACCTGGACTACCCCGAGGTGTCCAGCCAGGACACGCCGGTGCCCCGCGAGGACGGCATCAGCATGGGCATCGACCGGCTCGGCGGCATGACCATCAGCGTCGAGTTCGAGGTCGAGGCCGACACCGAGGCGCAAGCGCTGGACGCGCTCGCCGAGATCCGCCGGGCCTGGTACGGCAACGACAAGCGGCTGGTGCCGCAGGCATACCAGGTGCTGTCCTACCGCACCGGCGGCGCCGGGGAGCAGCGGCGGGTCTACGGCCGGGGCCGGGCCCTGGCCCCGGCCAGCATGCAGAACGTGCACGTCGGGCTGATCCCGTGCACCGCGCAGTTCCAGTGCCGCGACCCGTACACCTACTCCGACATCGAGTACAACGACACGACCACGCTGGTGCCGCCCGCCACCGGCGGGCTGGTGTTCCCCGCCACCCTGCCGTTCCTGTTCACCGGCGGCGGCGGCATGGGCTCGCGCGGGTTCGAGGTGCGCGGCGAGGACCCCGCCTGGCTGGCCACCCGCATCAACGGGCCGATCACCGACCCGGTGATCGAGGTGGTCGGGCAGTTCTCCTACAAGCTGCTCACCACCATCCCAGCCGGCGACGCGGTGCTGGTCGACCCGCAGCCGTGGCAGCGCACCGTCCGGCGGGCCAGCGACGGCGCGAACATGTCCGGCACCCTGTCCGGCTCGAGCGCGTGGCTGGCCGACATGCGGGTGCAGCCGGGCTGGCACGACATCGTGCTGCGCGGCACCGACCCGACCGGCACCTCCTCGGTCGAGGTGTATTGGCGCACCGTGCGGTCCTCGCTGTGAGACGAGAGAAGGAGGTGGCCTGATGCCGGGCACGCCATGGGTGATCGATCAGGGCGCCTACATGAACGCGCAGCAGGCGCGGCTGCTGGCGTACATGGCCATCAACGGGCAGCAGGGGGTGGGCGCCGCCGGGCACCTCAAGGTGAGCCAGCTGGGCACACCGGGCGCCTCGGTGCAGGTGGCGCCCGGCTCGTTCGCCATCCGGCACACCGGCACCGGCGCGGACTTCGAGGCGTACGTCGGCAAGTTCGCCACCGCGGAGACGGTGGGCCTCTCACCCACCGGGGCGAGCTCGCGCACCGACCTGATCATCGCGCGGGTGGAGAACCCGTACGCGGTGGGCACCGGGAGCTGGGCGTTCCCGGCGGACGCCGCGAACGGGCCGTACTGGTACATCCGCGCCATCGAGGGCGTCACCCCGGCCACCATCCCGGACGTGAAGACGTGGAACGCCACCTGGTCGGCGATCCCGCTGGCCCGCATCACCCGCCCGGCCAGCACCGGGATCGTGCAGGACTCGCACATCACCGACCTGCGCACCCTGGTGGACCTGGCCGGGGACCGGATCACCATCATCCAGCCGCCCCCGGCGCAGCCGGCCGACCCGGACCCGCCCACCACGACCCCGACGGTGCCGCCGGTGGCGCAGCAGGTGTGGACCGGCACCCTGCACCTGTCCGCCGCCTCCACCCTCGCCCGCACCCAAAGCGCGTGGATCGACTGGCCGGCGGGCGCGTCGTTCAACGTGCCGGTACCCGCGTGGGCGGTCGAATGCGACATGCTCGGCTCGTTCAACCCGCAGTACGACGATGACATTTACGGCGAAATCCGGCTGATGTTCCACACCACCGCCGCGTCGCCGATCACGTTCGACCGCAACACCACCGGCGGGTGGCAGCGCGACAACATCCCGGTTGTCGGGAACTTCCAGATCCCGGCCGCGCTGCGCGGCAAGCAGATCACGGTGAAGTTGCAGGCCCACATGCTTGACCCGGCCAACCACCTCGGCACCCTCAAGACCCGGACCGGGGTGTACCTCGGCTTGCAGCTCAACTTCAAGCGCAGCCCGAGCTGACCCGGGCATGACCCCATCCTCACCTCTGCACGCCCGGGAGAACACACATGGCTAACGTCTCATTCAACATCGCTAAGGGTCGTATCCCGTACTACTTCGACCAGGCCGCCGCCGGGGCGCCTGACGTGGTGATGCGACTGCTTGTCGCCGCCGGGTTGCAGGCCGACGCCACGCTGGTGGACTACACCACAATGTCGGCGCTGCTGGCCGCCAGCAACGATGAGGCGACGTTCACCGGGTACGCCGCCAAGACCCTGTCGGCGCCACGAAGCACGATCGACAACACCACGGACCGGGTGGTGGTCGACAACACGGCGGTCACCACCATCACGTGGAACCCGGCCGGGGGCGCGGTCAACAACGCCCTCGCGAAGGCGATCATCTGTTACGTGCCCGCGCCGGGCACCAGCACCGACGCGCAGATCATCCCGCTGATGGCCTACGACATCTCCGCCACCACCGACGGCAACCCGCTGGTCGTCACGATCAACTCCTCGGGCCTGTACATCGTGCGCAACCCGTAACCGTCCTCCCTCGGCCACGCGGATGGAGGCGCTTGCGTGGAACTACTGGCCAGCTATGTCGTCGGCTCGAACGGGAACAACGCCGTCACGCTGACCACGCCGCGGTTCACCCCTGACCCGGGTGAGCTGCTCGTCGCGAAGATGGGCAACGAGGACGACGACAACCCGGTGTGCACCGGGGTGTCCGGCGGCGGGCTGCTGTGGCAGCGGAAGGTCGAGTACCTGCCCGGCACCGGCAACGTGTCCGACGCGATCATCTACACCGCGCAGGTCGGCGGCTCCCCCGAGGCCATGAGCGTGTCGTCGACCTGGTCGGGTGCGCAGGAGGGCACCGGCGAGCACGGCATGATCGTGGAGCGGTGGCAGGGCGCCATGGTCCTGACCGCCCCGGCCAGCAACGGGGTGCGCGCCGGGGCGGGCGCCCCGTCCTCGCTGATCGTGGCCAGCCAGGCCGGGTCGGCGGTCACGTGGGTCGACGTGGACTGGAGTGCGGCGGGCGGCACCCCGGCCGCCCGCGGTGTCGACGGCGAGATCGTGCGCGAGTACTCCCCCGGCGGCACCTACCTGCCGCCGTTCGTGTCCACCCGGGCCACCGGTGGCAGCACGACCGACACCACCGTGCACGACGTGACACTGCCAGCCGGCTACCCGGCCGGCGACATGCTGGTGGTCTTCTTCTCCAACGACGCGTCCGCCGTCGCCGCGCTGTCCGCCGCCTCGGTGGCCCGGAACTGGCAGATCGCGGGCACCCTCGCCCAGGGCGCCAACGCCCGGCAGACGATCGCTTGGAAGATCAGCGACGGGGACGACGCGGTGTCGTTCACCACCGCGGACAACCAGCAGTCCAGCTACGTGGTGCTCTCGGTCGCCAACGGCACCGTGCTCGAGATGGCGCAGACCGCCAGCGTGGACGCCACCGGCACCGGCGGCGGCACCACCCAAGCCACCGTCACCGGGCGCACCACCGGCATCGCCGAGACCGCCGCGGCCAGCCACACGGTGGCCTTGCCGAGCAGCACCGGCACCGCACCCACCACCGGCAGCGGCCCCGCGCTGGCGTACGGGGTGATCGGCGCCGCCACCGCCGGTGAGCTCACCACCGCCAAGACGGCCGGTGCCACCCACGGCCTGGTCGAGGTCAAGTGGGACCAGTGCCAGACCGCGCAGAACGGGGCGGTGGACGCCACCGCCACCCTGGCCAACATCCAACGGGTCCGCGACGCGGGCATGGCCGTGGTGCTGCGGGTGAGCTTGCAGTACCTGCCCACGTTCGTCGACACGCTGGCCGTCAAGTTCTCCGGGAAGACCAAGGCGGGTGTGCCGAGCACGCACAACCCGGGGAACGTCAGTGGGGACAACGCGCGGGATTGGGTGTGGAGCGCGAGCACCCGGGCGCTGGTCAACGACTTCTTGAACAAGCTGTTCGTGCAGATCCCGTGGACGAGTGTGGAACGGGTGCAGCTCGGCGGCGGCCCGTCCGGGGAACTGCAATACCCGACGAGCGACGGCACCGTGTGGTGGGGGTTCTCGGCGCCTGCGCAGACCGGCACGGACCTGGCCGCCGGGCAGACGGTGGCGCCGACCGCGGGCTATGTGCCCAACACCGGCACCACGTGGGACGCCAATGACACCGCGTTCGTGAATTGGTACACCACGTCGCTGAACAACTGGATGCTGTGGCTCATCGCCCGGTACCGCGCCTACTACTCCGGGCCTATCTGGGTGATGCACCCGGGCAGCGGCCTGCGCAAAACCTCGCAAACCCCGACCGGGTCATTCGCGTTGGCCTACCGGGCGCAGGTCGCGATGGGCACCGATTGGGATGCGCAGATGGCGGCGTACCCCGACGCGAATGTGTGGCCGTACTCGACGTGGGCTGACGCCGTGCACGCGTGGGACCCCGACCCGTACTCCGATACCAACGACGGCAACGCCGCCCCGTGGTACCACCTCCTGCGGATCGCCCGCGCCCGAGGCCGGGCCGCCCGCATCTGGGGTGAGAACACCGGCGGTCAATCCGACGCCGACATGGACCGGGTGTTCACCACCGGGTCGGTCGCGCTGGGCTATCAGGGCCTGTTCTGGCTGAGCCACACCACCCTGTCCGCGGGCGGCGGCGCGGCCACCTACAGCAAGTTCACCGCGCGGATCACCACCGCCACCAAAGCCGTCGGCGCCTACTCCCGCGGGGTGTCCATGGCGGGCGGCGAGTTCAACCCCACCGCCGCCCCCGGCACCTACGACACCGACTACGCCTACGACACCGCCACCGGCGTCGGTAACGTCATCGGCCGCGGGAACAAGCTGCTGCGCGTCCCGTTCCGGTGGGAGCGGGTGCAGCTCACCCGCGGCGGCGCACTCAACACCACCGAGGTCAACCGCATCCTCGCGCTGGCCACCGCGGCCGCCGCGGCGGGCGGCCTGATCATGCCGGAGATGCACAACTACGGCCGCCGGTACGAGACGGCCGGGGGTGTGACGGCGCCGCAGGTGGACGCGGCCACCCCGGCGATGGTGACCAGCAGCAGCGCCTCCACCCTGACCACCGCGTCGTTCACCGCGCCCGCCGGGTCGCTGCTCGTCGCGTGCGTGCACTCCGACGGCACCATGACGCACGCGGTGGGTAACAACGGCACCGCCCTGACCTGGACGTTGATCGCCCGACAGTCCCGCGCCTCCACCGGCACCGGCTCCGCGGCGGCGTTCGTCGCGCCCGTGTCCACGCTGCGGTCCGGCCTGACCGTGACCTGGACCGGCAGCTTCGCCGACGACGTCGGGTTCAAGGTCTACGTGGTGACCGGGGCGGACCTGGCCGACCCGGTGGGCGCGCAGGCCGCGGGCACCTCGACGCAGAACGTGCTCACCACCACCGCGATCACCACCGAGAAGGCCAGCTCGCTGGGGTTCATCGTGGCCGACGAGTTCGGCACCGACGGCACCACCACCAGCCCGGACCTCACGGCGTTCTTCAACTACGACGTGGTCGGGCGGATCGCGGGCGGCTCGGGCTACAAGCGGCTCGGTGCGGCCGGCACCGGCGCGACGTTCACCCTGGACATGGCGGGCACCGCCACGGCCGACTGGAACTGGGTCGCCTTCGAGATCCGCGGCGCCGGGACCGGCGGCGCCACCACCCAGCTGGTGCTGGGCACCGACCTGCCGACCGCGGACCTGGTGGACGCGTGGACCAAGCTGGCCCCGGCGTTCGCCGCCAACCCCGGGGTCGGCGCGCTGGGCCTCATGAATGAACCCAACGGGTTCGCCGGCGCCACCGGGTCTTTCAGCGGGACCGTGCGGTACGACTGGTCGGACGGCACCGTGCAGGGCTGGACCGGGGACACCGCCACGGCGTCGAACGTGTCCGGGCAGCTGCGGCTGTCGGGCACCGCCACCGCCGGCTACTGGAACATGCGCAAGGACGACGCGGCGACCAAGCGGAACAACACCGCCACCGGTGCGGTGCTGCGCGTGAAGGCCACCCTCGGCGCCTCGGTGACCGGTACCTGGTCGCTGATCCCGCAGTGGCAGAACGCGTCGTTCCAGTGGCAGAACCCGACGTCGACGACCTACACCCGGGTCGACACCGGGGCCACCGTCACCGGCCTGGTCGCCGGGGTCGCGGTGTACGTGACCGCCACCTTCTCCGCGATCACCACACCCAACGCGTTCGCCGTGCAGGTGGAGAACAACACGGCCACCGCCGGGCAGGCCGTGACCGTCGACATCGACGACTACTCCCAGGGCTCCGCCTCGGGCGCGCAGACCGGCGCGCAGCTGTGGGAGTCGGTCAGCCAGCAGCTGGTCACCGCGATCCGCACGGCCGGGGTCACGCTGCCGCTGTCGGTGTGCGGCTACAACTGGGCTGGCGCGCACAGCTGGCGCACCACCCACCCCGCGCCGTGGCTGACCGACGCGCAGAACAAGATCTGGTACGAGGCGCACGTCTACTTCGACCGTGACCACTCCGGCGACTACCCGAACACCCTGGCCGAGGAGAACGCGTGGGCGGCCACGCAGAACGCGGCGTCGCTGGCGTCGTGGGCCGAGTGGGGCATCCAAGAGTTCGGGATGTGGTGCACCGCCAACGGGGTGCGCGGCTACATCGGTGAGGTCGGCTGGCCCAACACCGGGGACCCGACCGGGTGGAACGCGGTGGGCGAGCGGGTCTACGGCGAGATGGACCGGCACTACCTCGGCGGCGCCTATTGGGCCGCGGGCCGCCGGTGGGGCGACACGTACAACCTGTCGATCTACACCGGGGACGGGCAGACCGTCGTCAAGTCGCCGGCCACCGTGGTGGAGGCGCACCAGACGGTGACCGCCGCCGCGGCCGCCGCCGGTGAGGCCGCGCTGGTGCTGTTCGCCAACGACGCCGCGTCGATCACCGCGTCCACCACGGCGACCGGGTGGACCAGCTTGGGCACCCTCGCCCAGGGCACCACGACCAACCACCGCGCCACGGTGTTCTACGCCGCCAACGCGGCCACCGCCGCCGCCCTGGTGGTGGCGCTGTCCGCGTCGGCGACCGCGTCGTGGGCGGCGTTCCGGGTGGCCGGGGGCGGCGCCCCGTCGATCGCGTCGACCAGCGCCGGGGCGGGCACCGCGCCGCAGTCGTTCACCCCGGCCCCGCTGACCGGCCTCACCTCCGGTGATCACACGGCGCTGCTGCTGGTGGCGGTGGACTCCTCGGCCGACACCGGGTTCACCCAGACCGTGACCTGGCCGTCGGGGTGGGCCAACACGCAGACCCGGCGGCCCACCACGGCGTCCACCAGCTCGGCGCCGGACGTGTTCACCGCCGAGCAGCGGTTCCTCGGGGTCACCGGCATCACCCCGGCCGCGGCGAGCCTGAGCGTGGCCGAGCAGTGGGTGGCGTTCACCGTCGCGTTCCGCGACACCACCACCAGCGGCGGCGGGGGCACCGGGCCGGGCCCGGCCACCGCGCCGCCGCTCACGGTCGGGGCGGCGGACGTGCGGGCCCGGATGTGGGTGGCCGCGCTGACCCTGGACTGCGACATCACGGTGTCAGCCGGGCAGGCCCTCACCGCGCCCGGCGGGTTCGGGGCGCTGACCCGCCAGGACGGCGCCACCGCCGGGGCGGTGATGACCGCGACCGCGGAGACCACCAGCACCGCGCCCAGCCAGGCGCCGGGGGCGTGGGTGTACCCGCAGACCGAGGACTGGCTGGCCGCCACCGTGGCCATCACCGGCGGCACCGGCGGCGGCGGCGGCGCGATGCGGATGTACGCCGGGATCAACTACGACGAGACGCTGCCGCAGCCGGCCGGGTCCCGCACCATCGGGATGACCGCCCCCGCCGGGCAGACCTGGACGCTGCTCGCGGTCGAGCTGGTACCCGCCCCGGTCACCGTGTTCCTCGACGTGGTGACCGAGCTGGAGGAGCCGCAGCCGGTGCTGGCCGGGCGGCAGTTCACCCTCGGATCGGTCGACGAGCTGGAGGAGCTGCCCGCGCTCCAGGTCACCAAGCTGGTGTTCGGGCCGCTGCTCGAGACGGTCAACGAGGTGGAGGAGCTACCCGGCCTCACCGGGCACAAGCTGCTCCCGCCGCTCGGGGTGGTGACCGACCAGGAGGAGCCGCAGCCGGTGCAGGTGTCACGGCTGGTGCTGCTGGGCGCGCCACCGGAGGAGCTCGAGGAGCTGCCGCCGATCCGGGCGGCGTCGACCACCCTGTTCGGCGTCGTCGAGATCGAGGAGCTGCCGCCGCTGGGGGTCGGGTTCGGCGGCATCGACGTAGCCAAGAGCCTGCCGCGGCGCGGCCTGCCGCCGGTGGTGTACCGCGGCGGGGTCCGGCTGATGGCGCAGAACATCGTGTCCGGGCGGTGGGTGCACCGCGAGCTCCCGGTGTCCGGGGTGCAGCTGACCCGCACCTTGAGCGGCCCGCAGGTGATCGCGGCGACGTTCGGCAACGAAGTCGGCGACCTGCGGGACCTGCTGCTGGAGCCGTGGGGCACCTGGATCCATCTGGAGGAGGCCGGGGAGATCCGCGCCTCGGGCATCCTCATGCCCGGGGCGTACAACCCGGACGGCAGCCTGGAGCTGGAGGCCCGCGGGCCGAGCGCGTACCTGGCGCGGCTGCCCTACACCGGGGAGTTCCGGGCCGTGCAGATCGACCCGGCGGAGATCGTGCGCACGTTGTGGGCGCAAGCCCAGGACTTCCCCCGCGGCAACCTCGGGGTGACCGTGGTCGGGTCCACCCCGGTGCGGGTGGGCACCCCCGAGTCCGCGCAGGTGATCGACGCCGACATCGCTGCCAACCGGTTGGCTGCCCGCTACATCCTGGAGCACTGGGACTCCCCGACCACCACGGTGTTGTTCGAAGACCTCACCTGGCCGGCGTCGGACGGCCCGATGCCGGACGTCGTGGCGCAGCGCAGCGACGCGTTGTTCGACCTGTGGCAGCCCGAGTCGGCGGAGTACCCGGATGTGATCGACTGGCTGCGGCACTACTACGCCACGACCAGTGAGGTGGTGGAGGTCAAGGGCGAGCCGTGGCAGTTGCACGGCTACGAGCTGCCGCTGATCGGGAAGGTGATCGACCAGCTGGGCACCGACACCCCGTTCGATTGGGTGGAGGAGCAGGGCTGGGTCGACGCCGACAAGAACGCGGTGTGGCACCGGATCCGGATCGGCTACCCGCGGATCGGTAACCGGCTGGACCTCAACCTCACCGAGGGGGAGAACCTGCTGGAGCACGCCCCGTTCGAGGAACCCGATGACGCGTACGCCGACAGCGTGTTCGTCCAAGGCAAGGGTGAGGGCGCCGACGCGATCGGCGGGTTCGCCGGCGTGGACGTGCCGACCCGGCTGCGGCTGCCGCGGGTGGTCACCGACAAGACGTTGGCGACCGGGGCGGCGGCCACGGCTCGCGCGCATGAGGAGGTGGCGGCGGCGCTGGCCGCGGTCGAGGAGATCGCCGAGATCGCGGTGAACGTGCGGCACGAGAACAGCCTGTGGGGGACGTTCGACGTGGGCGATGAGGTGTTGCCGCGGGTGCGCCTGCCGTGGCTCGGGACGTTCGCCCAATGGCACCGGATCGTCCAGCTGACCTACCACCCGGACGAGGGTTACGTGACCGCGCAGCTGTCGCGACGCGACGCGTTCCGCAGCCGCTAACCAGAAGTGCTGTGCGCACAGCGGCATACTGCGCGGGTGCAGGTCACCATCTCCGCCGACGAGTGGACGCGCGCGGTGGCCCGCGCCCGCGAGGTCGGCGCCGCCATGGGCGCCGAACAGGTGGCGCTGGTGGCCGCCCGCGCCGCGGTTGAGGCCCTCGGCGTCGCCGTACCGGTCACCACCGCCGAGCTGGACGGGGCCGCGCCGGCCACCCGCAGCGCCGTCGTCGCCGCCGGGGCGGCCGAACCGGAACAGCCGGTGCGGGACCTGCGGGTGGCCGCCCGCCTGGCCGCCGCGGTGGACGGCTACTGCGCGCACTGCGCCACCGTGTACGGCGCGGCCGCCCTCGGCGCGCTGCCCGACGGGAACCGGGTGTGCCCGGTGCACGGCACCGTGGTCGACGACGTGAACGAGGTGGCCGAGGGCCGCTACCACACCACCCGCCCGGCCCCGCTGGGCGCCGGGCCGCGGGCCCGCACCGTGACCCGGGAACGCTGCGGCGCCCCCGTCGGCGGGCACCCCTGCGGCCGCGACGCCGGGCACGACGGGCGGCATGACCCCCGAGGTGCCGTGTGACCGAGGTCCAGCTGCTGCCCACCCCGGCCGAACGCAAGCTGGCCCGCGAACTCGCCGAGATCCGCGCCGCACTCGACACCATCAAGGACAGCCAGCGGGCGACGCAGCTGGCCAACTCCACGCTGTACGGCAACCTCACCGCCCGCGACCCGGACGGCACGGTGCGCGCGGTCATCGGGGTGCAGCCGGACGGCACGTGGGCGGCCGTGGCGCAGAACGGGCCGCCGCCGGACCGGCCCGCCACCCCGGTGGTCACCCCCGCGATGAACGGGCTGATCATCACGTGGAACGGGCAGTTGGTGTCCGGCCGCCCGGCGGACCTGCTGCACGTGCAGATCTATGTGTCCCGGCTCGGCGCGGACTTCCCGTGTGACGACACCACCTTCGTCGGCACCCTGGCCCACGCGGGGGACTACCCGGTGGCGCCGCTGGATCCGGGGGTCACCTACTGGTGCAAGCTGCGCGCCGCGTCGACCAGCGTGGGGCCTGACGGCACCCCGCTGCTGGGCACCGAGTCGTTCGCCTCCTCCGGTGTGCCCGGGCAGGTGGTGGCCGCCGCGGTGATCGCCGGGATCGTGGACGACCTGGCGTTGGCCGCCGAGGCCGTCACCAAAGCCAAGATCGCGGCCAACGCGGTGGACGGCACGAAGATCGAGCCGGACTCGATCGCCAGCCCGCACATCGTCGCCCAGGCCATCCAGGCGCGGCACGTGGCCGCCGACGCCATCCAGGCCGGCGCGGTCGCCGCCGACGTGATCACCGGCCGGGAGCTGCGCGCGCTGAGCATCCTGGCCGAGCACATCAACGCCAACGCCATCCAGGCCGGGCACCTGCAAGCCGGGATCATCGACGCTGACAAGCTGGCCGCGCTGCTGGTGCTGGCCACCCGCATCAT
>Ga0157372_10004842_pt1 | contig 14313 bp, 12 predicted proteins | sample C55metaG_FD_115307 | JGI IMG/M metagenome (GOLD analysis project Ga0157372, IMG submission 115307) | Corn rhizosphere microbial communities from Kellogg Biological Station, Michigan, USA - C5-5 metaG | ecosystem: Host-associated > Plants > Roots > Rhizosphere > Soil | place: USA: Michigan... | reverse complement strand
GCCAGTGTTTTCATGGTTTTTACAATTGATTTTTAATAATCCACTATAAAAGTAAAGCTAAAAATTTCTTTTAGCTAAGTACTCATCTTCTTTTTGTGTCATTTTTTGTTTTGTAACAACACTTTTATCCGTATAGCCCAACAAGTGCAGTGCGCCGTGAATAATAACACGGTGCAACTCATCGGTTTCGCCGGTTTTAAATTTGGCGCCATTTTCACGGATGCGGTCTATCGAAATAAAGATATCGCCAACTATCTCCCCCTCTACTTCCGAATTATCAAAAGTTACGATATCAGTAAAAGTATCATGATCAAGGTATTGCTGATTTATTTGCAACAGGTAGGCATCTGAGCAAAAAATATAATTAAGTTCTTTTAATTTAAAACCTTCGGCAATTACAGTATCCCTGATCCACTGTCTTAACTGCGTTTTTTGTTTTGGCTTAAAGGTTGTGTCTTCTTCAAAAAAATTAATCGCGGGCATCAGATCTTAAAATGAAGTTCAATTTCATTGCCCGAGGCGTTAAAGATGCACTGATCGGCAAGGTGTTTAATGATAAACACACCGCGCCCGGTCAGGTTCTCGAGATTTTCGGGAGCTGTGGGATCGGCAAGGTTATTATAATCAAAGCCAGGGCCTTCATCGGTAACAGTCCAGATAATACGCTTGGATTCAACCTCGGCATTAACAATCACCTTTTTAGTTTCGTCCTGCTTGTTCCCATGCACAATGGCGTTAATAACCGCTTCGTTAAGACAAGTCATCATGTTGGCAAAAGTATCTTCCTCAACATGATATTTATCAGCAATTTCTTCTATCAGCTGCTCAAGCAACGTTATGCTCTCCGTTTTTGACGGCAGCTGTAACGTATATAGCTCGCTGGTTTGAACATTTGCCTCTTCCATATTATTTGGCATTAAGTTGATCAAAGTAAGATTTTATTTTTTGTTTATAATACAAATTAAGTGCCGGAGATACCGTTCTGATCTGCTCCGTTTGCTTTGCTTTTTGTTGCTGGTACTCCTGCAGTGCCTTTATATATCCCGGTGGCAAATCCTTACCCGCATTGCTTTCCCGTTGCTGATCCTGATCTCGTTGCTGCTCGGCCTTTTCGGCCTCTAATAACCGGGTTTGTATTTGCTGCTGCCTTTTTAGCGCATCATCTGTAATCTTCCTGTTTACGAGATCACGTTCGGTTTGTTCCATTTCTTTCGAAATTTTATCTAAATTGCCCAATCTGCCGGTTCCGTCTTTATTTTCATCCTTGTCAATTTGTTGCAAAGCTTGTCTTATAATCTGCTGTTGACGCGCCATTTTGGCAAATTGCTCGCTCATATTACCATTATTATCCTGTGGGCGTTTGCCTTGGTTGCCTTGTTGCTGCATCTGCTCACGGGCCTTTTGCATATTTTGATTAAGTTGTTGCTGCATTTTTGCCAATTGTGATATGGATTGCTGCTTACCCTTGCCCGCTTTACCTCCCTTGTTCATCATTTTTTGCATTTGCTCAAGCGCTTCACTCAGCATGAGGGCAAGATTGTTCATGGATGTCATGGCGTATTGCTGATTTCGATTTGCTTCCAACGTGCGCCTATCGCCCAAAAATTCGAGGGCCTGGTCAATATGTTCGTTAATACTGGTAATCTCCTTATTCACTGTCGACTGGATTTGCGGCACCCTTCTGCTAATGGCGTACAAACTGTCTTCGGCCGTTTTCAGGTTGTCTTTGATATCTTTTTGGTTTTGCGATAAAGTAACATATGAGGGATCGGTAGGGTTGGTGTTTTTAAGCGTTTGCATCAGCTTTTCCTGGTTAAACGAACTATTAACCAAACTCTTTAACAATTCCCTTAGTTGCTGGGCATCAACAGCATTCTCTTTTGATTCGCCTTCGTCGCTATCCTTTTGCATTTTTGCGGAAAGCTCCTTCATCTGCTTTGCTGCCTGCTGCTGCGATTTTGACGCCCTTGAATTATCCTTTTTTTGCAGGTCACCTATGCTTTGATCCATCTGCTGCTCAATATCTTTTGTTTCTTTTTCAGGGTTTTGATAGTCGGATTTGCGTTCGGACTGCTCATTGGCCTTCTGCAACTCATCAAAGCTTTTCTTCACATCCTGAAAATCCCGCTTCAGCTTATCTTGTTGTTGCTGCAGACCCTTCTGATCGGCAACGGGCTGTTTGGTTTGATCAGATAGTTTTTGCTGCTCATCGGCCAATTTATTCAGCTGCTCGAGGTTTTGATTGAGCTTTTGCTCAAACTCCAGCTTTTTGTAAAGTTCCAGCACCCTGTCGAGCTCCTTTTTTAACGATTTATTATCCATCTGCATTTTGGATAATTCATCACGGGTAACATCTTTCTGTTGTTCATTTAACATTTGCTGCAGGTTTTGAAGCAGCTCTTTGGTTTTTTGATCCAGCACATTATTAAACAGGTCTTCTATCTGTTTTTGCTTAGCCCTGATCTCATCCGTTTGTTGTTGGTTTTCCTGGCGGTTGTATAAATTCTTTTTGTTATCGGCCTGGATATCTTTTACAAGGTCTTCCAGGTCTTTCCTTTTTTGCATCAGGTCTTCCACCTGCTTTTTGTCATCAAACGACAGCGTGTTTTTGTTCAGCAAATTTTGATTAAGTTTTTGCGCATCGCGCTCAACCTGCCCGGCCAGCTTAATGGCCGATTGCATTTTTTCTTTTATAGCTTTTGATCCGGCATTTAACTGTTGGTTAACCTCCTTGTTATCAGGGATATTTAGTGTATGTTTTGCTGTACGCGCTGTTTTATGCCCGGCCACATCGTCGTTATCGGCAACCTCAAAAAAGTAGCTTACATGATCGCCGGGAGTAATACCCATTTCCTTGAGGTTCCAGTAGTAAAAGAAGCCGGCTTGCGTTTGGGATAGATCGGCATTAACCCTTTTTGTAAACTCCTTTGCTTTACCATTGCCTGAGGCTTCAATGCTGTAATGAAAAGTGAGTGCCGAAAAGCCATGATCGTCCTGGATCTTGCCGTTAAAATAAAACGCTTTCATGCTTACTGAATCGGGCTTTTCATCAACAGTAATAGATGGCGCTTCGTCAGTAATAACGTTGATGCGATATGTAGCCGAATCAGTTTGGTTCACTTGGGCATTAACCGGTAAAAGTTTGTAGACCGAATTTTTTAACACTCGTTCGTGATGTTCAAACAAATCGGCGCTGCTTTGCACAGCCGGATGGCTTCGGCCATTCATATCAAACATAAGCGCACTGGCATATTGAGTATGCAATTGCCAATTCACAGTTGTACCTGCAGGAATAGTCAGATCACCGGCGTTGAGCAACTTTTCATTCTTTTTATGCAAATAGGCCGGGTAGTTCAGTTCAACGTCAAAGTGCAACAGTGCCGGCTTTTGATTTACTTTGATTTCGTAAACAGCCGAACTAAAGCCATTACCCGAAAACTTAAAGCGGGTATTTTGCTGCAGGTTGCTGAACTGGTAATGAAAACGGCTGATGTTATCTTTATCCAATTTAAACGTATTCTCCCCTGTTTCAACATAAACATCTGCGGGCAGCTTATCGCCTTCCAGTTTAAGGTCGAGCTTTAAATCACTCCCCTGCACAACGGAAAGTGTTTTGTTCAATACAATAAACCTGAACGGAGCAGCAGGAACAAAATATTCGTTATGCCTGATCAATCTTTTAGTACTTTCGGTTAATACAGAAGGCGCAGCTAAAGCAATAATGATAATTACCCCCAGCGGACCAAGCGCCCATTTTAAATATTTGGTGTTTTCTTTAAGGTTGATAGCCGATGGAAAGCTTACCGGTTTAAGCGCCTCTATCTTTTGGTCGATACTGGCCTCGATGAGTGCACGGTGGCTTTCATCTTCGGCAGCAAGCTTTTTTAACTGCAGGGTATTGAGCAGTTTATCATGAACATCGTTAAAATGCCTGCCAATAATTTCGGCAGCTTCGTCATGCGTTAAGGTTTTACCCAATTTAAGCCAGGCCAGCAATGATGGCAAAACCAGCCAGCAAACCAGTACAGTATTAAGCAGGATAAAAAAGTAAAAAAGAATGGTACGCAGCAGGATACTGAAATTGCCAAAATACTCGCTCAGGGTAATAACAACGTAGGCAGAGAAAAGGCCGGCACCTAAAAATATCAATCCGCGCAGAAAATTATTGAAATAATACTTCCGGATGAAAGTATTGATTTTGCCAAGCAAAAGTTCATAATTTTCTGTCGAGGCCATACTACATGTGGAAAACGTTAAATAAACACGCCTTATTAAACGCAAAAGCCATGTATTATATATAACACGTGTTGGTTTAAGTTAAAAATTAAAGCAATAATAATAAAATGTTAATTGTTTATGACAATTAAAATTGAATCCCCCTCTTTATTGGGAAATACATGGTATTAAACAATGATAATAGGCAAAATTGGGAAAATCTTATTCCCGCTCCTCAACTGTTTCTTCCTCAAAATCTGGAGATTCGAGCTTATGCAGCCAAATACCGGCTATCCCCGTAATTGAATATGGAAATATAATTACTGCTATAGAAGATACAGCCGAAACCTTTTTCTCAAAAAGTAATTCAAAAAACGGGAGCATAGTAATTATCAATATAGCTATGGTTAAAACCTGTTTTACATAAAACGGCTCTCTCTTTTTTGATAAAGAGTATACGGCCACCCAAAATACAAAGGCGAAAGGAATAGTAAGCAGCAGAACCATATCTGCAAAAATGATATAGTCTTTTTGGATCTCCGCGATAAGGCTTATTTCAGGGTTCTCGATAATAAACCATGACAGCACAAGATGGAGCAATGGTGCTATGATCACCATCAGCAACCAAACTTTTAAACTATATATAAATGACCGGTTCATAATTTATTAAGGAAGTCAACAAGATACAGAGCCGTCAATAAAATAACAATAGTAGCTTTTGCTATAAATGCCCACATATCCGCTCAACGCGGGATTATAACTACATGATTTTTTTTTTAATACCATTTTCAGCGTCGATACGTTAACTCATACGCACCGATAGTGAATATTTTTAAAGGTTTACAGGTAGAATATAAACTGATTTTTTATATAAAATATTATATCCTGCCCGCCGAATTTTTCTTAGGCACATAACATAGTCGGCCGTTGGTGTTATAAATAAATTATAAAGGTTTATTACAAAATAGCGGATACAATACGCCATTGGTTTTTTTAATCATAGATTAATCATTGCTGTGTAAATTAGCGCAGAATAGGTGTTTTCACGGATTGTTAAGCGTATAGTTAATTACTACCTTGCATTAATTTAGCCACAGCCCTATCATGACCATTCCTATTCAACTCGATAAATCCATATTGGACTACTTTAGTGTAGGTGGCGTTTGGCAAAATATTTTATTTTACGCCACTATACTTTGCCTTTTATATATTAACATTTTGTTAACCCGTCGAAAGAAAAGTTATAAGCTGCAGCCAGTTGGGGACTTACCTGACGAAAAAGACGAGTCTGCGCTGACGACGGCAGATAGCACCGGGCTCAAAACAAACGCCGCTTTAAATAAAGAAATAGCTACACTAAGAAACGAGCTTTTGGCTCTGGGCGAAAAATTGGAGCTTTCGTACATGAAATCGGAAAGACTTAATGGCCAGTTATCAGAAATATTGGATAGTATTGAATTAACAATGGCCTACGATCATACCCTTTGGGAGTGGTCGCTGGATTTCAGCAGCAAAGAGATTACGCTTTCCGAATATGGCTTAAAGCTTTTCGGCTTTCCGGAAAATACAAAGCCCGTTTTAAATGAAGCCATCCATATTGTTGATCCCCGGCACCAGGCCGCACTTATGGATGCTGTTGAAAAATCATTTAACACCGGTGCCGACTTTTCAATAACCTGCCTTGTTCATCCATTAAACGGCAGCCGGTCGAAAGAAATAAAGGCAGCAGGCAGGGTTTATTATAACGAGTACGGAATACCCCTAAAACTATCCGGGAAATTTTCAATTACCCATACCGAGCTATTGATGACGAGGTGATTCGGCTTTATTGGTTCCGTTTCCGGGTGGATCTACAAGTGTTCAATTTTTAAAAGTGTGAACACTTGCTTTTCTTTTGTAAAACAACATTGCTGATTATCAACAACTTGCATTTTGGCTAAAATGCTTTTAAAGCCGACTTGAACAAACAAGCACTGATAATCAACGGGTTACAAATTTTCATTTTAAAACATTGAACACCCGGTTTTTAAAAATTGAACACTGACAAGATCCTGTCAGTTTATTGGGAGGGATTAGCCCGTTAAGTAACCGGCTTAATCAGCCGGGCACTTACACTTCAATCCGTTTAAAACGCTAAGCCTTTTGAATGTTGCTCAGCGCCTTATTAATTCTTTTAACCGCTGTAGTTATAATTTGCAGCTTCATGTCATTATCACTAAAACATCATTATTTATTTCTGCGTTTTTTATCCGGCATTGGTGTTACATTTTCAAAATCTACACTGGCCTCTCTTTTTCGCGGAGTTAACAATCTTGTTTTGTGCACAATGTACTCATGGTCCTTCCCTATCTCTACTATATAGAATACACATAGCGTTTGAGCGGTGAGATCTGTTGTTTTTTTTGCAAAATCGATCAGCGTGGGAAGACTGACCATCCTGATCTTTGATAGTGAAGCATTACTAACACTCTGGCCAGAATCCTTTAAATTATATACAAAAGTTGGTTCGCTATTGTATTTGAGACATGGACATTTTACGGTAAAGTATTTGTACTGTGATTCTATCCCGACATCCCACATCCTATCTTTCGGCGTTGTATTGGTGGTATCCAGCAAATAATAAACCGTGTCGATATTGTTGGCTACCTTTTGAGCCGAAGCGCTATAAATGTTAAGCCAAAGTATTACGATCAAAAAGTATTTCATAAATCAATTAGTTGCAATTTCCGGGTAATTTATCATTTGAGTTCAAAGAACTGTTATAAAAACTATTTAACTGCGCATCTGTTAGCGAGTATTTTGTTTTAATAAGCATTATACGCCTGTTGTAAAGTAGCTGTTTCCGTCGCCGTTGCTGATGGATCGGAAGTATTTAATCCATATAACATTGCGCTGGCATATCTGGGCAGTTGATAATCCGTAGTTGATATAAGCATGTATTGTTTCATAATAATTGTTGCAGCAATCAATAGCCTCGAACTATTTTGAAGCATCTGTGAAACATTCTGTAAAATCGCCTCTTCGTAGCTTTCTTTTCACAGACCATTTGCTTTGCTAGCAACCACGTTGGTTGTTGTTCGTTGGTTTGGACAGCTCGCAATTCGATTTATATACATATATTCGTAATACCAAAACAAAACCTTGTTGCTTTATGCCTTATATAACGGGAGTGACCTATACCTTAACTCTCACTAGTGGACTTACAAAGAAATATACATTTTCGCCAAAGCATCGTGGTACTATAAGTAATGATGATATAAGCAAATGGATAATTTCGAATAACGAAGAAGCGATCTGCTTTTTACAAAGTGCTAATGATGATTATATTGATGGTGACAGAGGATGGGGCTTTTCAAAAGATAATGGTATATTTAAAATAATTGGTGGTATAAATATCGATCTGATTCTTCACCAACTAAAAATCGCTAAATTTACTGAAGACCATAACGGAGTTTGGCATGGTTATCCGTGTAATTTAAAAAGAAAATCGGATAAGCCCTCTAAATCTATCCTGGTCAAGTGGGTGAATAATAATATTATTTCAAAAAAGGAAATGAGTAAAATTTCAGCATATCAAAAATGCAACCTGTAGTTTTAACGATTTGTGGAGACTATTGGGATTCTTTTATTTATAAAGGAAGACTTTACCTATGGGGATATAATGAAGAACTAACCATATATAACTGGGATGAGCTTATTGATTATTTAATAATGCGTTATTCACTTGAGCAGTATCGAGAGGCAATCGATTTTTCATTCAAGGATGGTAGGATATATTACGAAAAATACCCCGAAGACAAAAGACCATATTTAAAAGATCAGATTATTTATTTATCACAGTTTGCTTTTGAACTTAATCGAGACGATTTAGCTAACTTTCAATGCCTTTCAATATCAAACCCATTCCCAGAATTAGCTACTGATATTGAAGTTTTTAATGATGTTATTTACGGAGGAACTGATGATGGGCTATTTGAGGCTCTTATAGATCAAAATCCATTCAATTTCAAAGTCATCTCCAATAAACAAAAAATATGGGGGGAAACCGAGGTAGTTAGATTAAAGGCGAATTATGGCGGGAGATTGGCATTATCGACGGGCCCAGATGGATTATTCGAACTAAGATTGGGAGATAAATATTTTGGCCCTAATTCGTTTCAAGTTTCAAACAAGCATTCTTCCTTCGCCGATTGGAATTATTCTAATATTTATAGTTCTTCAGACGACGGTCTATCCTTTTTAGCATTGTTTGAAAAAATTGACACTGTTGAAAAAGTAGAGAAACGACAACTAAACTTAGATCTTATAAAAAGCGCATGGGATAAGAAAGAAACATTTTTAGAGATGGGAAATGTGTTGTCTCAAAAAGATCTTTTTAATGTTAATGGACATACGATGAGTTGGGGTAACGGTAATAAAATCTATCTATGGGATAAAAACAAAGTCTTGAAGACCGACTTTCTTCAATACAAGGCTCATGCTGATTCTTCTTCAAACGATGTAATTGATAAAATAGAGGTTATAAATCTCAAAAGTAATTATGCTCAAGAAATAATATCTGCTGGTGTAACATACTTTGGAATATTGGTAGAGCTAGAAGACCGATTGCTAATAATTTATGAAAGCGGCAAAGAAACGATGACATACGATCTCAAATTAGAAGTAACAAAATGGAGAGCTTTTCCCCGCAGTGTTAAATATGAGAATCAGGTGCACGTAGTTTCTGAAAAATCCATCAAAATCTTGTCATTTAATAACGACTATTTTAATGATCAAAAAAATAAGCGCCTAGGAATGAGATTTTTTAAAAGCTCAAAATGATACAATAAAATTAAATGGTAAAGTATTAGCTACAGGAGGCGTGGTAATGAAAAGTCCTTCAACACTCGCTGAGGCCAAATACACTTATATCGCTGATTGAAAATAAATCTCGCTAAAAACAAAAGAGCTTACCCATGAGGTAGGCCCTTTTGTTTTTTTAATCTATCTCACCACCTGTCAGCTATTTCCTGGCAAGACGCCTTTACGTCGGCAATCCTCTTAATATAAGATTTTGGGGCAGAAATGATTGTTCCGCGAAATACATCCAAAACCAAGCAATTTTTACTCATTAATTGCAAATGTTCTTCACTCTCAAAATAGTATTTTCCTAAACAAGCAATCAATTCGCCTCGCTCTTGTGTCAATGGAATACTTTTACAGATATAAAACTTAATAAAGCCCAATTGTTGCCTTAACGAAGAATCATATAACTTAATCTCCGGCCTAATACTAATCTGAACACCGTTAATTAACATTTTATTTTTAGTTTCTTCAATACTCATCTTCGGGCTATAAACAGACAGCGCTTTGTAAACTAAATGTTCGTAACTAAGAAATGAGGATAAAGCATCAGCAGATAACAATGCACATTTTTGTTCAAATTCTGTACGGAATTTTGAAGTGATTAGAGCATGGATTTGATTAGCAAGTACTTTTGGATCATTTCTAATATTGGCAAGATAAAAGGACAAAACATCTTCTACATCGTTATATCTTGCAGCAATAAAAACTGGCTTCTCCTTGCTGTTATTAATGATACTATTTCGTCTGGTAGGACTTGCAAAGTTGTACTCACATAGTGAGTTAACTGAAATTCGGGGATTCTGATATTCCCCATTTTTAGATTTTAACGGTGATTTCACTGTGTTTACTTTATTATAAAAGAATCTATTAATAGATGCTACGGTATACATCCCGATAACACTTTTTCTTTATTCCTTTATTGTTTTCAACACATGTTAGTAATTACCTTTCAATTATTTTTAATAACTATTGAGTAAATGCAAAACTAAACTGAAATTTGTCGTACCGAACATAAAAGAATTCCCAGGATGCTACAAACCTGGTTGAAGGTTACCAGCCTTCGGATGAATGAAGTCTGATTTGTGGTGGAACACTCTTCAGACTTCATATTCATAGTATCAATCACTTATTTAATTTATTACAATCGCTTGTGTAAAGCAAAGTTAATGTTTGCGTTGTGTAGTTGTGAATGATAGTTTTTCACAAACGCCCGAGTTATCCACACTTTGTAAAAAAAATATAAACAATAACACGGTTAAGTAATTGATTATAAGCAATATATAAACATTGTTAACAACCTGTTTTTCGTTTATAATGCCAATCGCCCAACTGGCAAATAGACCATAATGGACTTATTATCAATTAGATATTATTGGAAATAAGGTGTTCTTCACTCTTAAGCTACACATACAATCACACCAATCTTCATTTCGTTCAATAAGCTTTCAGCACATTGAACTACATCGGCTATCGCCGGCTTGTCATGCTTGTTGTGGTAGCAAAGTCATTCATCACATTCGCTCTCTCTGCCTTTATATAAATTTCGTTTATACTTCGCTTTCACTTGGTCTATCGACCAGGTGACGCTTGCAACACTCTCAATATTTATAAAGTCAGTCGCTCATAGTTAATTTTAGCTCACCAGCTGGAGCAACAGGCTGCACACTTATCATAACTTTTGAAAGGCACGATACTGTCCTCAAATCAAAAGTTACGCCAAGTGCTTGTGTAAAAAGGTCTAAGCAGAGCCTTATCAGGCTAACTCTGCTTAGACCTTTTTGCTCTATTCGCTGTTTGGGTGAGCTGATACTTCCTGGTTTGATATTTAGGTCCGCTATTTTATGGTATTTGATTCGACAAGTGCAGATAAACAAGTAGTATGGTTTAAGTTATAAATCCCATAATTTGCTTAAATATAAAAACCTACCTAATATTTGTAATAATAGCTCTAAAAGCTACTTTAGTATTTTAAATCTAAGCCATGAATCAATATACTTGCCCATATTGTGCTGATACCTTCACAACAAAGTTCACGTCTTCAATCCTTGAAACCTCAAACGAGGTGACTAATCTATTTTATACAGATACGCCCTGTTGCAATAAGCAGATGGAATGTTATGTAAACGACAATTATGAAATTACCTTTACCGGACGATCAATGGACGAAGCCAATAATGAGCTTCTCGAATCAATATACTATCCAGAAGGGAGAAAAGAGCCGGTAAATGAATCCGAAAAAAACGATGAAAAAATAACTTATTCCGAGTTATTAAAAGAACATAAATACTCAAGAAATAACATCTCATATCAATCACTTTTATTGACCAAAGAATGGGCTCAAAAAAGAGATAAAATAATTAAACGAGACAAAGAAAGATGCACTAAGTGCTTGAAAGGAACAACCGACTTTCACCCATTTAATACATTTTCATTTAGTGAGAAAAACTGGACTGGGCATTTTTGGATTGAAGATTCATTTGGATTGAAGCAATACGAAAAATATGAAACAGGGGAAGGAGAATTAATGGATGAAACCGGATTTATGGATTATCGGGCAATAATTATTGCAGATAAACAGTATTATTTACAAGTGCACCATAAATACTATATCGTTGATAAAAATCCTTGGGATTACAATGACAATGACTTAATTACACTGTGTAATTGGTGTCATTGGGAATTTCACGAAAATAATACCGTAAAAGTTTATATAGAACGAGAATCACAACTTGTAGAGCGTGCTTACACGTTGTGTAGCCGTTGTAACGGCATGGGTAATCTTCCGCAATACAGTCATGTTTCAGGAGGTGTTTGTTTTAAATGTGGGGGACAACGATATTTTTTAATTTAATCGATTAGCTGACGCTTGCAGCACTCAATATCTTTTTGATCCAGCAAGTAGAGGGCATTTTCAAGCTTTTTTATCCAACTACATATGAACTATAGTATGGAAGAACTTTACATCATAAATTACCTTAGTCTTTATTATCAAAGTATCCCTAAGTTGGCTTAGGGGAAATATAATATTATGTTTATTCCTTTATCACACTAATTTGTATTAATTGAAATGGCAGAAGAAAAAAAAGATGACATAAGTATTAACCTCAATTGTTATTTAATTAGGTTTAGAAAAAAGAACATCAAAGATATTTACTATAAAGTTAATGAGGCTTTTTTGAACAGAACATTTCCTCAAATTAGACAGAGCCTAATCAATTTTTTAGATTCAAAGGCATACAAAAACATAAATGGAGACAGGATCTTATATTTAGATAAGACGCTTTCTGTTAAAGAATCTTATTACTCTGGCATAGTTAAAAAGGGTTATAGCGGGCAAGAAACATATATTGATGAGGTGTCATCAAACAAAGCAAATACAGTTAACACTATATTTTCAAACCAATTTAACTCTTCCCCCTTTTATTTCTTATTGGCGCAAGCGGATGTAAATTCAAAGTGTTTGATTTTTTTATCTCAAAGCTATAAGCAATATGGATTCAAGGAGTTGTTTGAAGACGCTTTTAAGGATTTTTATAAAGAGATAATATCAGATGATTTCTTGTGCGAGTTTAGCACTCTGTCAATAGCAAGTTTATTTGAAAAGTATGTTAAGGAAGGGAATATTAGAAAATTAAGATTTAAAAAACATGGGTTAATTCAAAATACTGAAAACTTACTATCTGCCGATGAAAGTAAGAAATTAAGTGATTTTGATGTAGAACTTTCAATTACTGCAAAAAAGGAGGGCTTTTTAGGAATTAAGGAAAGCATTAATGCAAAGACTTCATCGCTTATTGAAACTGTTAAAATTGAAAACTTTGACTATGATCAAGTTTTCGCAGACGTCTCTTACGGTGGTCGCAAACGAATATTAAATGTAACTCGTCCGGAGGATTTTAGTGCATCTTTCGATTTAACAGATAAATGTGATATCAACGCATTAACAAAACATCCTAACTTTGAAAAATTAGATATAGAGGCTATTGCATTATTAAAAGAGGAAGTTGTTCCTAACATTACTGAATGAAATTATTTGATAGGGTAAACATTGGTTTAATATTTAGAAAGCATATTGAAACCTTTTACGACTATGGACAAGCAAATTCCACAGGAGTAAGAAAGGCTACAATGGCTGATATAACAACCTTTGTTTATTTTCCGATCTCTTTTTCAACAATAATTGTTTTGCTAGGCATCAAGTTGACTAATGATTATATTAATATAATCATTACCGCATTGTCAATTTTCGTTGGCTTGCTTTTGAATCTACTTGTACTAATCTTTGATTTGGCTAAAAAACAAAAAGAAAAAATAGCTAGTTTAAATCAACAAGGAGAGATAATTCCACAAATTGAGGCAGCCAAATATGCTATAATTAAGGAGCTATATGCGAATATCTCCTTTTCAATCGCATTGTCTATATTTGCCATAATTACCTCAATATTACCAACGTTAAGACCTCAGATAATCATTGATATTTTAAAATCTAATTTAAATTTCAGCTTATTAAAATCTGTTTATTTAGCCATCACTAATGTAGCTGCTATTACTTTAGTGGTAGAGTTTCTATTAGTGCTATTAATGATATTAAAAAGATTCTTCTTAATATTTAAGAATGAGATAGATTAATCAAATTAGGATTACATATCGCGTTACGAATAATTATTCTGTTATAGAAAAATAGCTATCTCACAAAGACAGTGGATTTTCAGGGGTTATACACACTTAATTTACTGTCTTAAATATCTAGTGGTAACGAAAACAATTAGGGAGGGAGATTATATAATTACTCAGCAAAATTAGGGCCGGTGCTTCTGAAGCGCAAGAAAGACTACGGCATAAACCCACAGGCACCACACAGCCTATTTATTCCGTTTCCTTTCTTGCTTTATCGCACCAAACCTAAGTGTTGGCGAAATAATTATTTATTCACTTAATAAAATAATCAGATGAAAAACAAGGAAAAATAACGACATTAAATTTGTGTACTACCAGACTACTTCATGAGCATTAACGATCATTTATTAACCACACATCAATTGATAGATACAAACAGGTCAACAAAGTACAAGCAAGAGATAAAAACAGCTTATAACGTAAAGAAAGCATTTTCATTTTGAAATATCCCGCCAACAATTATATTTGCAGCCCGGCCATACATTTATTTCGGGATGTAGCGTAGCCCGGTATCGCGCCAGCATGGGGTGCTGGAGGTCGTGGGTTCGAATCCCGCCATCCCGACTTGAACACAAG
>Ga0157372_10004839_pt1 | contig 14322 bp, 12 predicted proteins | sample C55metaG_FD_115307 | JGI IMG/M metagenome (GOLD analysis project Ga0157372, IMG submission 115307) | Corn rhizosphere microbial communities from Kellogg Biological Station, Michigan, USA - C5-5 metaG | ecosystem: Host-associated > Plants > Roots > Rhizosphere > Soil | place: USA: Michigan... | reverse complement strand
AGGATCGCGCCATCCATCTGTGCCGCGCCGGTAATCATGTTCTTGATGTAGTCGGCGTGGCCCGGGCAATCGACGTGCGCGTAGTGCCGGTTCGCGGTCTCATACTCAACGTGCGCCGTCGCAATGGTTATGCCGCGAGCTTTTTCTTCCGGAGCGTTGTCGATCGAATCAAACGACCGGAACTGGATCTTTGGGTTGTGCTTCGACAAAACTTTTGTGATCGCCGCCGTCAGCGTGGTCTTGCCATGATCAATATGACCGATGGTGCCAACGTTCACGTGCGGCTTATTGCGTTCAAATTTCTCTTTTGCCATTTCTCGTCCTCTAGCTCTTAGCAGTTAGCCTTTAGCTCTTAGCTCAACCAAAACCAAACTTGCGTGGCGCGGGCGCCCTCGCCCGCGAAACTCTTAGTTACTTCCCGCCCTGCGCTTTCCCGATAATTTCGTCCGCGACCGATCTCGGCACTTCTTCATATCGCCCAAAGTGCATCGAGTACTCGGCCCGGCCTTGTGTCGACGACCGCATATGCGTGGCATAACCAAACATCTCTGCCAGCGGCACAATCGCTTTGATCACCTGCGACCCCGCGCGGTGCTCCATGCCTTCAATCCGTCCGCGGCGCGAGCTCAAATCTCCCATGATCGCGCCCGCATAATCCTCCGGTGTGACCACTTCGACCGCCATCACCGGCTCCAGCAGCACCGGAGAAGCTTTACGCGCCGCTTCTTTGAACGCCATCGACCCGGCGATCTTAAATGCCATTTCGTTCGAATCGACTTCGTGGTAGCTGCCGTCGTACAGCGTGACCTTCACATCAACCACCGGATATCCCGCCAGCACTCCGCCTTCGAGCGCTTCCTGAATTCCCTGATCCACCGGCTTGATGTATTCCTTGGGGACAGTCCCGCCAACGATGTCATTGACGAACTCGTAGCCCTTGCCCGGCTCCTGCGGATCAAGCTGAATCTTGACGTGCCCGTACTGCCCGCGTCCGCCAGTCTGGCGAATGTATTTGCCTTCGGCTTCCGAATGCTTGCGGATGGTCTCGCGATAAGCAACCTGCGGCTTGCCGACGTTGGCCTCGACCTTATACTCGCGCATCATGCGGTCGATGATGATCTCAAGGTGCAACTCGCCCATGCCGCTGATGATGGTCTGCCCGCTGTCGGGATCGGTGTGAACCTTAAAGGTAGGATCTTCCTGCGCCAGCTTGGCCAGCGCCATGCCCATCTTTTCCTGATCGGCTTTGGTCTTCGGCTCAACCGCGACTGAAATAACCGGGACCGCAAACTCAATCGATTCGAGCGTGATCGGATGTTTGGGATCGCAGATCGTGTCGCCGGTCGAAACGTTCTTGAGTCCGACCGCTGCGCAAATATCGCCCGCGAGGATTTCCTGAATGTCTTCGCGCTTGTTGGCGTGCATCTTCAGCAAACGTCCAATGCGCTCATTTCTCTGAGTGCGCGAATTCAGAACAGATTCGCCGGACTTCAACTGCCCCGAGTAAACGCGAATGAAGGTCAGCTGCCCCACGAACGGGTCAGCCATGATCTTGAAGGCCAGCGCGGAAAACGGCTCGTTATCAGAAGCCTTGCGCGTAATGGTTGTGCCTTTTTCCGGATCAGTCCCGTGCGTCTCGGGCACATCCAGCGGCGAGGGCAGATAATCCACCACCGCATCCAGCAGCGGCTGAATGCCTTTATTCTTGAACGCCGTCCCCACGACCACCGGGAAAACTTTCAACCCAATCGTCGATTTACGCAACGAAGCTTTTAATTCAGCCGCAGAAATTTCTTCGCCTTCCAAAAATTTGTGCAGCATGGCGTCGTCATTTTCGGCGACGGTCTCAACCAGCGCGGCGTGGAATGCTTCAGCTTTCTTCTTCAGCTCGGCGGGAATTTCTTCGGTGATGTACTCGGCGCCCAGAGTCTCATCCTTCCACAGGATGGCCTTCATGTTGACCAGGTCAACTACGCCTTTGAATTTGTCTTCTTGTCCGATAGGAATTTGGATCGCGACCGGCTTGGCGTTGAGGCGTTTGCGAAGGGTATCGACCGCGTGCTCAAAGTCAGCACCCATCTTGTCAATCTTGTTTATGAAGCAAATTCGCGGCACTCCATATTTATCAGCTTGGCGCCAGACCTTTTCAGACTGCGGCTGCACACCATGGACCGCGTCGAACACCGCAACCGCGCCATCCAGCACGCGCAGCGACCGCTCAACTTCCGCCGTGAAATCCACGTGGCCCGGCGTATCAATAATATTGATACGAATATCGCGCCAGGTGCAGGTGGTCGCGGCCGACGTAATGGTGATGCCGCGCTCCTGTTCCTGCTCCATCCAGTCCATGGTCGCAGTGCCTTCGTGGACCTCGCCCAGCCGGTGCGTCCTTCCAGTGTAGAAAAGGATGCGCTCGGTTGTCGTGGTCTTGCCCGCATCAATGTGGGCCATGATGCCGATATTTCTGCAGCGCTCTAACGGAACAGTTCTGGACACAGCTTTCTTTCTGTCGTCCTTGCGGACATCCTGATCGCCAATCGTGTTTGCCGGGGTACTCATTAGAAAATAGGTCTTTTGGTTCTTAAGCCCTTACCTTAAACTTTGCGATCTTCGCGCAACCTTCGCGATCTTTGCGGTAAAGCCTTTAACCGCAAAGGACACAAAGAAATTCCGCCAAGTGCGCTAAGCAATCCTCTTTGCCCTTTGGTTTTAGCTAAGAGCTGCCCTTACCACCGATAATGCGCGAAGGCCTTATTGGCTTCCGCCATCCGGTGTACATCTTCTTTCTTCTTTATTGCCGCGCCCTTGCCATTGGCGGCGTCCAGCAATTCGTTGCTCAACTTGTCGATCATGCCCTTCTCACCGCGTCCGCGCGAGTACGCTACTAGCCAGCGGATCGCGAGCGAAGTGCGGCGATCAGGATTCACTTCCACCGGCACCTGATAGTTCGCGCCACCTACGCGCCGGCTCTTAACTTCGAGCAACGGCTTGGCATTCTCAACGGCTTTAGTGAAGAGCTTCAGCGGCTGATCTCCGCCTTTGGTTTCGAGCCGCTTCAGGGCTTCATAAAAAATGCCCTCAGCCGTACTCTTCTTGCCCTGCCACATCATCGAGTTGACGAACTTCGTCACCAGATCGGATCCATAAACCGGATCTGGCTCAACCGTCCGCTTTGGAACATGTCCTTTACGAGGCATATTTAGCTTTTTGGCTCCTAGCTCTTAGCTTCTAGCCTGATCTTTACTGGCCACTGGCAACCAGCCACTGACCACTTTCTTATCATCCCTTTTTCGGTCGCTTCGCTCCATACTTCGAGCGTCCCTGCATGCGGTTCGCGACGCCCACAGCGTCCAGCGTTCCGCGAATTACGTGATACCGCACGCCGGGGAGATCTTTCACGCGGCCCCCGCGGATCAGCACAATCGAGTGCTCCTGCAGGTTGTGGCCAACGCCCGGAATGTACGTGGTCACTTCAATTCCATTGGTAAGCCGCACGCGCGCCACTTTGCGGAGCGCCGAGTTCGGCTTCTTCGGAGTTTGCGTGTAGACGCGAGTGCACACGCCACGCTTCTGCGGGCACGACTGCAGCGCCGGGCTCGCGGTCTTATACCGCGGATGCTTTCTTCCCGATTTAACCAGCTGATTAAAAGTAGGCACTCTGGCCGCTCCTTCGCAGCGTCACGCCTTCGCACACAAAAACGCGCGCGAATCGCTCACTCACAATCCTATTTCCCAGATCGTTTCCAGGATTCAGGGCTGAATGGCAACGCCATCCATACTTCCGGTCACACCATCACCGGAGAATTTATTTTCCCTTTGACAGGTCTGACGACGGTGGCTCCAGGCCCGCTTTAATAAATAAAGCCGGAGGCGCTCCGTTTCGCCAGCTTCGTCCTGCATAATCTCCCTTGTAGGAGCGGTTCGCAGAACGTTTCAGCGAGGGGCCTTTCAGTGTTGCAAAGGCTTATCTCAAACTCATTGCTCTTGATTGTATCCCACCGCGAAACTTCAGGACACAACACGGGCAAGCCAAATCAAACTCGCGGAACTGTTTAAATATAGCAATCAAGAAACAGGATCGTCAACTCGCAGATTTCGCGCATCTCACAATTTAACGGTTGAGCGCCGAGTCTCGAGCGATGAGTGATAACCCGCGAAAACTCGATGCTCATAACTCATGACTCATAGCTCACCGCTTGCGCTCTTGCTGAAAAAATGATCAGCCTCTACACTGGGAGTTTTCCAGAACAGGCTACACATCTTCTTTGAAGGGTTTCATGGGAAAGTTCTTTTCCGCTGTTTCTTTAGCTTTTTTGATCATAGCTTGTGTGCTTCTGCCTTCGTGCGGCAGCAGCAGCCCTACAACGATCTCGCCTGAGATTACCCCAACCGGCGTTTCAATCAGTCCAGGGCCTAACGTCTCTCTTGAGGTCGGTAAGGGCGTAGCTTTCAGCGTGACTCCGGCTGCCGACAAATTCACATTCCAATCTAGTAACACCGCTGTCGTGACCATCGCAGACAACGGACAGGCCTGTGCCGGAACCTGGAACTCATTGACTGTCCCGGAAGTTTGCACACCCGGCAATCCAGGTATTGCCCAGGTGACCGCCTCCACCCTCGGTGTTACCAGCCCCCCGGTCACGATTTACGTTCATGCGCCGATCACCAGCATTGCGGTCAGCAAAGTACCGGGTCAGCCGCAAACTCTCAGGACCGATTGCATTTCAAAAGGCACCGTCCACGGGCCTGAAAAGTGGCTCTATCAAGCCACCGCATTCAATGGCACCACTGATATAACACAATCCGTCGGCCCCTTCTCCTGGCAAACCATCAATCCTGGATCGGCGAGTATCGTTACGCCTTCCAAGCTTCCAAGCGGAGCGCAGGGCTGCTTGCTGAGCCCGCAAGGCCAATGCCTCAATCAAGAGATTGTCACCGCGACCACTCCCGGGGTCGGCCAGATTTACGCGTCGGCTGGGAATTTCGTCGGTCAGCCCACTTCAATCGAAACCTGCCGCGTAAATAGTATTTCGATTGCTGCCGCTGGCAACAACCCCTCGATCACCTCATTTCTGGTGAATAGCGGAACGTCCACCACTCTGAATGCGACCGTCACCGACATTGCCGGTCAGGATGTCACTGGCGTACCCCTCACCTGGACCACTTCGAACCCAGTGTCCGTAGGAGCTTCCGGCGTCTCCACAGGTTCAGTTTTCGGTAGCGTTGGCACCGCCAGCGGATCCGGTGCCGGGCAAGGCACTGTCATTGCCTCTTGCACCCCGCCGACGTGCAACGCAGGAATCAAGCCCACGTTCCCAATTTATCCTCAGGCAGCTTTCAACTTTGATGTTCGTACCACTGCTGCGGCGGCCAGCCCAACCGTATACGTAACCACCACAGCTTGCGGAGATCTATTAGCTAATCCATCCAATGCCACTTGCACGCCCACTTTGGTTTCTGTAACCAGGACCTCGGCAACGGCGCCTTTCGTTGCCGGTACTCCTGTGGGGTTGTTGTCTACTCCAAATTCGCTGGTCTTTGACAACAACGGCGCGAACGCGTATTTGGGAGTCGATTCCACAGACTTTAGCCAAAAAGGCCTCATGGTCTTCAACGGCACCACGGTGACTCAGTTACGAAAAGCGCCGGGAAGAGTACTGGCCATTTCTCCCGACCGGAATTCCGCCGTCATCTCGGACACTTTTGATTCCCCGAACCTGCTATTCATCTGCGCCAGTTGCGCTTCACCTTCCCAAACAGTAACCGCTTTTCAAATCAGCGGTGCCACTGCCGCCGCCTTTTCGCCCGACAGTTTGAAGGCATACATCCTGGCAGGAAATAATCTTTATGTTTATTCCAAACTGGATCCGCTGCAAACCATCAACTTGGGAGGCGCTGCCGACGATGTCGCTTTTCATCCCGAAGGCGGCTTCGCATATGTAGCCGGCCCTTCCACCTCGCTCACGCCATATCGAACCTGCGACAATGCACCCATTTCATCGGCCACTTTGAATACTTCGCACGCGCCGTTGCTGATTCGCCCGCTCCCTGATGGCAATTCGCTGCTAGTGCTCGATCCGCCGAACATCGATCTGGTCAGCGTGACTTCACTTACCTCGGTCGCCTGCACCGGCACCGTGACTAATACGACCAATTCGTTTGATCTCGGAGAAGGCAGCTTCATTCCCACTCAGTTTTTCATCTCGCCGGATGGATCGACGGCCTACATTCTCGGAAACTCATCTGCCGGGTCGCCACCGTCGCGCCTGCCCTTCGTGATCGTATTCAATGTAAATACGCAAAGTGCTTCGGTGCTGTCGTTATCAAACAGCGCCACGCCGCTGTCGGCGTCGCTCTCTACTGATGGAACCTTACTGTTCGTCGGCGCGGATGATGGCACGCTGCACGTCATTGAAACCGCTTCCGGCATTGACACTCAGCAAGTGACGTTCCCGTTCCCCACAAATGAATTGTGCTTCGGCCCCGGGAATCCATTGACCCAGGTTCCACTCTCACAGGTAAGAATCTCGGCGGTGTTGCAGAGCGGTCCGACCGGCGCCTATACCTATTCTTTGATCTCAGGCGCAGCCCTTAAAGTCGGCCAGAGTATCACAGTCGCAGACATGTCGACAGGCGGTGACAACGGCACCTTCGCCATTACCGGGCTGGGCACGGACGCCGGCGGCAATCCAACGTTCCTGGTCACCAACTCAAACGGCGCATCCGCAAGCAATCAGAGCGGCACCGGCACGGTTCCAATTTCCTGCAACCCCGACCTGGTCGCAGTCAAACCGTAAAACCGATAGCGGAGCGGTCCATGGTGTGGGTGTGCACACGCAACTCTGAAGCCCGCGGAGCGGGCGGCATCTAATTAGCCCAGCACGTCAGTGCTGGGAACGCCAACGAAGATTCCCCGAGTCCCGAAGGGACGACAATATTCAACGCTCCACAGCCCGCGAAGCTTCCAACTCTTTCCCAATACTATCGAGCACGCCATTAATAAACTGCGCCGACTCGGGCGCAGAAAATTTGCGCGCGATCTCGATCGCTTCATTAATAATCACCGCCCGAGGCGTCCCCGGAAATCCCACCATCTCGGCTACCGCCGCCCGCAGCACGTTTCGATCCACCGCAGCCATCCGGTCCATGCGCCAATTCGCGGCGTGCGCCTTAATCAACTTGTCGATGTCATCGCTGCGGTCCTGCGCCACCCGAAAAATATCTTCCGCGAAACCCTGCACCTCGCGCTCGACATCGCCACGCCCCTTCCAAAATGTTTTGCGAACATCATCGCCAGGTTGCTGGCCGAGGTCAGCCTGAAACAGCATCTGCAAAGCCAGTTCGCGGGATTTGCGTCGGGTACCCATGGGAAAAAGCGTCGTGAGTCGCAAGTCGTCCGTCGTGCGCATAAGGGCGGGAGACGACAAGCCTTCAGCCAGTTTACAGGAAGAAAATTATAATGACCGTTTGCGGTTCTTGCCCTTGCGCACGACGGACGACGCACGACGGACAACGCCTTTGCTGAGACCTACCGGCTGAGAGCTGATAGCTTTCCTGAGATTCGCCATCTCGATCGCCGCCAGCGCCGCTTCGAATCCCTTATTTCCCATCTTCAAGCCAGCGCGATCAATCGCCTGCTCGAGATTCTCGCAAGTCAGCACCCCAAAAGCATGCGGCACTCCCGTCTCCTGCGCCGACTGCCCAATCCCCCGCGTCACTTCATTCACGATCACGTCGTAATGCGCCGTATCCCCGCGAATCAGACACCCCAGGCAGATGATGGTGTCGTATTTTTTCGTTTCGGCAAGCGTACGCGCCGCCGAAGGAATCTCAAAAGAACCGGGCACGCGAACGATGTCTACATCCTTCTCTCGCGCACCCGAGCGTACCAGGCCGTCATACGCGCTGCGCAAGAGCCGGTCAGTAATGAATTCGTTGAACCGGGAAACAACGATTCCGAAGCACAATCCACTGGCGTCCAACTTTCCCGCAACCGTCTTCCTCCGAATTTTCTCTTCGGCGCTTTTCTCAGCGTCGGAACCGATACGCGCCTGATGTCTTTGAGTTGAATTGCTTTTCATTCGTGAAATCTTGCCGGCATCGGTTGCCAAGCCTGACAGCACGTCCGTGGAAGAGCGGCGCTTTCAGCGCCGCGTAATTCCTCTTAGAGCACTAACGCGGCCGCTCTTCCACGCTGGCTAAAACGGCGTAAATGGAATCACTAAATCCAGATTCCGCCTTACTTTCCTTTAAATCCTGCCGCCCGCTTCTCCAAAAACGCGGTCGTCCCTTCCTTCTTATCTTCTGTCGCGCAAGCCGCGCCAAACAACACGGCCTCGAGATAGAGCCCCTCGGCCAGCGGCATCTCCATACCTTTATTCACCGCCTCCATGGTGTACTGCACCGCGAGCGGCGCATTCGCAATGATCTTCCCCGCAATCGCCTCCGCGCGCGAAATCAACTCGGCTGGCGCAACAACTTCATTAACCAGCCCAATCCGATGTGCCTCCTGCGCGCTGATCATCTCGCCTGCAAGCAACAGTTGCATCGCAATCCCCTTGCCCACCAGTCGCGGCAGCCGCTGCGTCCCCCCATATCCCGGAATAATTCCCAGCTTCACCTCAGGCTGTCCAAGCTTGGCATTATCGCTCGCCAGCCGCATAGTGCAAGCCATCGCAATCTCGCATCCGCCGCCCAGCGCAAATCCATTGATGCAGGCAATCACCGGCTTGCCCAGGTTCTCGATCAGGTTAAGCACACTCTGACCGCGATGCGTATATTCCTTGCCCGACACCGCGTCGTGCTGCGCCAGTTCCCCAATGTCCGCCCCGGCAATAAACGCCTTCTCGCCCGAGCCGGTCAGAATCACGACCCGCACTCCGGCATCATTCTTAATCTCATGAAACGCCGCCCGCAGCTCTTCCATAGTGGCCATGTTGAGCGCATTAAGCACCTTCGGCCGGTTCACGGTCACGTACGCAATCGAGTTTTTCTTTTCAAAGAGTATATTTTCGAAGTTCATAGATAAAATTCTTGCTCAAACCACGCGGTCGGACACCAGCCGAACTTAGTCTAGGTGATTTGAAATGTATTTCAATTCGCTTCTGCTAAGATCACATCCGTAGCAATCCCAGGGATAACGTATCCGCGGTAGCAGCGCGATCAGTCCGCCCGAGAACTTGACGCCGCATCTGGGGCAGTCAAGGTTGTACATCCAAACATGTGTCACTCCGAAAATAAGGACAATTGTGACTCCTAGCGCCCACGGAATGTGCCGTTCCACGCGAGGAAACACCCAAAGTACTAGCATAGGGATGAAAAGTGAGAAGATCTGAGTCCGTTCCAAGAGCCGAAACTTCCACCAGAATTTTCTGCACTTTTCTCGCTCTTCTGGGGTGAGGTCGAGGAAAGCACTCTCCTCTTGAGTCCGATCGCGTGCCAATGAGACATTAAATGATTTTCCGAATTTGATCGGCACCGATTAATTCCTCTTTGTAGCGAAGACTCTTCGTGACCGCAAATTCTATAGCTTATTCACCTTAGGATTATTCGGGTCCGCATAATCGTAAAATCCCTTCCCCGACTTCCGCCCATACCACCCCGCCATCACCAACCGCTTCAGCAACGGAGGCGAAGCGAACCGCTGATCTTTGAACTCATCAAACATGACATGCGTGATGTAATAAGTCGTATCAAGCCCGACGAAATCGAGCAGCGTAAACGGCCCCATAGGATACCCGCACCCAAGCTTCATAGCATTATCAATGTCCTCAATCGAGCCCACTCCCTCTTCGTAAGCGCGGATGGCATCGAGCATATACGGCACCAGCAACCGGTTCACGATGAATCCGGTCGAGTCTTTCGCGCGCACCGGAACCTTACCTAGCTTCTTGGCAAATTCATACGCCGCGTCGTACACATCCGGGGCGGTAGCAATCGTCCGCACCACTTCCACCAACTTCATCAGCGGCACCGGATTAAAAAAGTGCAGCCCAATAAATCGCTCCGGCCGTTTGGTAGCCGTCATCAGCTCAGTAATCGAAATCGATGAAGTGTTCGACGCGAAGATGGCCGTCTTCTTCACCACCCCATCAAGTGCGGCATACATTTCTTTTTTCGTAGGAACGTTCTCGATAATGGCCTCAATCACAATGTCGCAATCAGCGAGATCGGCAGCCTTAGTCGTGCCCTTCAGCCGTGACTGAATTTCTTTCTTCTGATGCGCCGTGATTCCGCCCTTCTCCGGCGGCCGCTCAGCGAATTTCGATAACGACTTCTCAATCCCACTAAACCCTTTATCCAGATATTTCTGTTCAACTTCGAGTACAGTGGTCTCAAACCCCGCCATCGCCGCCACCTGCGCAATACCCGACCCCATCAACCCACAACCTAAAACGCCAACTTTCTTAATTTCCATAAGAGCCTTCTCGAAAAAATCGCTTAAGAGTAATTGCTGCAGATAATTTCTATCGCAATTGCCAGCGTCTCGGGTCGCGTCTGCCGTGAAAGCAAGCGATTACCACAATCCGATCCAGCTGAACCTCGAAAAATATTCCGTACGGAAAGCGTCGCACTCCAGCACGTCGACGGGCTCGATGAACAACCGGGAATTGCAACGGGTGCTCGGCTAACGTCTCAACGGTTGCATCCACTGCCAACGCGAACCGCTCACCAAGTTGCGGACGAATGTTGTCATACCAGGCCCGCGTCCAACAAATCCTCATTCGCCTCTAGAGTCCAGACGACAGGGAGCGTCACGGCTTCTTAAACAGCCCCGACCTGACTTGCTGCCATGGGATGACATCCGAGGGATTCTGCTCCTGCCGGTTAATTCGGTAATCAAGCTCCGCCCGTTGCGCATCTGTCAGGGATACCGCGTCCGCCTCCAGGCTTTCCCAAACCGTATCCAGAAGTTCCGCCTTCTCCGCCGCGGACAAGCTATTAATCTGATTTCGCAAATCGCTCATATCCATTCAACCCTAGCGCGCTTTCATAGGACTGGCAAGCATTTGCACAACATGCCTCATAGATGCCTAACTCACCACGCCTAACTGAAAACTGCATAGAGACACAGAATCTAATTAAAGTTTTCCACCACCATAGCAATCCCCTGCCCGCCACCAATGCACGCCGTAGCCAGCCCATACTTCTTCTTCCGCCGCCGCAGCTCATTCAGCAACGTGATCACCAGCCGCGTCCCGGTCGCGCCCAGCGGATGGCCCAGCGCAATCGCGCCGCCATTCACGTTCACTTTTTCGCGATCGAGCCCAAGCTGCTTCTCTACCGCCAAATATTGCGCCGCGAAAGCTTCATTCACTTCGATCAGATCTAGGTGCTCAAGCGTCATTCCAGCTTTTTGCAATGCAATCTTTGTCGCCGGCACCGGCCCGCTGCCCATGATCTTGGGATCGACTCCAGCAACGCCCCAACTCACAATCCGCCCCAGCGGATCCATATTGCGCTTCCGCACTTCGTCGAGCGACATCAGCACCACCGCGGCCGCACCATCGACAATCCCGCTCGCATTTCCCGCCGTCACCGTGCCGTTCTTTCCAAATGCCGGCTTCAGCTTGGCCAATCCTTCCATCGTGGTCTGCGGACGCCGATGATCATCCTCACTCAGCGACTCTCCCGTGGCCTCGCCCTTAGAATTTTTGAGCGACACCGGCACCAGTTCTTCCTGGATGCGTCCCGCTTTGTAAGCGTCGTCAGCGCACTTCTGCGAACGCAGCGCAAACTCGTCCTGCATCTCTCGCGTCACCCCATGCTGCGATCCATAAAGCTCAGCCGTATTCGCCATATACGAACCGCAATAGCTATCGAGCAGCGCCACCATCAACGAATCTTCCAGCTTGCCGCCCGGCGCCAGCGCAAATCCATCGCGCCCGCGAATCGAAAATGGCGCCTGCGACATTGCCTCCATACCCCCGGCCAGCACCGTCGTAGCCTCGCCCAGCTGGATCATCTGTGCCGCATTCACAATAGACTGCATACCGCTCCCGCACAGCCGATTCACCGTAAGCGCCGGAATCTCAATCGGCAGTCCCGCCCGCAACCCCACGTGCCGCGCGCCATACAGCGCATCGCCCGATGTCTGTTGTGCATTGCCAAAAATGACGTGCGCAAACTCTTCAACATTCAACTTGGACCGTTCAATCGCAGCCTTAGCAGCAATCGCGCCCAACTCCTGCGCTGTAAAGTCTTTCAACTTGCCGCAATACCGTCCAAAGGGCGTACGCGCGCCGCTCATAATTGCTACATCGCCTGGTTTAAGCATGAGAACCTGCAGTCAGAAGAATTTCAATCAGTGTGGTGAACCTCGTAGTTTATCAGGGATGCAACCACCGCTGCCGAGTCCAGATCTGCTCGACAACCACTTCCGATCCGTACGCCGCCAACAGTTTGACCGCAAGATTCGGATAGCAAAAATCCGCAGCGCCCATATACGCTCTTATCGAAAACAACAGTCGACATAACAGCAGTCGACATAGCAAAAAAAAGCTGTCATCCCGAACTCGTTCGCCAAGGGCGGACGAGAGAGGGACCGTACGACGGTATGCAGTTCGTATGGCCCGAATGGGATCAAAGATTCTGTGAGCACCAAAACCGGCGAAACTCAGTCATGCCAGATTGAACCATCAAATGTGAATCAACCAGCACCCCAGACTCGTCTTATCAACTAACAAGCCTTGACCATGTCCTCAACTTCTTCATCCCGCGCCATGCTGATCCTCAACTTCGGCCTGGTCTATATCTTCTGGGGATCCACCTATCTCGCCATCGACATCGCAGTCGAGCACATACCTCCAGCCCTGATGTGCGCCACGCGCTTCACCATCGCGGGCATCCTCATGCTCGGCTATTGCGTGGTTCGCGGAGAAACCATCCGCTACAGCGCGAAAAAATTGCTGCAACTCGCCATCATCGGCAACCTGCTGCTGATGGGCGGCAACCTCACGCTTTCCTATGCCGAGCAATACATTCCCAGCGGCTTAGCCGCTTTGTTAGTGGCCTGCATCCCGTTGTGGTTCGTCGTGCTCGATTCCTTGATGCTTGGCCATCACCGCATCTCCGGCCGCGCTATGATCGGTTTGGCTCTGGGATTTGCCGGCACTCTAGTTCTCCTGTGGCCGCAACTCAGTGCCACCGGTGTAATTGGCCGGCGTCAACTCGGCTGGTCACTGGCCCTGATCGTGGGCGCTCTCAGTTGGGCCTTCGGCTCGGTGCTGTCAAAAAAATGGCAGTCCGGACCGCCAACTTTCGCGGCCACGGCCTGGCAGGTTTTTTTCGCAGGGATGGGAAACTCAATCTTCGCGCTGCTGAATCACGACTACACGCGAGCAGTTTGGACCCCGCGCGGCATCGGAGCAGTCGTGTACCTGATCATCGGCGGCTCGCTAATCGGCTACACCGCCTACATCTACATTCTAAGTCGCGCCCCCGCCGCCAAAGTCTCAACCTACGCGTACGTAAATCCGGTAGTCGCAGTCTTCCTCGGATGGCTAGTGCTGCACGAAAAAATCGACGCCTTCATCCTGGCCGGAAGCGCAATCGTGATCGCATCAGTAATAGTAGTAACCAGCGCGAGCGTAACAAAAAAACCAAAATCACTACAAATGTCCGAAGCCACCGCCGACTAATCTCTGTCCATGTGGAGCGGACACTTCTGTCCGCTCTGCAGTAACGGCCCGAGGGTGCCCCACCCTTCCCGCGGTTTTTGCGGGAGGGTGGGGATTCTGACTTCCTGTCCCATGCAAATAAAAAAGCCACGCCGCTTCCGCAGGGAGGCCCTTCATTAACAACCCTAGAACTGGTTCCACAAAAACTGGTTATAAACCTCGTGGTGATACTGCACCTCAGGCGCCTTAACAAATGTCCCCAGCAGCCGCGGGCAACGGTCCGCCGAAGCCTGCTTCAAATCCGCATAGCGCCCCTTCACGTCCTCGCCCAGAATCTTGTCGATCCATGCCGACTTCTTAAAGTCTTCAAGCGCGGTATAAATATTGTCCGGCAAATAGCGTTCCGCCTGGCGCAGGTTCTTGATCTTCGACGTCGTGCCGTCCACCCCGCTCTTGAAGATCGAGTACAGCACCATGTACGGATTCGCGTCCGGGCTTACCGACCGCACTTCCACGCGCATGCTCTTATCGTTGCCGATCGGAATTCGCACCATCGACCCGCGATCCACCGCTGACGCCTTGAGCTGGTTCGGCGCCTCAAGGTGCGGGTCCAGCCTGCGATACGCATTCGCGCTCGCATTCAGCAGCAGGCAAATGTCGTTCCCATGGGACAATATTTTGTCCACGAACGACCACCCCAGCT
>Ga0157372_10004838_pt1 | contig 14322 bp, 11 predicted proteins | sample C55metaG_FD_115307 | JGI IMG/M metagenome (GOLD analysis project Ga0157372, IMG submission 115307) | Corn rhizosphere microbial communities from Kellogg Biological Station, Michigan, USA - C5-5 metaG | ecosystem: Host-associated > Plants > Roots > Rhizosphere > Soil | place: USA: Michigan... | reverse complement strand
GTTCTCTGCATTGCGTTGGTGGTCCAGATTGTTTACCCAGCGAGCGTTATGAAGCGCGTCAAGAAAACCTTCGAGCGCCGCGGCAGACTCGTTGACGCACATCGAGCGATAACGCTCGTCAAGATCGTTGGCCATGCGAGGCGACCAGAGCTTGCGCGCCCAGACCGCGCGCACCTCGGTGGCGGAAATCTGCTCTCCCGCTTCTGTAAGGAGTTGTGCGGTGCGTTCGTCGCCAGCGCGGGCGGAGAGCTTAATCGATGATGGAAAGAGATCGGTGTTGAAGCGAATGGGCCGGACGCCACGGCGCGCGAGAGCCTGTGAAACGAGATCGATCGTGTAGAAGTCGCGACTGTGCGTCAGCAGTAGAACGGAATCGCGCGTTGCTGTTGGAGGCATGGGTCCGTTTCTCTGTGCAACCTCTGTGTCCTCTGTGTCTCTGTGGTTAAGAGACACAGAGACTGCACAGAGAAGGCATCGTTACGGAGCGTTGCTGTCCGGCATGTATTCAAATCGTTGATCGATCTCGTCGCGGTCGGACGGATACTTAAGCGTCATCTTGGAATCCTTTGAGGTGTCCTGGCCTTCGAGGAAACGCGCGAAGAACGGCTCGGAAACTTCAGGAGTGCATGATTCTGTCTTATCTCTCATTGAGTAGATCTCCTTTAAGGGTTGAACTGAGTCTTGCGAGGTAACAAAATCTTAGAACGACACCTATGATGCATTGACAGTGCTTTGGGATACTTCGGCGTTCTATTAATTCTTAAAACAAAATCCTGGAGACGCGACCATATTTTCGAATGAAGCAACTCAGTCTCGTGGCTCTTTCCACCGCTGTTCATTCACGCCAAACAAGACCAGCCATAATGTCAGCATTCCCTCGCCGATGATCCCCGGCAAGAAAACATAGGGCGTGAGTGATAGCGCAAGCGACGGCTTCACGAAGGTAAACCAACCTAATCCGGCGAAGATCATTAGCACGCCCAGAAATTTCGCAACGGAGCGCCAAAGGCGCGCAATATGAAAGCCAGGGGCAAGCGTGAAGCGCAGCGGAACGCGTCGCCCCTGGTCTAACACACCCAATGCAGACAAGGCCTGTGAAGGGCCGTAATATCAAAAGGCGCGCATGATCTCGATACTGACCGTTATCGCACGCTCGCTGCGTAGAACACTCGAAACCATAACGATGCCAAGGTCAGTAAAAGCATACGGTCTGAAACGCGAACCGATCACAATTTGTGATCGGTTCAATTCCACAACCTCAGCGGAAGTCAACTGAAACATGAAATCCTCGGGAAAACGCTCGCGATTGCGCCGCACCGCCTGATTTAGTGTGACCGTAGATACGCCATACAAATTTGCCAGATCGCGATCCAGCATCACCTTTTTGCCACGAATGACGTAAATAGTTTTTTCGGTTTTTTCGATGGAAATGAGATCTGTCTTAGTCATGTGAGGTCCTTTCGTAAGATTACCTCTGCATTAATGTTTCGTTTCTGAGCTTAAAACGGCTAGCCGATGGTGGGTTGGACCGGCTAGTTGGATTGCCGATGATCAAGGTATGGGTATGTTGCCCGCCAACAACTCGCCTTCCGCTACAGCAATCTGAGCGTCGACCATGCCATGAAGGTTCAACTCACCACAGCGAGTGAAGGCCAGATGTTTCGCAGTGTTCGCGAGTGCTTTCGGGTGCGTTGAATTTTCAACTGTCGCCATGAGCACGAGCAAGGCAGCCGCTTTGGTTTCCGGTTCATCACCGGCGCGGCAGATCATCTCGGTCAACGCTTCGATCTTTTCCTCGTTGGAATCATCGTTCTTCGTCTCGGAAGTTTCCTCGAAGTCGAGATTATCGACAATTGCTTCGCCCGCATCGGCACGCCGTACGAGTCGAGCCAGCCACGGATCGTTTATCTCCATAGCGTAACGAATAATCGCACGGCTCTGCGGATCGATCGATGTGTCGTTTAGGACTGCCTGTGCTCTACGTGTGAGAGCATTCATGATGGTGTTGGTTCGTGAAAGTCGTTTCGCGTGAGGTGTGTGTTCGCGCACGGTTGCGCTACTATGATTTGACATAGGCTTCATCCTTTCTTTGGAAGGTTGAGGTCTTAGGGTCGGCTTTGTGTTCGCGCACAAGTCGGCCCGCTTCGTTTTTGGTGGAGTGCCATGCACTATAACACAGGTTGCGAGCGCGAGAGGGGTTTTCTTCTGTTCACGTGACCTTCGCAATAGTTTTGTGCTTCGGATCTTTTCGTCATTCCAGAAACACCTCGAGATGGTTCATCATTTGAACGAAATCGGCGGTGCAGTCGACTATGCCGCCCACTTTAGACCTTGACTTGCATAGTTAACCATCAGTTCAAAAACCGAGTCACATTTCTTCGTAAACAATGCTCGGTCGTAGCTTTCGGGCAAATGATCATTAAGCACTTCCTGAACTGTTGATTTAACTCGTTCCTTGCTCTGAGAATCCTTGAACCAATCCTGAATCAAGACTGGTGGTGGCTGACTCACCAGCCGATGCAGAAGCGATTTAGCGGTGAGACGGACCTTTTGAGTTTCATCCTTCGTCATTTTATCTTTTTTTAGCAAATCGAATATTTCGAGCTCATCCTCACTTAACCCTTCGCGAATGTGGCGCTCGGATTCCTCCTTAAGATCCTTAGCGAACTTGACTAGTTCATCAAAATAATTATCGGAGGAAGAGCTTCCTGAGTTATAGGTGTCGATGATTTCCTGTAACCGCTGTGCGAAGTCGGTGCGAGTCGCGTTTTGCTGCATCATCTGGTCGAGCTTCTGCTGAATAAACGCCCGCAGATCCGCAATCTCGATGTTTTTGTAAGTAACTTCCTTAAACTCGGAAGCGAGTTTTTCAAAATCCAGCTTGCTCAAATCCCAAGTCTTACCAGACTGTTTAATAATGAATTCAGGCTTGGTCTGCGGTAGATCTATCGAGCAATCAACGACAACGCTTTCGTCTAGTAACTCACTTATGCGAACGCTAACGGCTTCAATATCCTTCCGTTCGATAATCGAGTCCACGACACCACGCAGGTACTGGAAAATGGCCACTGAACGAACAATTGGATTTCCCACAATCTCGGGCTTACACGCTTCAAAAAGTGAGGTGATTGTGTTTTCATAAACCGCAAACGCTTTGCGCCATTCGTCCTTCGTTAATAATTTGTCGGCATATTTCGCGAATAGATCGACATTCTTAAATACGTTGTTAGACTGGAGCACGTCCTTCAAATCAATCTCTCTCTCAGTGCAAAACGCCATACCTTGAGCAATTGAATTTTCGAGCAGCTGAAAGAGGACATCCTTCTCCTGAACTGGAGGCGCATCCACTCCCTCCTGTCCACGCGCATAATTCTTCAACGCCTCTTTCATGTTTCGAAAGACGTTGTAGTAATCGACCAACTCGCCATTCTTCTTCTCGACGTTGTTGATTTTGAAGGACGTCACACGGTTTGCACGGGCAATCGTTTGCATCAACGTGTGGTCCTTCATTGGCTTGTCGAGATACATCGTAGAGACGGTCGGAGCGTCAAATCCCGTTAGCCACATTGCACAGACGAATACAAGCTGAAGCGGATGCTCGGCATCTTTGAAGTTGTATTCAACGTCGTGCCCGTGTTCGTCGACACGGTTCATCCGATCACGGTGATATTTGATCTCGAGCTTCTTGTTCTTGAATTTTTCCTCTTCACCCGCCTCCTCACTTACAATGACGGCCATTTCGACTGATCGCATCCAATCGACGATCATTCGCAGCCTCTTCTTTTCGGTGTAGTTGCTTGTCTTTCTGATCCGACCAACGAGCTCCTTTTTGTGTTTGTCCCAGAGACGCGTCACTTTGTCGTACATCTTGACCGCCGTGAATTTGTCGAGCGATACGACGATGCCTTTGCCGAGGTAACCTCGACGTGGAAAGTGATAAACAATGTCCTTCGCTATTGTTTCCAGACGATCCTCGCGTTTGATAACCTCCAGCTCGGTGGCAAACTTCTTCTCCAGTTTCTCCTGCTGTGCATCATCAAGATCCTGGTCTTCGAGAATCTCGTAAAACTCATCACTCAAATCCTCGTTCTGGATTAAGACTTGCGGAACTCGCTTGCTGTAGAACAAAGGTACTGTCGCGCCGTCCTCCATCGACTGCTGGAAGTTGTACTCAGAGACATAATCTCCAAACCACTTGTTCGTCTTTCGCTCTTTACCGAGCAACGGCGTTCCGGTGAAAGCCAGGTATTGCGCGTTAGGCAGACCCACGCGCATGTTCTCAGCCAGGCTTCGGTATTGCGTACGATGTGCTTCATCGACGATCACGATGATGTCGTCACGCGGCGATAACAACGGATACTGTTTACCTTTGGGCCAATGAAATTTCTGAATCAGGGTGAAGACCAGACGTTTATTCTGACCAAGAAACTTTCGCATTTCCTCGCCGTTTTTAGGTTGAGCGGCCTCGGCTTTCGTCACCGTACCGGTGTTGAGAAAATTGCGATAGATCTGTCCATCGAGATCTTCGCGGTCAGTGACGATCACGAAGGTGAAGTTGCCTTCCTGTTTGCGAAAGATCTTTCGTGAGTAAAACATCATCGAAAAACTTTTACCGGAACCTTGCGTGTGCCAGAACACGCCGAGCTTTCCCTGCCGTTGTTTGCGATTAATGAAGGCGTCGTAAGCACGGTTCACGCCCATAAACTGGTGGTTCTGAGCGATGATCTTTTGATTCTCTTTGTAGTAGAGGATGAAGTTCTCTACATAATCTAGCAAACGCTCTTTCCTGAATAGCCCTTCGACGACACGCTCCAAGCTGGTCCCTTCTTGCTCGATTTTCTTGCGATCGATCTTTTCTTTCTCGTCATCGAGGCGCAGCCAGTTGAAGAAGTATTCCCACTCCGCTACAAAGCTGCCGACTTTGGTTTCGACTCCATTTGAAAGCACGCAGAAGGCGTTGGTCAGAAACAACTGCGGGATCTCGGCTCGATAATTGGTTATGTTCTCATCGTAGGCGTTCTTTAGTTTGATGTTGGAGTTCTTGAGTTCGATAAAGACGAGTGGGATTCCATTCACGTAGAGCAGGACGTCAGGGCGACGAAAACGAAGATCGCCTTTGATCCAGAGTTGCGATACAGCAAGAAAGCGATTGCTTTTGGGATTGTTGAAGTCGATGAGCCGGACGCGTTCTTTCTGTGTTGGGCCGTTTTCAGCGTCAATCTCTACTGGGACGCCGTCTCGGAGGAGGTCATAAACCTCACGATTGGCGGCGAGTTGAGTCATCGCCTGACGCTTGTCCACAAAATGCTCTAAAGCATCATCGATTGCCGTGTGTGGGATATGGCGGTTCAAAGCAATCGCCGCCTGGCGGAGGCGGTCGAGAAGGATTATGTCGCGTTTATTGGTCCGGCCGGAATTGTCATTCAGGTCTCCAGGATCTTTGCAGTGACATCTCAGAATCTCAAACTTGTGCACCTGTTCGAGACGTTGCAACAGGGCCTGTTCAATTTGATCTTCAGAGATGAAGTTAGGCATGGCTTGTAGGGTCTAACTTTTGGCTGAATTCTTTCACCATGCTCGGAGGAAATTTGACGTTGAGGTTCTTTACAGGGATCTTGCCAGACATAAGGCGAGATAACAGTAAGACGCGAGACGTTAAGAGAAATTCATTTGTCCTCAAAAGCTTTGCTATATGTCTGAAGATGTTATCGAATTGGGTCTGATAGCGTTCTAATAGTTTTTCGTGTGGCACAACTACTTCAAGTCTTTGGAGAAAATTCCAATCGGCGCGAGGCATCTTAGTTCCTTTTGATGCAACCGTTGCAAGCTCAACAAATGTGTCGCTGAATACCGTAAACAAGAGATAGCCCTCGTAACATTTCTCTTTTGGTCGGAGAACAATTGTGTCCGACGAGCAAGCGCCGCCAAAACTGGCAATGACGACTTTATGCAGATAAGGTCGGATTTTGCCAAACAAGATGTCGCGCTCCTCAAAAAGTAGCTTATCGCTCTGCACTGTGTCTGCAGTTGTCCATTCGTCTAAAGCTATAGAACGACGCGGAATGTGTTCCAGACCGATATATTTCATATCATCTGCTAGATCCCGCTTTTTGATCCCCCGTTTGATCTCCGCTGCGAGACTCCCGAGCGGCCGGACCTTCCAACCGCTTGGAACTCCTTTAACGACTTTCACTTTATTGTGACCGGGAAAGCGAAGACGCACGAACCACTCACGGTAGATTTCCTCGGAAAGCCGTTGTAGAAGCGCAATGCGCAACCGGTTGTTTTCAATCAAATCATCATAGCCTGACAGAATTGCTGCTATCTTCCGCTGCGCTTCATATTCCGGGACAAGTAGTTTGATGGAAGAAAATGTTGACTTGTTAACGATAGGGGTTGCTGCACCGCTTGCGAACGCCATGAGCGCATCTCGTAAAGTTGTTGAGATATAGTAAACAAAGTCCGCATCATATTCGCCCTTCGTGGGAATGATTGAGTTAATCTGCTGATTCGACACAGAAGTTTCATGGGTCATGCAGACTTTTCCCACAGTAGCGCCGATACACACAACACAGGTGGTTTTACTTGGTAGTTGGTTTTTGCGGTGTCTCTCCAACCCTCGTTCGGATAGATACCGTTCGACTTGGACGTGCTTTTTCGTTGCTGGAATATCGGAAGGAGTTATGAACGGGTATTTATCGCCGAATTCTTCAGGCCGTTCGCTCGACGGGGTTTTGCCCGTCACAATCCTTCCAAGCTGATCCATTCTCTTTGTTGTCCAGGTCATGATCTCATTCAAAAAGCTCGCGGATGTTATGGGCAATTACCATTTCCAAGACATGTGCATCGTGGTTAAGCTTAATCAGGGCTTCATTGCTTGCCAAAATCTCATCGATGAATTCTTCTTCTGTCTTTCCATCTTCCTCAATCACCACACCAACATAACGACCTGGATTAAGCGAATACTCCTGCTCCTTCACCTCCTTTCGGTAGGCGAGTTTGCATAGACCTGTCACATCCTCATATTCCGCCTTTGGAAATCTCTCCTGCAACCAGTGGATGTGTTGATAGAAAATCTCAGCGTTCTTCACTTCCTTATGCAATTCTTCCAACGCAAACTTGAGCGCTTTGGTTTTGCGATCGGAGGCGACGCGTTTGCCATCCTTCTGTGCTTCTTCCGCCTGCCGCTTTTCGTGCTGCCTCACAGTCTTATCCAGTTGCTTTAGGTTCTCATGCAATGCCGCAAAGAAAGGATCGAAAGCCTCGCGTAATTCGTGTTGGGCCATGTTCCTTGCGTTCACACTCTTCTCATTCGCGTCCTTCAATCGATATTGCTCGTAACGGACTTGAGGTTTACTGAGCCCGGTCCATTGGTGCACAAGTTTGCCCACCGCTTCCTTGCCCGAATGGTCGTCGAGCACTTCCAGTAATTGCGCGGACACTGGTTCGACACGCTTCTTGTTTTTGTGGAGATGCTCCATGCCGGCCGCGAAATAACGATCTATAAGTTGTACAAACTTTTCTCGGCGGCCTTTGTGAAGCTGACTGATCATTGCAATATTCTGAATCTGCTCTTCCGAGAACTCGCGGTGTGCGCGATCAATCTGAGTGAAGATGTTTCTGGCATCGATGAAAAGAATGCGATCGTCGGTCTTAGCCCGGTCGAAGAACCATAGTGTCGCAGGCAGCGTGACTGTATAGAACATATTCGAAGGCAACGTCAGCATCCCATAGATTAGATTCTCTTCGATCAACCTCTTCCGAATCTCCGCCTCTGAATGACGAGCGTCTGACGCCGAATTTGCCATCACGAGCGCAGCGCGTCCTTTGGGTTTTAACGACGTCGCGAAGAGATTGATCCAAAGATAATTCGCATTGGGAACCGTCTCCTTTTCTGCTTTTGCTTTCGTGACCTTGGACTTGTTTCGCGGGACGCCGTAGGTATTGAAACGTCGATCCTTCTCAACTGCTTTCAAACTAACTTCATCAACATTAAAAGGAGGATTCGCGAGGACGTAGTGAAACGCGCCAAAGCTGTTGAAGTGATCGTCATAGTAAGTGATGCCCTTCTTGATCTCACCGCGCAGACCGTTCACTGCCAAGTTCATCTTTGCGAGGTTAACCGTCTGAAGATGCTTCTCTTGACCGTATACGTACACACTGCTGTCTTTGCCGTTTGCCGATAGTTCCTTACGATGCTCCTCAATGAAGTGTCCTGATTGCACAAACATCCCGCCCGAGCCACAAGCCGGATCAAACACCTTGCCGCCATGCGGTTCGATGATCTCCACCATCAAACGCACAACAGATCGCGGTGTAAAAAACTCTCCGCCCTTCTGACCTTCGCTTCTTGCGAACTCAGCGAGGAAGTACTCATAAATCTGCCCAAAGAGATCACCCGATGTGTCAGCCGGGATATTTGCGAAGTTCTTTAGCAGACTATTAGGGATTGTCTTTGTCTTGGGGTCGCGAGTGAGTCGAAAGTATTCATCCTTAGGAAGTACGCCTTCCAATTCAGATCTGTATTCCTCAATCGACTCCATTGCCTTCTTAAGCGCCTTGGCAATGTCCTCTTTCTCCGGAAGCTTGAGCAGATAGTCATAACGCGCGTGATCAGGAAGATAGAAACCACATTTCTCAATCGCTATCTCCGACAATTTCTTCTCTCGACGCGTACCCTTCAATTTTTGATATTCCGCCAGAATCTCTGCTTCATGACGACGGTAATTATTGTCGGCGAACTTTAGAAAGATTAGGCCCAGTACTGGCGTCGAGTATTCGCTGGATTTGAGATCCGAATTGGCTCGGAGATTATCGGCGGCGTTCCACAGTTCTCGTTCGAGTTGCTTTAGTTGATCCTTGGTCATTGCGTGCGACTCAGAGTGAAAGAAATGTTTACTTGAGAATTGTGAGCGGCTGGAGACTAAGCGGATCGTAGCCTCCCCTTGATCGACGCTGGAATATAGAAATCTCACCGAGGCCATGTCAAGCGAGAAGTCCTTCATCTGACAGCGAGAAGTCCTTCATCCTTCATACTGGGCTAACGCTGTCGTGGTACAATTCGCGCATGTCAAAAACCGTTACCACATTAGACCAGCACTCATCCGTTGCGCTTCCACCTGAAGCGATTGATGCGCTTGGCATCGAGGCAGGTGCAGAACTGGAGGTCGAGATTGTGGGGCGTGCTTTGGTCGTTCGCTCGGTCGACGAAGCCCGGCGTTCTGCCGAATTCATAAGCGCCTTCGATTCAATCCTCTCCAAACGCAGAACCGCTTACGAGGAATTGGCAAAAGGTCCTCACCAATAGCAACGGCAAATGATATTCCCTGACAAGCTTGATGTCCTGACAATCCACGCGAGATTGATTGCCGAGACTGGTGGCACACGAGGTCTCAGAGATGAAGCCCTACTCGAATCAGCTCTCGCAGCTGCTAAGAATCGCCACCACTATGAAGCCGCCGATGTTGTGAGTTGTGCGGCAACATACGCTTTTCACTTGACCCAAACGCACGCCTTCCTGGATGGCAATAAACGCGTCGCCGCCGCCATCACTGAAGCTTTTCTCGAAACGAACGGTTTGGAACTAACAATGGAAAATGAGGAGCTCGTCGATTTGTTTGTCGCGATAGCCTCCCACAGCTTAAGCCGTGAGCAGATTGAACAGCTGCTTAGAAATAAAGTTGGGCCAAAGAATTAAGACGTTTTGTGAGATGTTGGTCAGATGTTTAAGTTACGTGTCAACCGCTCTCGACGTTCATCGGCGTTATGATAAATTGTGGACAAGGTAGAAACAGTGATGTCAACAGAAGCACTCGAGAGGATCATCAAAGAAGTTAACGCGCTCACACTACAAGAACGCCGCGAGTTGATCGATTGGTTAGCGCACGAAGAGCAAAACTCACAGGAACAGATCATGCGCAAGCCAGGAACTCTAGAAGGAACGGTCAAATACATGGCGCCTGATTTCGAGGACCCTGTATTCTCCAGCTTGAGCACCCACGAAGAAGGGATTCCGACTAATACCGCGACTCTCCGTCAATGGTTGAATGAAGCTCGAAACACGCGAGCGGATCTTCCGCTCACTAGTGATTCTGTAGACCCCTGAGCAATTGCCTTAGTTCCGCATAACATCACCACGTCGCAGTCTTCGACCAGAAAAAAGCGTCGATCTTTCGCGGAAGAAACTGAAGCGCCGAGGCGTCTTAAATATGTGAGGAAAGGAGGCTGGCGTGACTTCTCTTATTAAAATACCAGCGGCTATCAGCCGCTTTGGAGGATTGAGCTTGTTGGTGATGGCATCGTCGCACTTTATCTCGTGCCCTTCCGGTGAAGCACCTTCAAGCGCATTGCAACAGGCGTTGTTCGCCAACGCGCAGGGTTCGCCGGTGGCGGTCCAGAGTGGACCAAGCAATGTTTTGATGGGCGATATGAATAACGATCGAAAGCTCGATCTTGTCGTGGCGGTTGGGCGCGCTCGTGCGATTACGATTCTTGAAGGCAAAGGAAATGGACAATTTGGCGCGGCCCTGAGCAACACAACTGTTGCAAATCCTCCAGGTGAGATGGCACTCGGCGACTTGAACAGTGATGGCAAACTCGATGTCGCCGTCAGTTCTCATGATAGTTATGGAGTCGCTCTATTAATAGGCGACGGTAAGGGTGGTCTAACCCCAGCTCCGAGCTCTCCGATCGTGATGAGGGTGGGCGAGCATCCGCATACACATGGTCTCGCAGTCGTGGACATTAATCGAGACAATAAACCCGACCTGATCACCTGCAACAGTACCGACAACGATATCTCACTCGCCTTCGGAGATGGTCGCGGGAATTTTACTCGCGCGCCACAGTCATATCCCGTTGGTCCAAGTCCGTACCCATTCGGCGTCGGCGACGTCAATAACGACGGTTGGCCGGATATCGTTGCCACAGCTACTGCAACTGGACCACAACGCCGACAACAACTTCCATTGAGTCACGCGTTGACGTTGCTCTTGTCTGATGGAAAGGGCGGCCTCTCACCACGCCAACTCCCGATCCGTACCGGCGAACCATGGTTTGCTGCAATTGCGGATCTGAACCGCGATGGTAACGCAGACATCGTCGCAACTCATCACGATCAAAGCGCGGTGACTGTCATGCTTGGCGACGGGCGTGGCGGGTTTAGCGAAGCGAATGGATCTCCATTCGACTTTGGAGTCCCTCTTTACCAGTTAATCATCGCCGATGTGGATCGCGATGCTTCGATGGATATCGTCGCAACCAGCGGCAACAGCATACGCGTGCTATTGGGTGACGGACGCGGCGCGTTCAAGCCCGCCGCTTCGATACCCGTTGGACCAGGCGCGTGGCGTATCGCAGCGGCTGACCTTAACGGCGACGGTGCAATCGATCTTGTGACAAGTAATTCCGAGAGCAACAGCCTCAGTGTGGTGCTCGGCGTAAAGTGAGTCGGGGGTCCTGAGACCCCCGAGGAAAGAACATTAGAAGATGAACTTCACCGCTAGCTGCACATTGCGGCGTTCGATGTTTCCATTTGGCGTTACACCTCTGTTAGCCCCAACGAAATTGCTTCCCGCCACGTCGAACGTTCCTGGCACCAGGTAAAGGTTCGCGTGGTTAAAGGCATTGAAGAGCTCGCCACGAAACTGCAGGCTATAACGCTCAGTTAGTTTGACAGTGCGATAAATACCGGCGTCCAGATTCCATATCCCAGGCGCGCGGAATTGATTTCGCTTCGTCATGTTTTCCGGATATGGACCAAAGTCCGAGCAACCACCACACAGCGGATTGCCAAACGCAGCCACCGGTTGACCCGCCAGATCAATGTAGCGGAAGAAGTTCGCGCCAGCGTCCTGCAAATTGACGGTTAATGGTCCGTTTGGAACCAGCCGCGGAGCATTGAGGTTGGAAGCTCCGCTGTCAAAAATCGTGAATGGATTTCCCGTGCGAGCTGTGTAGATGCCTGTCACAGTCCAGCCATCCAACAGCGCTTTGCCAACTCCACTCAGGTTCTTACCGTACGGTATCTGCCAGATGACACTGCCCACAAAACGATGACGCACGTCATTGTCAGCATATCCGTAGTCCAGATCTCTCGGGCCGAACGGATTTGTCAGACCGAGGTTATTGTTGAAAGCGGCTTCGCTGAATGTCGTACTCAGATTATCTTTCGACACTGAGTAAGTGTAATGCGCTGTGAACTGCACGCCGGTGTGACGGAAGTTCGTGCTGTCGAGTCCTACAATCAGCGCGTTGTACCGCGAGAAACCGAGATTGCCGCGACCGTTGATGTTCGCGTACTGAGTGTTCAAACGCTTATTTGGATCCGGATCGCCGAGGAACACTGCGGCCGAACCAGGCACATTCAGCGGGTCAATTGAATAGAGGCTCTCGCCACGCGAGCCTGAATACTCGACTGAGAGAATGTTGCCGGCGCCGAGTTCGCGCTGCAATCCCGCACTGAAGAAGTGAGCGTAAGCATTCACTATGTTTTCACGAACATTCCTGAGACTACCGACAGGTATTACCTTCGTCGGCGGCGTGGTACCGGCAAGTGGGCCCAGGTTGTCAGTGGTTATTTGTAGATTTGGTACGTCGACATTATTAAACAGCGACAACACCAAATACGCCGGCGGATTCTGAATCAGGTTGAATGTGACGTTCCCAAAATTCCTCTCGTAAGCCAAACCATATCCGCCGCGAATGCTGGTCTTGCCATCACCGAACAGGTCATACGCAAAACCGACTCTGGGCGCAAAGTTATTCTTATCGGGTGCCCACAGACCTCCGACAGGACTGTTCCCGGCGATTTGCACACTCCCATTCTTGATTTGTTCCTGAAGCGTGTTTCCAGGTCCTAAATAGAAGTTCGAATCAAGATTCGGATTCTTGTTGTGCTGCACGCCGTAGTACTCGTAGCGCAATCCGAGGTTGAGAACCAATCGCGGAGTCCAGCGGAACGAGTCATTCACATACGCAGCCCATTCGTTGTACCGGTTGCTGCGAGTGAAGTCAGGCTGGTTGACAGGGAGGTTCACGCTGTCGCCGGGGAAGTTTCCCTGCGGGTCAATTGCAGCCTGGAACTGGTTGATGTTGCCAGTGACAAAGTTTCCGAGCGCCTGAGCATAATTGCCCTGTACACCCAAACTCTCGACAGCAGTTTGAAATGCTCCAAACAAGTGGTTGTCCTGAATGTAGAAGTACGATCCTCCAAACTTCCACTGATGACGACCCTTGGTGAAGGTCATGTTTTCGTAAACCTGACCAACGTTCTGTGGTCCACCAAAACCCACTGGTGAGTTTGCGGCGTTGAACGGCCAATAACCAGGGAACGTAATCACATTGCCACGAACAACTCCGGTAGCGCCTGGAAACATGAACAGGCCCGGTTCGATCGGAGCTGCTCCATACGGCGCATCATTTCGCCACTTGTTATAGGAAAACTTTGTTTCCGACACGAGATTCGGAGAGAACGTATGTGCCAGTGTCACCAGGTAATTGTCTCCGCGGATGAGCGACGCGGTATCGTATCCGGTATACGGACTAAAGCCTGTGCTTCCCAGCGGGAAGTCCTTATTCTCGCGCGCCCATCTGCCATACAGCAGTGTCTTGTTACTGAGGTTGTAGTCGACGCGCAATACAGTTGCGTACGTGTTTTGCGGCAAACCACCGCCGAGATTGGTCGGCTCTGTAAACCGCACTTGCTGAAATGCTGGAAGATTTGCGGGGAGAGCGGCAAAGGCGTTGCCCGGCTGGCTGGCTGCGGGAATGTTATCGGCAACCACATCACCGACCGTGTAGACGGTTCCCGTCGGCGTAGCCTGAATCGCACGACCTGCGAAGAAGTTCTGCGTAGGCGCTGCTGAGGCAGCGATCAACTGCTGAGTGGGAATGACGGCGAGCAGATCTCCTGCACTGCGCACGCGTGTGAATTCCGTGCTGTTGAAGAAAAACAACTTGTTCGTCTTGATTGGCCCACCGATGGTGTAACCGAACTGGTTTCTCGTGAACACGCCGCGAGGTACGCCATTAGCGTTGTTATTGAATCCATTGGACGCGAGCTTCGAAATCCTGTTGAACTCGTAAGCTGATCCATGAAAATCATTGGAGCCAGAGAGGACAGCGACATTCACGATGCCGCCTGAGGCGCGTCCATACTCCGCCGAAAAATTACTCGTTACAACTCTGAATTCCGCTACCGCCTCGAGCGGAACGTTCTGCGCGAGCGAACCGTAGAACACACTATTATTGTCGACGCCGTCCAGCAGTACGTTCGTGCTCGATGCACGTTGACCGTTGATGCTGAAACCTGCGCCACGTCCG